>OCTW013395108.1_pt1 | contig 10627 bp, 7 predicted proteins | sample 1539671 | NCBI WGS metagenome assembly OCTW01 (sample SAMN02144230, study PRJEB22623) | gut metagenome | biome: sheep rumen | host: Ovis aries | place: New Zealand
GCGCACCTGTCGTATGGGTATGTCGGACAAACAAAGTTTGTACGACAGGGCCCCGTACGACCCCTTGTCGTATGGCTTGTCGTAAGTCATTCTCTGCGTCTCAATATTCCGGATATTCCGGCGAATCCTGATATTCCTGATAATCCGGCACCTGATAATCTGAATATCGGTAAGTTTCATTGTTATAATCTGCCTGCTGCTGCGCTTCCTGATCCAATCTGTCGTATTCGGAATTTACCGCGTCGCACATTCTGGGGTACGTATCCTTTAAGGTTTCAAGGCTGGTTTCCACTGACTGCAAATCTCCAGGCTGCGCGCTCTGGTACAGCATTCCCGCAAGGTCCTTTCCAATCGCCACTTCATTCCGGCTCCGGGTCATTGTCTGCCACGAGGAGAAGTCCTGCTGGAACCGGTCTGTGTCTCCGCGCATCAGGTCGGAAGTCATGGCGGCTTTTACAAGATCCGGTGTTATGTCCTCAAGCGCGTCTAAAGAAAGCCCGCCATACAGGACCGCGTCTTTCATGATATCTTCGTTATCTCTGGCTGCGAACGTCTCGAGCGGCATCTGGCTGTTTGTAAGAGCTGCATCGACCGCGGCGGTTACTTCCGGATTATCGGTTCCCACATAAAGCGCCCCTTCTCTTACACCAAGAACGGCGTACATATGTCTTGATCCTGCGGTATCGGCCAGAGTTCTTTCATCACCAAGATAGCCTTCATATGCCGCTTCCGCTTCCAGAATGTCTGCTGCCGGCGTTGTAACTTCCGCGCAGGTAGGATCCAATATTCCCGCCCTTGCCGCTATTTTTGCATACAGTTCCGGTTCCGGACGGGGATCTTGGAGCCAATGAAACATAAATTCCGGCAGTGTGTCATTTTCATAATGTTCCTTTACAAGCTCCGTCAAAAGACGGTCCGTATTGATCTGATGGTCATCAGTCTGAGCGACTGACGACATATGCTGGTCATCAGTCTGAGCGACTGACGACATATACGAAATCAGTTCCTGCTGCAGATAGGGTTGGTCGGTGATGGACGCCGCTATAGCTGTATATTCCGCTAAGTCCGGCTGCGGCTTGATCGCTTGCTCCTGTGGTGTCTTTTGTTGAACAGCTTGTTCTTGAAGCTCCGGCTGCCCGGGCGTTATGTTTTGTTCTTCCAGAGGCTGTTGCTCTTTTGTATTCTCCTTTGTCTGTTGCAGATACGTATCCATTCCCTGCATGAACACGCGGGCCGTTTCAGATCCTTTTTCTGCCTGACTCCTTGCGCTTTGCAGGATCTCGTCCAGAGATTTTGTGTACCTGCCGGGCTTTGCAGCTCTGGAAACAAGCGCTTCATAAAATTTTGCTTTTTCTTCCTTTGGCGGCAGATAGGAAAGGACGGCCGGATTTCTGGTAATCAGGTTTCCCCTGCGGAACAAAACTGCCGATATTGCGCTGTATTGCAGCTCCCGTCCATCTTTGGTGTATGCTTTCAGGTTCTGCAGTGGCGTTCCCTGTTCCGCTTCCCGGAGCCTCATAACAACGGAAGGGTCTTTTTGGATCATGTCGTAAACGGCGACCGTAACTGCAGAGGCTTTTTCCGGATCGGTCGTTTTTCTGGAAACTGCGTTTTGCAGCTTTTCCCTGATCTCTTCTATGGTTATCCGTTGGTCATCAGTCTGAACGACTGATGACATATCCTGGACATTTCCCGTTTCCTGTGTTTTTTCTGCTTCATGGGGCTCTTTTATTTCGCGAGTCTGATTCGCTTTGACCGGCTGCTCTTTGTAGATTTTTTCCCGAAGCCACGATTTATATTCGGGTGTTGTATATTGTCCTTCCAGTTCTTCCTTTTTGACTGCGGTTTCCGCGGCAACGTACTCTTCCGGGAACTTCTCCTTTAAAAAAGAAAGCGCGGTATTGACTTCTTTTAAAAGCGCGTCGGCTTCCTTTCTGGTCATTTGCACCATTTTTGTATGGTCGTCCGGAAAAATATTAAACTGCAGCGGAGCATTCTGTTCATGTCCGCAGGTATTGGTATGCTGCACGGTCAGCAGCGCCTCGATTTTCTGCTGCGTTGTCGGAAATACGCCCCGCAGGACGTTCACATAGTCCTGTTTTAATTCCTCGTTCGTTTTTGGTTTTGGCTGCTGCGCCTGACGGTCTTTTTCCTGATTCGGCTGTTCCCGGCCGAAATTCCGATCCGGGTCGGAGCGGCTTTGCTCCCTTGTTTTATCCTGCGCGTATGGACCGGCGGCTTTTTCTCTTTGCATATCCTGCATTGTCTGCTTATAAGCGGCCATCATGCCTGCGCGCAGCTCTGCCCGGTATTCCGGATTCAGATAGTCGATCGTATGAACAACCGCTCTGGCGATCGCAGCCGCGATATCCTGCAAAAAACCAATGATCCGGCCGACTGGTCCGCCGTCTTCTATATGCCAGGCAGAGTCCCTCTCATACCAGGGGATTCCCTTCTCTTTATCGATCTGCCGGTTTAAGTCACGGATTTTTGTCTCCGCCTGCTGCCTTGTCAGAGTCTCTTTTTTAATTTCATGGTTTTCGCCGTCATAATATTCAAAATCGATCCGTTCTTTCCCCTGCCGGAGCTGGTTTGCGAGCGACTCCTGCAGCTTTTCAAGGTAGTGAACTTTATCTTCTGTGTAAGCCATCCCATATCCGGCGCGTAAACTCTGTTCGTATAACATAGCGCCGCCTCCTTTTTATAGTATGGAAAAGCGTGGAGGCGGATAACAAAAAACCCGAAGCATTTCGCTTCGGGATTTTTGTTAATCAGGGTAAATCTGCATCAGTTTATGGTATTCGCTGTCGATAGCAACAAACACATTTCCGGATCCTGTTTTGTTATCTGGGTGATAGAGCTTTACGAGGACCCGATACCGCTCCTTAAGGTCACTCTTTGTTTTGCAGCCGCTGAAGAACTGGGTGCTTTTCAGTTCCTGACTATTTGCGTGCGTCTGCCGGTCAGACGACTGGCTGCGGTAACGGTAACGATTTACGAAGTTTTGGATTCTTGTAAAAGTTTTTTCAGCTTCATCCACAGTCACAATGTCGGCACTGGAACCGACATTAAAATCGACAAAATACAAATCTTCCAAATCTCCAAGACACGTTAACCGGATTACGATCTCTTCGCCGAATGTGATTATGTCTACTTTACGGACATTTGCCGCCGGAATTGTACTAAGTTTCTGCCCCTCTCCCTTCTGGTACACAAAAGTTCCGGTAGATGGAATAAATGTAAGAACCCCGGTTCCGCAATGGATCAGTGTAACACCGGAATCAGCTGCCATTTTCAGCTGATCCTGCTCCTCCTGTGCTCGTTTATTGTTTTGATATGTCTGATTGCCCTGATGAGATTGCACTATCAGCTCCCGCAGGCAGGGCTCTTTTTCTCTTGCCGATTCTTCTCCAAGTTTCACACAAAGACGGGCTTCTTCGGAAAACAGCCGGAAGACATAATCCGATTCTTCGCGGGTGAATTCCGATATGTCATCATAAGGAACACTTTTCAGAAGGCTTCCTTTGTTTATCAGTTCCATGTGCGTCTCATCGGCCCGCAGCAGCATTTCCTGCGATTCATAGGTTACGCATGCACGGAACTTCCATAGCGCGTTCTTCTCACTGTGTTCAATCGCATCTCCTGCTGCGTTTTGTAAGAGATGATAAACCTCCTCCATCCGTGTAGTTTCAAAAGTGATTGCACAGCCGTTGATATCCATGCAGATAATACTGCGGGTTTCTCTGGTGCTGAAATCGGTAACGACTTTTGAAAATGTATTCCTGAGAGACGCTTCCAAAGAGGAATACAAAGGAACGGTTTTCAGGCTGACTGCCGCTATTTTATCAAACGGCATAGAAAGTATTTTACCGTGTCCGCACCGTATTTCCAGTGAGACAGCATCAATTTTGCAGACGGCTGTTTTCCCCATCGAGGTACCGATGTCATAATACAGCAGACCGGATATCATCTTCTGATAGTCCGGGTCGCTGTCATGAATTTTCTGCACAGCACCGCGGATACGTCCTGCGATATCTTCCGCCGCCTCTTTACTTAAGAGTGTGACATTTGCAGTATCGCCATTATCGGTTACGAGCTGGATGACAGCATCCTTTGTGGTTACACGCATCAGATGTGCATAGTCCGCGATCTTCGTTCTGCTCTTTGGTGTAATAAAGCTGCATGCAAAATCTGTTCCGAGAAACATGCCGTAAGAAGCAAACATGACAGAGCCGATCACACAAAATGAAGATGACGAAGCAAGCTCATAGGAAGCAGGCGCATGACTGCCGGCTGCCTGTATCCGCGCTTGAATATCGGATACGCATGCGCGAAGTATCTGCTCAGACTCTACAGGGAAAACGTCCACCTGTCCCGTTTTCCAAAGAAGCAGCATTTTGCGGTCCTGCATGTCTGCGAGGACCAGCTGATCATACGGAATGACAACCTCTCCCTTAAGCGGTACCTTGTAAGTGATTCCGCGATCCGTAACAGAAAATTTAAAATGAGTATTAATAAACGGAAGCAGCATATGTCCTCCCGGGTTTAAAACAGATTGATGAAGGAATTAATGATAAATATGATGCTGCCAAACACAAGGATGAACAGACCCGCGGCAAGCATAAAGCCCAAATAGAAAACGACGACCGCAATGTCCCAGATAATGGATACCGCAACACCGACAGCTGCCGCGATTACAATGCCGGCAAAATCATCCTTTGCGCCAAAAAGATGATAAATTACGGTACTTATAATCGCAAGGATGGCGCCGATAACCGCCAGCGGAAGTCCCCCGTTTGTTAAAGCGAAAAAAATAGAAACCTGCATCTTGTACGTAAAAGGGATCATCAGCAGGATTTCCGCCGCAGCAAGTCCCCAGTACGATTTGTTTTTTGGAATAACCTGTCTGGAATAGACTCTTAATTTAATGTCTTCCCATTTGTTTGTAATCTTTTCTGCAATATCTGAAAACAGCTTCATTATGTACTCCTTTGAAAGTTTCGGATGGGAATTGCCGGAATATATACGGTTAAGGTATAGCATGTTTTTGCTGTGACTTCAATAATAGGAAGCATGCAAAAACTCCGGATTTCCCGCCTCATAGACATTGTCTATAAGACAGGTTCCGGAGTTTTGGATTACGCATACTGTGGCATGTAGGGAACGTCCATGGTATCGAAAGCATCCTGCAGGAACATGTTATAATCCAGTGTCCCCATTTTAACGCTTCCGGACGCATAGACGCCGGTTACATACAGCTCATCCCTGGCTCTTGTTTCCGATACGAACAGAAGGCGCCTTGTTTCCTCGGCTGCCGCTCGTGACATCCTCTGTTTTTGGTATTTGGTAACCGTATTGAATACGATTTTCCATTCCAGTCCCTTAGAAGAGTGCGCGGTGACAAGGCAGACGCCCGGATACTTCCTGGTGCGTTTATACGTGTCCTTTGCGCCGAATCTCGTAAAAATCAAAAGATCGTGCAGAATTTCATCGTACTCTTCGTTCTCGAAAGCATCCCGGAAGGATTCCGCCGTTTCATCACCCTGTGCCAGCATAGTCATTGCCGTAAAGAGCAGCTCCTTTTTCTCGGCAAGCGTAAATTTCTCGTCGATCTCGGAAGCCATGCCTTTCACAAGCTCAATGCCGTCCTGAATTTCCGCTTCCGGCAGATCCATGACCTTACCGTGAATCATCGTGTTATACACGATAAGCGCGGACTGGGTGTCCATACGGTCCACCAGGAACCTGCCGAACGCAACCATAGCCGAAACTCTGGAATTATCAACCAGAAACTCCGGCGCCGCAAACATGGAAGGCACGCCGCCGCGAATCGCGTTCAGCCGGGCGTTCTGTTCCGGTGTCAGCGATTTAAACATATCGTGCTGTTCCATATAAGTGATCGTTCTTGCGGCATTGGTGAGCGCGTCAGAATAATCCTCCAGCTCCCGCTTCGTATACGCGATTACCGCGATGTCTTCCGGCGACACACCGTCAAACACAATCTTTTTGATGATCGTGTATACGGTCCAGTCTACTTCGCCGACCTTTTTCCATGTCAGACTTTCCGGTTCCCCGCGGTGCTTGTAAAAGCCTTCCACATGGCAGAGCCCGCCGTCCCGTGTCGGGATCAGTTGTTTGTCCACCTTCTCGATCCGCTTGTCGTTTTCACGGTTCGCGACATCGATAATCGCCTTACGGCTCCGATGGTTTTCTACCAGCTGGTGCTGCGTCACAGGCACATTTAAATACGACGTAAGATGCAGAATAAACTCCGGAGAAGATCCCTGAAAGCTCATAATGGACTGTGCGTCATCACCGACGGTTATCAGAGACTTCCATGAAGGGAGACCGACCAGCAGATTGATCAGCTGGATCTGACCTTCGTTGGAATCCTGAAACTCGTCGACAATAATATGCTCGAACGGATAATGCTCCTTTAAATAATCCGGATTCTTCCGGAAAATTTCGAACATCATCGCCGGCATATCCGCAAACTCAATAAGACCTTCCTGTTTCAGGTGGTTCTCGTAGTCGGCAGAACGTTTGATCAGCTCGTTAATAACGGATCCCGGTGTGTCTTCTGTCTGCGCAAACTGCCGGACAAGATCCTGCGTTGGTGTTTCACCGATAGCCCGGATCTGTTTGACTGCCGAGAACACATCCGCCGCGATCTGGAGCGCTCCTTTGCCCCCGAAGAACGCATCCTGGGAGTCATACTGCCGGAACGCTCTGCCTGACCAGCCGGGAATCGGATTTTCCGTCAGCATCTTATCGATAATATCCAGACGGTTCATGTTTTTAATGACCGTCGGCTTTCGCATAAGTCCGACATCCGCGTACCGGTCCATGACAATCTCGTTGGAAAATGCATGGAACGTGCCGATATGGATCAGCTCAACATCCGCGTTTAAATGCAGGTCCGTTACCCGTTTCCGGATGCGTTCCCGCATTTCTCCCGCGCCTGCTACCGTATAGGTGATCATGCAGATCTTTTCCGGCAGAACACCGTCCTGCAAAAGTTTCGCGACATGCTCCACCACGCAGGCCGTCTTTCCGGTACCCGCTCCGGCAACGACATTAAGCGCACCCTGTTTCCAGTTAATGATGACTTTCTGTTCGTCGCTGAACTGAATATTCGCAGATCTGCTTCCTGCAGGAACCATGGGAATCGGCATCGGCGGATCGGTGTAATGGCAGATTTTCTCATACCGGCACCGCTTGCATTCTTCTTCCGGAATCTCTTCCGGTTCAAACCCTTCCTGCATTTTCTGCATTCTGGGCTGCATTTCCGTATCCAGCGTATCCCGGTCGTCCATCGTCAGCACATTGTCTCCGAAAAAGTCCGGGTCCAGTGTTCCACCGCGGTCCGAATCTTTTCGAAGAAAGCGGTACTGCGCGGAAACTCTCTGTCCTTTGGAAGCCTTGGATCTGCCAAGAAGGATGAGGCGGTACAGGGAAAGTGTTCGGAACAATTCGTCCGACTTGCCGCTTTTTGTATACTCGGATTTTCCAATGTAGAATTTCACTACAATCAAAGATGAATCCGTTACCTTCATCATGTCCGCGCTTTTTGCTTCCTCCGATCCCTTCGGGAAAACGACGTACTGGTTCATTGCGCGTTTTCCTTCTGCCACAACAGCGCGGCGGATCAGACACGCGTCCCGCATCAGGTTTGCGGCAGTTACCTGCGGATTGGTAAAGGCAGGCGTCGTCTCATAACGGCTGCGAAGATATTTCACAATACCGGTCAGATCGGTCACCTTGTACTGGTAACATAACCGGATGCACTCCGTCATGATCTGGCTTCTTGCCGCGTTTAAAGGCAGTCTCGTGTCCGAAACCGGAAACCGGAAACTATTTTTCCGGTTACAAAAGCTCGTGTAATTGAATCCCATCTTTTTCTCCTTTCATCATATGCAAACTGCATTTCTTTTCTGTAAAAGAGTATGGAAAAACAAAAAAACAGACGGGAATGATACAAAAAAGCTCATAATAAGGCACATGACGCCTTATTATGAGTTATGCAAAGCAACTTAGACCTTATTACACATTACCAGTTTTCTGTCTGGTCTTCTTCCTGATGTTTTTTATGAATCTTATATAGGTAAAACACGCCGCCTCCGGCAGCTGCCGCGGTCAAAAGAATGAAAAACAGGACAATTGGAAGAACCGCGACTATTTTGGTTTCCTGCGGCTGCGGCGTTTCTTCTTTTGTCTCCTCTTTTTCCGCAGTTACGGTGCTCTGCCTGGGCGTTACATTTAAAGCCTTACCGCCGCTTATTGTTTCGGTCGTCTCTATTTCTTTCGGGTTCTGGTCCGTTAAAATATGCCGTTCCGGTGTATAAAGCGTAATCGTATAATTCATAACATTGGTTACACGGTCTCCGATCCTGCCGGGAACAGATATAAGAAACGGCTCGAAGCTGTCATACAAAACCGCGTTTTCGGAGGATGCTTCTTCTTTTACCAGGTACGTCGCCTCATTTGAGGTATCCGGCTGCATCGGATCTTTTTCCGTTTGTGGAAACGAAATTTCCACCACGCCGGCATTGTCCGATTCTGTATGAATGTCCGCGCGAATCGTATCGTGCGTATCGACAAGGCGGGATAAGATAACCGGAAACTGCCGGGATGCATCTTTGTAATTGGGCGCATCCTTGTCGTTCTCCACATCCTGATCTGCCTGATGGTAAAGGCGCTTATAATTCTCATCCAAAAGATCCGGATTGTCTGTAACAACCACGGAAGCTACCTTATATAAAGAGACCCCGACATGAGATACCGGAATACCTTCCTCATTTACAAAGGATAAACGCAAAAAAGCGAGGCTTTGTGCAGTTTCGGATGGTGTGGTTTCTTCCTTGGTACTGGCTGCGGCAGACTCTTCGGCAGCAGTACTTACCGCTTCTGCAGATTCTACTGTCTGCGCTTCTGCCGCCTGATTCTCCGCGTATACAGGGCTCGCCGTCAAAAGACCGATAAAACAAAGAGCTGTAATCAAAAATTTTTTTCGCATAGATTATCTCCCTAAACTTCTTCTTTTACAGTATGGAGAAACGCTATCGCATCTACTCACGAAAAGTATCCGGTATGGATACGCGGCTGATCCGGATCGATGGTGATGCCGTCATCCAGAAGGAACATCCCGGCAAGCGAGGTCTTTCTTGCATAGGTGGACGCAGAACCGGTTGCTCTGGAGCAGGATGTACCGTCTGCCGGCATCTCTTCCATTGCATACCCGCAGGAAGATACAGACTCTCCTGTTTTGATATCCGTCAGCGTCGCGGTAGCTTTTACATACGTGTGTCCTCCCACTTCCGCGAGCTCGTCAGATAAAAGCAGCGTCATGCCGCCCATGGCAAGCAAAGGTTTTGCGGCGCGCAGAATATCGTCACATGTTCTATACCGATACCCGTCTTCCGTATTTTCCTGATTTTTAGGAACGTTCATGCATTTTTGCATGATCGATAATTTCTGGTAGATCTGGCTCATGTTTTTTTCCTCCCGATATGCCTCTATTGTACCGAAAATTCTGCGAGGACTGATCCTCTGCGCAAATGTCTTATAAGGATGAGCTACGCGAGTCCTTGTAAGACCCCTTGTCGCTTGTCGTAAGTCATCCGACTTCCACGGGTTTGCCTGTGGGTATTAGTGAGACGACAATTCCAATCCTGATCCGCCATACTAATAACGAGAAACCAACACAATTGGTCGTACAAACCTTTATGGATACGAAAAGGAGGCTTTTATGTATTACAAATCGCGAAAGCAGATGGCGGCATTTTTAATGGCTGCCGCGTTATGCGCTGCCCCGGTCGTACAGACGTTTCCGGTATTTGCTTTGGATGACACGCCTGCTGTTGCTTTGGAAGTCAACGCCGGTAAGACCGTCAAAGGCACATTTATCTCATACATGGATGATACGGAAAAAGTGGATGTGGACAAAGTAGTGGGCGCATACGCGAAACTGCCGGATTCCATCAAGCAAAAGCTCGTGAATGATCAGGTCCGGATTATCCTCTACGACAAGCTGGAAGGCCCCGCGACAAAACTGACTTATGCTGCAAGTTCCTATTCCGCACCGGAGTATTACACCTACGATCAGGGGTCAGACGCGAAGGTAACCAACGAGAACTATACGCAGCAGGAAATCAAGGACCATGCGTCCGGAAAAGTCCGGATCAACAACGCAGTGATCCGGATCTCCAGCGGAAAATATGAGGAACAAGCACTGCTTCACTCCGTCGGACACTGGATCGACGATATGAATTCCAGTGACGGGAAACGTCTTTCCGCGTCGCAGGCAACAGGATTTGAATCGCTGTATGAAAAATATAAGACAACACTCCGGAGTGTGGACAAGTATGCTGCCGTTGTAATATCGAATCCATCCGAAATGTTTGCGGAAGGCGTCCGGCTTTATATCGAAAACCCGGGTACGCTGCAGAAAATTTCGCCCGAGTTGTATGCCTATATCACCACCGCGATTAATAATGCGGTGAATAATGGTTACTGATTTTTCTTTAATTTGCAGAAACGAGTAGGAGAAAGTCTCCATTGGAGACTTTCGTCCTCTCACACCACCGTGCGTACCGTTCGGTACACGGCGGTTCATAAGTTTTCAGCT
>OCTW013373683.1_pt1 | contig 10626 bp, 13 predicted proteins | sample 1539671 | NCBI WGS metagenome assembly OCTW01 (sample SAMN02144230, study PRJEB22623) | gut metagenome | biome: sheep rumen | host: Ovis aries | place: New Zealand
TGTATGTCAACTATTGAAAGCGCCGTATACCGAACGGTACGTACGGTGTTGTGAGAGGACGGCGGTTAGTCACCGCCTCCTACTCGATTGTCTACGCGAAGGCAGGGCTGGGCGGCATCAGCGGTAACGCCTGCGACATGTACGCGGCTTACTGTCACTCGACTGACCGCTCCCAGCTCAGGGTCGGCATGCTGGTTGCCGTGAGAAGTTCCAGCTCCGGCTCAACGGCGGGCGCGACCTACGGGCACGTCGGCATCTACATCGGGGACAACAAAATCATCCACAACACCGGCTCGATTGAGGTCTGGGATTTGGACCGGTGGATAAGCACGTACTGCAAATGGAGTCCGGCGGGGTGGGGGTTCCCCCCGAACGTGAAATAAGCAGAAAGGATAGGGAATGAAAGACTGGAAGGGACTTCTGAAAAAGCACAGGAAGGTGGCTCTGCTCTCCCTCTTCGCCATTATCGTGTTTGCAGGGTTCTCGGTCACGAGCGCCCTGCACGTGGCGGAGCGGAGGGCGGCGCAGCAGAGCCAGACGGCTTCCGATGCCGCCGGAAGCGACAGCGGAAAGACGGCAGGCGCTTCGGAAGCGGAGAAGACCTCGCTCACGGAATCGCAGAAAAAGCTGATTAAAGCCTATGACTCGAAGACGCGGAAGCTGATTGAGACGCTGTGCGCCGGTGTCTGGTCCGCCAGCGACGGGAAATACACGGTTCGCTTTTACGATGACCACTACGTGGAGACGGTGAACGGCGAGGAGACCTCCCATCCCTTTGCCATCTCCGCCTGCGAGTTCGGAAACAACGGCTCCGATACCGAGGTGGACACCATTGCCTTTGAGACGGACGCCGGGACATACATTGCCACCTATACGCTTGTCAAGAGCGCCGACAGCGCGTCTGCCGGGCAGGCAAGTCTCCTGTCCGGCATGTTCGCCCTTCCCAACACGGCCTATCAGCGCTCAGACGCGGTGGAAAAGATTGCGGTTGAAGGGCTGGATGGGGAAGCGAAAGGACTGCTCGGGGACCAAGACGCATTCGTGGACGCGCTCAGCCGGTGGTGCTCAACCCATTACCCATCAGCGGTAAAGGCCACGTGGAACAAGAACGTCACCATCGACTACGACAAGGGGCTGGTTGTGACTGCCTTCACCCTGAGCAGTGACGAATCGGACGGCTCGGCGTCATTGACGGGCTCGGCAACACCGGTCATCACCGTGACGTATGACCAGAACGACAGCACTTACAAGTTCAGCGTCTAGCCCGCGCCTTGCAGGCAGAAAGGATATGTTTTGAGCGCTTACACAAATAAGACCAATAGCAGGCATATGCGTCGCGGGCCGGGCTTTCGCGCTGCTGTGATAACAAGCGTGCTCGCTTCCGCCGCGCTCGTGCTGCTCCTGCCGCAACCAGCCTATGCGGCTGCGCCATGGGACCTCAAGGGAGCCGTGGAAGAAGCCATCAAGGGATGGCTTCTGGATGGCGCATGCGGCTTCTTCAACATGTACAACGGCCTTGTTTCTGCCATCGGAGACAACGGGATTCTGACGGCTCCGTTCTCGAGCCTTCTTGGAGAGTCTGTCTACTCGATTACGGTCACGGTCCATCAGACCGCCGTGGTCCCGCTTGCGGAGTCCATCCTTGCCCTGTTCATGCTGGTGCAGCTCATCAAAATCAGCCAGAGGATGGATGCGACAGCTACGCTTCCGGCCATCAAGGATATCGTTTTCCTCGCGGTGACGTATGTCCTGCTTCACTGGTTCATCATTCACTCTCTCGATATCGTGCAGGCCGTGTACCAGATGGTCGTAGACAACATCATCCCTGTGATTGGCTCTGTGGGTAAGAAAGGCAGCTTCCTCGGCGAGGGCATCAGCACGGAGAACTTTGACCTTAGCAAGGTCACGTTCGGCGGATGCTTCACGACGCTCATCGTGGCCATCCTGTGTGCCATCACGGGCATCATTGCCTATGTGGTTGCCTTCGTGGTTGCTTACGCCCGCGCGTGGCAGATTTACGTCATGGCCGCGTTCTCTTCCATTCCCATGGCGCTCCTTGGCTTTGACGAGACAAGGCAGATGGGGGTCGGCTTCCTCAAGAACTTTGCCGCCGCCGCGCTCGCGGGAGCCATCATGCTGTTCCTGCTTGTGGCGTTCCCGCACATTCTGGCATCCCTTACCTCTCAGGTGGGAAGCGACAACATTCTTGCCCTTGCCGCGGGCGAGGTGGCCATTGACGCCTTGCAGGGCGTCCTCATGTGGCTCGGCTGCTCGTTCCTCCTCGTGTTCGGACTGATTAAGTCCGGCGCATGGGCAAAGGAAATCCTCGGAAGCTAACCGTTGGCCGAAGCGCCGGAGCGCCTTGCCGAACTCCCGCCCCCAGCGGCGGGAGAGCGCGGCTTTAATAAGTTATTAAAGGTGAAAGCAGAGTTCCCAGTGAAGGCGTGTCTTTCACGACAGGAAAGTGCGGGCGGGGCGCAGCTGCTCCCCGCCCGTTTTCGAAATAAGGGAACGGCAGAAAGGACCGGAAAGATGGAAGCTTTACTCATACCCGTTGACGGGACCCCCGTCACCATCGACCTGAAGGAGGACGCCGGCGGCTCTACGCTCAGAGAGTTGCAGCGCTTGGTGGGCGGCTCGATTGAACCGCTCAACGTGCTGTTCGGAGAAGAGATTTCAATCTACGTGAACGAGGAGGGGCTGTACAGCTGCCCGCCGAACCGCGCGGTCTACGCGACAAAGCAGATGGAGGATGCGGGGTACCTTTCGCAGTTGGACTTCCACACGCCGGTCCGCGAGGGGGACCTTTACACCGTCCTGTTTGGCAACCTTGTTGCCGTGGGCTTCGACCCCGAGACGGGTGCAGACCGTCCGCTGACGGACGGCGAGTGCCAGACGGTCCGCGACTACTTCACCCGCGTCAGCGCGCCCGGAAGCGGCCTGTCGGAGGTGCTTTCCATCACCAAGGGGCCGAAGGTGCGGCAGGACCGGGCAGAGAGCAGAAACGGCCTGCGTGAGGAAGCATCTGAGATGCGTTCCTCTTCTTCCGCGCTTGCCGGTGGCCACAAGGGGCAAAACCCCTTTGAGCAGGACCGGCAGGCATAGCCGGCAGAAAGGAGGTTCACGATGCCATACAAAGGAAACGTTCCGCTTCCCGTCATCATCATGCGTCTGGAACAGGGGCTTGAGGAAACCGCCGTTGCACAGTACACCGTCAGCTCGTGGAATACAAACTTCGCTCTGCCGTTCTACTGCGTCATACCTTCCGGCGGTGCAGACGGCGTTGACGTGGCGGGCGTTCTGGAAGAGAACCTGCACGGCATCCTCGACCACGGAGGGACAGCCGATGATGTCCGGCAGGTGCTCGGCCTTGTCCCTAGGGACGAGTTGGATGCGGACACCCTTGCGGAAGAGGATTACACCGAAATTGACCTCGGCTACTGCATCGAAGGCCAGCTCCTCACGTTTGAAGAGGTGGATCCGGATGCCGCCGACCCCGTAAGCTTCCTGTCGGAAAAGCAGGTCTCCCAGCTCAGGGGGATGCTGGAATCCGTCCCTGCGGGCAGCCAGATTCGGGCGGCGGAGCTTCTTATAGGAGATGCCTTCACGGACTGGCAGGCCTTCGCCATCTGCAAGGCCTTCCGCGAGGGGCTGGATGCCGGGACCGTCGGAAAAATCGCCGACACGCGGTTCAACCACTCGCAGATGCGGGAGCTGGCGCGCATCGCGGAAGAGCTTCTTCCATCCGTCTTTGACGAGTGCCTGAGTCCGGAGTTCTCGGCAGAGAAGCTGCATCTCATCCGGAGCATCGTGCAGAACGGCGGGCGCGCCCTCCCATGGCGCGAACTGTCGGAAGCACAGCTGGACGTTGCCGCCGGCGCTCTTTCCCTCGGCCTTCCGGTCCCTCTGGTTGAGTTGTTCGTAAAACCGCAGATTCCTGCGGCGAACATGCGCTCCGTGTTCTCCGCACTCTATGACGGCGCGGAGAGGGCAACGGTCCTGCGCATGCTGAACCCGGCCTATACTCCTGACCAGCTGGCCTGTGTCCGGCTCACGAGCGAATACAACCTCACGCCCAGACAGTTTAAGACCCTGTTCGGACCGGAGGTCCCCGCTCCGGCCATGAGGGCCATCATGTATGCGCTCGGGGAACTCTCTCTCCCGCCCGCAGACGTCCTTAGCCTTGCACAGAACCCCCTGCGGTTCTCCGGGGAGCAGCTGCGCGTCCTCTTTGACGCCATGGCCAACCCGCAGCTGTCGCAGGAGGTCGTAGCAGCCATCGCCGACCCGGCACTCACGCCGCAGCAGATGCAGCAGATGAGCGTCCAGTGCGAAGACGCTGGTGACGCCCGGAGCGCGCAGCATCTCAAGGAGAGCTTCGGGGTCCGCTCCGTGGGTGGCATGAGGGAGATAGCGGCTGCGGCCCGGGAAGCTTCCTCGGAGATTGCGGACGGACGAAGCCCTGACGCAGCCGGGAAACGGGACCCGGAGAGGTAAGAAGGGAGGATGCCTTATGAAGCTCGTCATTGCGGAGAAGCCGATGCTTGCCCGTGACATTGCCCGCGCCATCTGCGGGAGAAGCGTTTCAGAGAACGCGCCCCTCCCGATTTCCGGGAATGGCTATACCGTCATCGCCTGTGCCGGGCATCTCTTGCAGCTCGTGGAGCCGGAGGAGTTAAACCCTGCATGGGGGAAGCCGTGGTCTCTGGATGCGCTCCCGATTGAGGTCCCGGACTGGCCGAAGGAACCTGCACCGGACAAGAGGGAGCTGGTGGACCGAATCGCCGGACTTCTGGAAAAGGCGGACAGCGTCATTGCCGCCGGTGACCCGGATGATGAGGGACAGCTGATTGTCGATGAGCTGCTGGACTATCTGGGCTACGCGGGCAGGGTCGAACGTGTCTACGTAAACGACAACATTGAGAAAAACATCGTCCGGGCGTTCGGCCAGCTTGTGCCGAACGATGGCTGCCGTGGCGTTGGAAGGGCTGCCTACGCCCGTCAGATGGCGGATATGTGCTTTGGCGTAAACGAGACCCGTCTTGCGACGCTCCGGCTGCACACTCTCTGTACCGTGGGGCGCGTGCAGACTCCGACAATGGGACTTGTCGTTGCCCGTGACGATGCCATCGAACACCATACGAAGAGGAAGTATTTCGTCCTTTCCGCCGAGGGAGACTGCGGGGATGCCGGGGGAGACGTGACGTTCTGCTTCAAGCCGGGCAGGGAGCTTTTGGGGGACGAAAAGCATCTCTTCGCAAGGGAAGCGCTGGACCGGTTGAAGGAAAGACTGGATGGAAGGGAACTGACCTTCGAGACCACGGTCACGCGGAAGCAGGCATGCCCGCCGCTACCCTATAACCTCACCGTCCTGCTCGCGGACATGTCCAAGCGCTATGGGTTTGCAGCTGCAAAGACCCAGCAGATTACGCAGGACCTGCGCGACAAGTACAAGGCCATCACCTATAACCGCTCGGATTCACAGTACCTGAAGGAAGAGCACTTTCAGGACGCTCCGGCGGTCCTTTCGCAGGCGATGCAGAATCTGGGGACGGACTGGGCGCTCGATTTTGGCATCCGCTCCAAGGCCTTCAATGACGGGAATGTGACGGCGCACCACGCCATCATCCCGCAGGAAGCGGATGCGCCGGTCAGTCGGATGACCGGGGACGAGTCCAAGGTATACCGTGCGATTGTGGAGCGCTACGCGATGCAGTTCCTCCCGCCCATGGTCTATGACCTGAGTACGAGCACCTTCCCGGTGGAGGAAGGCACGTTCTCCGCAACGGCGAAGCGGGTTGTCTCTTACGGATTTCGGGAGACGTTCGGAGGGGACGCGCAGGAGGAGGGCGTGGATGCGGACCCGGACGCCTTGTGGGTGCCGGAAGGCAGCCATCAGCTCTGCGGGGTCCGTTGCACGGTCAGAGCAAAGGAAACCACGCCGCCGAAGCCCTACACCGAAGGCACGCTCATCATGGACATGGCCGCCATCTCCAAGTACGTCACGGACCCGGAGGTTAAAGCCATCCTCAAGAAAAAGGATGACGGCAAGAAGGGGGAGCACGGGGGAATCGGGACCACGGCAACACGGGCGGCCATCATCGAAAACCTCAAGAAGCGCGGGTATCTGGCAGAGCAGAAGGGAAAGGTCCACGCCACGGATAAGGCGAAGGCCTTCTACCGCCTGCTGCCGCCGGAAATCCGGGGCGCGGACGTGACGGCCCGGTGGTGGCTCATCCAGCAGAGCATCGCGGAGGGGAGCGATGACGTGAACGCCGTGCAGCGCAGCGTCATTCAGGTCTTCCGCAGCCACATGGCATCGGCCTATGCGGGAGAGAGCGTCGGCGCAAGCCGGACTTCTGTTGGGCGCTGCCCCGTCTGCGGGAAGGAGGTCGTGCAGTGCGGCAGGGCATATTCCTGCTCGTCAAACCAAAGCGAAAAGCAGGAGGACGGGACTTGGAAGCAGGTCTCCGGATGCGGATTCAAGATACTGCCCTTCTGCGGCAAGACGCTTACCCCGAAGCAGGCCGGAGGGCTGCTGGACGGCAAGTCGGTCTCCCTGAAAGGCTGCCGGTCCAAGGCGGGGAAGACATTCGATTGCAGGCTCAGCCTGAAGAAGGACGGCACACTTGCGGTAGCCTTTGCCGGCAAGAAGAAGTGACGGTCCGGGAAGGAGCAGGACGATGAAAATCGAGGTGCTTTACAAGTCCCATCGCTATGAGGAGTTTGACCCCTCCGTGCAGACCTGTTCGGAACCGTACCGTGCGAACGGCATCAACGTGCTCACGGATTGGAACCTCTATCTCGGTGCGCTGGAAGAGGAGGGCGTCGTGCTCGCGCAGCACTGGTACGAGGTCGGTGGCAAAGCAGCCCAGACCGTGCTGGATGGGGTCAGCGTTCCGGCAGCGTCCCGCAAGGTCGGCTGCGCCCTCCTTCTGGTAGGCCCGGACGAGCTGGATAATGTGGTCTGGCTGAAGAAGGACGGCGAAAAGCTTCTGTGGCGCGAGGGAGAAGACCTCATCAATGGCGAGCGTTTCTTCGCCATGGAACAGCTCTGCTACTCGGACGCTACCACGCAGTCCGTGAACCGCAGGGCGATAGCTGTCTTTGATTACCTGCAAAAGGCCCACCCGGACATGCAGGAGGACGAGATTGCCCGGCTTATGGGCTACACCCTCCCTGCCATCGAGCGCATCCGCTCCGCCGAACTCGCGCAGGATGACGGCTTTGAGGATGAGGAGGAGGAGTCCGGTGCGGCAGGAGGGTATGATTTTTCCTAGCCGTGCAGTAGAAGGAGGAAAACCATGGCAGAGATACGCATTCCCAAGATGACGCCCGCAATCAAGGCCGGGTATTTCGTGCTCGGATTCTTTCTGAATCTGATAGGGGTGCTGATAGCCTGCATCGTCAACCGCAGGTCCCTGCCCGCCGTGCGCAGAATCGCCCTGCGCTACACGTTCTACGGTATCGCAGGTTTCTGCGCCGTCTACTTCGTCTTCGTGGCGGCCATGAAGGTAGTATGCCTGTTTTGAGTGCGCCATGAACCCATTGAAACCGGGAATCCCTTCCGGGCGGCTGAGAGCCGTTCTGCGGGCCATTTCGTCACTCGATGGGTTCTGACACGCATGAACTCTTTTTGGCCCCGCAGAACGGTTTCTGTGGGGCTGTTTTTCTACCGGGCATTTCCGATGAAATGAGGAGGAAGGATTGTTATGAGGAACCAGGAAAGACCGTCGCCGGTGGATATCGTCAACAGCCGCAGAGAGGAGGTAGTCCGCAAAATCATCCGTGACATGGGAGAGAACGGCCTTCAATGGTCCGCGCCCTATCTTCCGACCCTCAGCCCACGGAATCCGGTTTCGGGCACCGTCTATCGCGGCTCAAACCGGCTCCACCTCGCCTTTGTGGGTTACATGCGCGGCATTGAGGACAACCGCTGGTGCACGTTCAATCAGATTCGCGACAAAGGGTGGCACCTGAAAAGGGGGTCCAAGGCCGCGATTATCGAAAAGTGGAAGGACCTTCCCCTGACCGGGAAGAACGAGGACACGGGAGAAGATGAGGTAGTCGGCCATTACCTTCGTTGTGTCGGCTACTGGAACGTGTTCAACGCCGGGGATATCGACGGCATTCCCCCGGCACCGGAGGGGCCGCAGCACCAATCGGATTATACGGCGGGAATTGCCGAGAACCTGATTCGCTCCTCCCGTTGCCCGGTCAACGAGTCCAGCCTGTATACCGGCATGGCCGCGTACTCCCCGGGGAAAGACTGCATCCTGATTGCGCCGCGCGGCACGTTCCGGTCTGACGAGTCCTTCACACGGACCCTGCTCCACGAGATGACCCATTCCACGGGGCACCCCTCGGCCCTGAACCGGGAGTGCTCGGTCCGGTTCGGAAGCCCGGAGTATGCGGAGGAAGAGCTGGTAGCGGAACTCGGAAGCCTGTTTCTCTCCTCGGACCTCGGCATCCAGAATGCGGAGTTGGAGGGAGACTTCTACCGGAACCACGTTTCCTACCTGCAATCATGGATGAAGGCGTTGGAGAATGACCCCGCCTACCTGTTCAAGGCGGCAGGAAAGGCCGATAAGGCCGACACCTACATCTTCACCCGGTATGAGGAACAGCTGAAAAAGGACCGCGACAGCCCCGCTCCCGGGAGGGAGGAACCGGGACTCTCCCTCAAGACGGAATCGACCGCCATGCTTGACGCATCCCGGGGGGTTAATACTGCGGGCGGGAGAGAATGGCGCGTAGAAGCGCGCTAAAAGAAAGCGTGGAGAAATTCCGCAGCGTATAGTATAATAGAAAAACAGCAAGAAAGAATGATAGTAAGAAAGGAGTATAGCGATGGCTACAGTGCAGACATCTCTTTGGCATTTTACAATCGAGTTCGACGAGAGAAAGGCCGCCGCGCACGGGACCACGGCGGAAGAGCTCTACGACCGCGTTGGGGCCTTCGTGGAGCCGTACGGCAACGTCCGCATCGGGCGCGGAACGTGGCAGGCGCGCGACGCGCGCTCCGGCTTCCGCGCGCAGTGCCCCGCCGTCTGCGACCTCTCCAAGCAGAAATGGGTCATGCAGAACGTGAGGAGCTGGGTGACGTTCGAGGGGGACGCACAGGGAGAGGACTACCTTGCCGTCATCGGCAGGGTCCGCCCGCGCCTTCTGTGTGCCGAGTAAGGCCACGGTATGGAATACGGCAGAAAAGAGTTTCACTTTGACCTTGACGTGGAGCTGCTGAAGCAGCACTACCCTTCCACCGACAACGCACAATCCGCTTACAAGAGGGCATGGTCGGATATCAAGGGGTTCATGGAATTGCATGGGTTTACCCATTCGCAATATTCCGGTTATGAGTCCGAGGGTCCCATGTCGTACATGGAAGCTTATGTTGTAGTAGACGAGTTGCATGAGGTGTTCCCATGGTTCGCCGAGTGTGCGCAGGCTGCCACGCTGACGGAAATAGGCGAGCGGCATGACGTGCTCGAATACCTCCATCGGAAGGGACCGGAGAACCCGAGGGACCCGCAGGGAGAGCGGGGCATCTCTCTTTACGGTGAGGTGTCGGAAGCGCGGGCCGCATCAGACGCGCTCGAAGAGCGCAGGGGGCAGGAACCAGACCTGCGTCATCCAAACGAGCGATAGAGGAATATTAGCGGGCCAGTCCGGATGGGCTGGCCCGCTTTCAGCTTATGCGACAATCTGCCAGATGGCGTGTCCCAGAAGGCAGAGCGCGAGTATCAGGACCGTCCACTTCCCGTAGTAGAACAGCCTGTCTGGCAGGGTTATCATCCCGAGACGCTCGATGCGGCGGCGGGATTCCAGAACCAAGGTGTCGATGTATTTCCTGTTGCGTTCGGTTACCTCACCGATGCTCTTGACAGTCAGCTCCTCAGCATCCTTCTGCACCTTGCTGACGCCGCTTAACGCGGCGAGCTGTGCGACACGGGTGCTGTCTGCCGCATCGTTCCGCATGCGCTGCACCTCATCCAGCACATCCCTCATCTGGCTGAGCATCTGTCGCATCTGTTCGGCAGTCTGTTCGTTCTTTTCCGCCTGCCTGTCAATAGACTCCTGCACCTTCAGGAGTGCCCCAACGATATCGGAGCCGCTCAGCTCCTCTTCCGCAAGGGTGTTCTCGTCGTTCGTAACGCCCGCGAAGCCTTCCTGATAAAGCTCGTTTGCCGCTTCCCTGCTCTGCATGGCCATTTTGACCTCCTTAACCGATTGCTTTGTTCTGCGCGCTGTCCTCGGCGGCCAGCGTGCGCATTTCCGACAGAAGTTTTTCCGGAGAAACACCCAGTGCGTCTGCGAGAGAGAAGAACGTTCCAAGATTCGGAAGACGGCGGAAGTCTTCGCTGTTCCTCATTGCGGCATAAAAGCCGGAAGAACTCATGCCGCTCGCGGCTATGACGCTGGCGAGGGGCATTTCCTGCCTTCTGGCTATCCTGTGTACGGCGTCCGGAAGGTGTTGCAGCTCCGGGTGGGCTTCACGCAGGCGTTGCATTTGTGTCCTGTGGATCTTTGACACCATGTGGCTCCTTATCCTCGCTCGTCGTTTCTGTGCCCGGCGTCACGGGCGGCACCTCCACGCTGCCTTCCCTGTTCCACCTGTCCGCTACC
>OCTW011411030.1_pt1 | contig 10625 bp, 10 predicted proteins | sample 1539671 | NCBI WGS metagenome assembly OCTW01 (sample SAMN02144230, study PRJEB22623) | gut metagenome | biome: sheep rumen | host: Ovis aries | place: New Zealand
CGCAACACCAAAGAAAATATTCGTCACAATATTTACTCCCTGCGTATTAAACAAGTATGCACCAGAACCAAAGAAATTCCACCCCGCAAACCCAAACATTTCTTTCAACATTTTTTTGTCAAATGAGAGATGATAATGGCACTCCTGAAAATGCACTCGACAATATATTCCATAAATTATTCTAACAATAACAGCGACAAAAGCAAATAGAGTTGCATAGGATATCAGTTTGTCATACGGCGAAATAGATAGTGAGAACGCAATAACCAAACGTAGCACGGCTTCCAAAATGCTTATGTAGGCAAATGCAGACATTTTTTCATGAGCTATAATTGCCGCGTTATATGGAACGCTGATAAGATTTATCGCAAATGATAAGACTGCAAAATGGAAAACCCACCGAGCAGCATTAAAACGCTCAACAGGAATATTCAATCGGTCAAGAAAGAAAAAACCCAAAACTTCTGCGGCAATTATTATGGCAAGTGCCAAAGTCATCTGAATGCTCACGCTTGTTGAAAAAACAGAATTAAGTTTTGTTTTATCCTGTTTTCCAAGAGCAAAAGCAAAGAATCTGCTTATTGACGCCGACAACGAGTTGGTAAAAAGCGAAAACATCGCCACAACTCCACCAACAACATTGTACACACCATAATCATTCACTCCAAGAACATTTAAAACAACTCGACTTGTATATAAGCCGACACACATCGTAATCAATAAACGAAAATACAACAATAAAGTATTTTTTGCTATACGTTTGTTGTTTGCATTTAAATTTGAATTTGCCATAATAGCATACACTCATTAGCTAAAGAAAATCATTTTCTGAACAAAAATTCAAAAACTTATTAAAGCATGCTCTCGCAATATTCTTAGCTTTCATCTGAGTGTCAATATCCTTATGGGCGAAATCTAAAACACTTTTAAATCGTTCAATCACATATTGCATCTTCTCTTCCGAATCAAAGGCCGTAGTAATGTCAACCATTGAATCCGTTTTATTGAGTGTTTCCAACAACCCACTAATTTTGTGTTCGTAACTCAAAGCAACAAAAGGAATCGCCTGATTTATCGCAAAGACCACGGAATGGTAACGCGCGCCAATCATGCAATCGGCTTTAGAAATCACAGTTTGTTGAACATCGGAATTGTATGTATCAGGAGCAATAATCAACTTTTTACATTGAGTATATTGTTTTAAATCTCTAAAGAAATTGATATCACCTTTATTTTTATCATCAAAATAAAAAGTTTGGGGTAACATAACAACATTATGTTCAGGATATTTGGCAATGATATAATCTAAGATTTTATTATAAAACACAAGAACATCACCTAGAGAAGCCTTGTTTTTATAGGCATAATGCCAAATTAACAAATTTGGAACAAAAACAACGTATGGTTTAGAACCGATTACATTCAACAAATCTTGCGGTATCCCAACTTCAGGCTTTTCCAAAAAAGCAGAATCTACAGTTGGTTCATATTTAATATTTAAAGAATCTGCTAAATCCATGCTTTTTTTATCTCTTAAAGATAAAAACGAAATGTAATGCAACATGTCTATAGACGTTTCCCTAAATATCCTATTATTCATCGTTCTTGTTGGAAAAGGACCTATCGATCTCCCATAATAAACGATCGTCTTTTTTAGATATTTAGCAAATAGCAATAGAACCATATGCCCCCAGTTTTGGAAGCCCCCCATGCAAACTCCACCAGGAGCATTCAAAACGACATCCGCTTTTTTATAAACAGACAAAATATGTCTAATTGTTGGGTGCACCTTCGCAAGAAAAACACAGTTAAAGCGAAGTCCTAGCAAAAAAAAGCGCGCGAAATTTTTTTTCGGACGAATATTAACATAAGAGACTCTAGAATCATGCACATCAAACGCAGAAATTGCATCTTGATTTTGTCCAACAAAAACAACCTGTATTTTTGCGGTCGGGATTGATTGCAGAATCATTTTAACCAAAGCTTTATGCGCCGATTCGTCGCCACGATTATTTAACGGTTGATTAACCATTAAAAAATTAACAGAAGACTTATGCATATTAACTATTCCTAAAAAAATATTTAGCAAACAAGCAACGAATTTTTTTCCATTTTTTGACCATTTCTGGCACAACAAGAACATCTAATAAAGATATTTTTGCTAAAAAATACGAAAAAATATACTCAATAAAGTTAGCACGATAGTAGTGTTTCAAAACATATAATTTACTCTTTATAAACAACCGTTGTTTTGACACCGCAGATTTATAAGTTTTGCTAATCGACACAGAATGGTTATGGATAAAAAATTCGTTTGTAAGCAAAGCCGCCTTTTTACGAATAGACCTTATTCTCATTCCCAATACAATTTCTTCCCAATACAAAAAAATATTTTCGTCAAACATTCCACTTTTCAAAATATAGTCGGCATTCATTAAAAACAGAGACCCCGCAACAGCATCAACATCTTTTTTCTGGGAACTAGGATTCTTTATATCTTTATAAAAAAGAGGCCTAAATATGCGTTCATAAAGCCAATTTGTGGAAAAAATAAATTCCACCTTCGACGGGATTTTAAAAGCAGCATTAAGGCAACGATTCTTATTGGAATCAAGCATGCTGGGGGTAACTACAGCATAATCTCTTTCGTTTCGGAGAAACAACTCCAATGCACTTAACGCTTTCTCATCAACAATAACATCTGGATTAGACAATAAAATAAATTCAGACTTATAATTAGAGTGTAGGTAACGAATGCCATAATTATTTCCATACCCATACCCACCATTTCGATCTGTTTTCACAACAACGATTTTTTCATCAGCAAGTGCAACTAACTCATCAAAAGATGAGTCTGTAGAACAATTATCAACTACAAGTATTTTTCCTATACAGGAAAAATCTCTAATGGATTTCACGAACTGTGCCGTTGTTGGCGCATCATTATAATTGAGAACGAGTGCATCCATAATAATTTCTATGGGTAATCAAGTGAAGGATTCAGAATAATTCTGACAAGAATGTTTTACACATTTTTCCGCTATTAAAAGAATCGAAATAAGATAGACATAATTTCCATTGAATAAAATTTGATCAGAACAGGCAACTCCTAAAAAAATCACAAAAAAGCCTTTCATTCGCTTTACAGATGTATATTTTCTTTTCATATATAGACAGAAAGCAATAAAGCCTATCAAGCCATATGAAATATACATATAAATACAAGCATTTGCATAATTGCTATTGCCCAAAACGACTATGCGATTCATTTTTAACAAATTGCCGATTTGGTTCAATGAAACACCGACAACATGTTCATAAAATTGAAAAAAAGATATATACTCCAACGGACCTAATAAACGCAACCTATTGCCACCTTCTTCAACTTCGCCCAACTTACTTAAATTATTTTCAAAAAAATCAGGAATAAGAAACAAAATAACGGCTAAGCCCAATGCGACAAAGATTATTTTCAAAACAATTTTTTGCATTTTTCTTCCACTCATAAAAAACAAATGATAAATAAACAATACAATCACCAAAAGGAACCCTGTTGAGCTGCCTGAACAAAAAATTGCAAATGCCAAAAGGGATATTAAGATTTTATTTTCACGACACAAGGCAATTAGAAAAGCGGGAAGCAAATATATAGAGAAATGAGCAGGCTCTGTAAAAAAAGCCGACGGTCTTATCATGGACAATGTAGTTATATCTCGATTAACAACAAACCAAGGCAAAAAAAGATTGTTTTGAAAGCCTCCCGTAAGCAAAAAAGACAGCCATTGCCAAATAAGTACAATCGATGCTAGTGTACTAAAAATAAGTATTGTTTTTACAAATACCTTTTCATCTATCCAATTAGTTATAAAGCAAAGCGGAATCAAGTGTACCAAAACAGCATACAAATTATGGCTAAATAAAGTGAAGTCAAACCACTCTGAATTTAACAGAAGATGCAATAAGGCGCTCAGCAAAGAAACAAACAGAATCACAAATAAAAAGACCGTTTCATCCTTATTGAAACTATCCTTATTATTATACACAAGCAAAGGGATAAAGCACACCCAGGTCAAGAATGAAGCAATAGACATTCCTGGCCAAAGGATATAAATAGCCAGCGCTGGAAATAGCGCAAGCACTATGGACAACAATATTTTCAAACTTTTTTGCATATATATTAAAAAATAATTGCTAGAATCTATCGCCTTGCATAATAAATTTTCTTTAAAAATCTATCAAAAACACCAAGTTTTCTTGTAACCATATTAATCGGGAAATCAACAAAGCATTGATTTTGTTGCAAGAATAGCTCCAAGTCTAAAAAATCGCTATTCTTCATTGTATTCGGATGATAGCAAAAAGTCACCATATTAAAAGGCAATTTTCGCACACGACCAGATTGTTGAGGAACAAAGGTCATATCATATTTTGAATACGGCTTATTTGCGATAGTGTCAGATACAATTCTAATATCACTTTCTTCTTTCAATGCTAGTAACGTATTTTCATCAAATGTATGCGAAGGGGCAAAGAACACCTTCGGATTAATTCCATGCTGTCTAAAAACATCAACCCCTTTTCTAATTTTTTCTTTTTGCGTTTCAAGAGGTAATCCTGCAAACTCACTACGTTTATTAACAGGATTTATTCCACCGCAATTTGTTGTATATACATGATTATACCCATGCATAGCAATAGTCCAATTTTTTGAAATCCATTTACTTACAGTTTCCCAAAAATCAGGATTAAACGAATATTGCGCCATCATAGGATCTTCACAACGAGGAATTACACCAACTAACGGACGCACGCCATATTTATCCAGAATTGACTCCATACGCTTCCATTTTTCCACATCCATTTTTTCACACGCATCATCCAACCTCATTATATACTTAGGCATTTGCAACTCCCTTATAAAAGTCAGCTAATCGACATGCAGTAAAACGGATATCAAAGCCAGCATCAGAAATTTGCTTAGACACGTCTTTTTTAGTTAAGGAGATCTTTTCTAACATGGTAATCCAAGGTTGAGAACCCTGGTCAACGGGCAAATAATGAATGATGTCAGATATTCCAACTTCTTTTGTCACTCTATCTGAAACAAGACACGGAAGGCCTGCTGCTTGAGCTTCAACAACCGTTACAGGAAGTCCCTCCCATACAGAAGGAAAAAGAAAACAATCCGCAGCTTGCAATAAATTCGGGACATCACTTCTGCTGCCCAATACAATAACTGAATTCTGAATATTCAACGCAACAATTTGTTGTTCAATTACAGAACGCAACTCACCATCTCCCGCCAACAACAAAACAGAATTACCATTCTTTCTAAGGATATCAGCAAACAGATTCAATAAAAAAACATGATTTTTCGCCGGATGAAAACGTCCAACATGTATAAATGTTTTTTTATTTCCAAGTCCCAGCTTTTCACGATACTCATCACGAATTTTTTGATTAAATCGATATTTTTCCACATCGATTGCATTCTGCAAAATGTGAAAATTTTTTCCATCAACGACGCGTTTTCCAAACAACCATGCTCCAGCATCTTTGGAACAAGCGAAGAAAGCGTCGGCTTGATATCGCAAAGGGAACTGCATCACCCGTTTTACAACAGACAATAAACCTTTGCCATTAGACGTACTATGACTATGAATAATTGTTTTCACCCCCTCTTTACGGGCTATCGGCATATAAAGCGAAGCATAACTACGTACATGAGAATGCAAAACTTTGTATTCGGGATGTTCCTTAAAAAAAAGTTTCCACGACTTCCGAATTTCAAATAGATTCGAGCCCTTAAAAGTTGGCATTTCAAAAATTTTTCCACCAAGCCGCCTTACAATATCACCATAATAGAGCTGGCCCGGATGATCAATCACATAATCAAATTGAACTTTAGTGCGATCTATCGCCTTATGCAAGTTAACAACCATAGACTGAGAACCTCCTATATTCAGGCTTCCAATCATATGCAAAATTCGGATTGGTTCAGACATTCTACACCGCCTTTACATCAGTCACACGTTTTTGAACAATCACACTATTTGCAGGAAACGTTCCCTTCAGCACACAACCAGCGCCAACTACACAATTGTCGCCAATTTTTGTACCACGGAGAATTACCGTATTGGCTCCAATCCAACATTTTTTTCCGACTTCAACGGAATCTGAAAGATACTCTCCAACTTTAAGCCCAGCTTTGTAATCATGATCATGATCATACACATAAACAGATGGGCCAAATTGTGTTCCTGCCCCAATTTTAATTTCCTTTCGGCAGGCAATAATACAGTTATAATTAATCTTTACACCAGACTCCATTATCAATTTTGCATTTTTGCGAACTTTGATTTTTGTACCGCTGTGAACACGAACCGTTTTTCCTAGCACTAACGTAGAGCGTTTACCCATTTCTACAACAACGTTAGGAGAAAAACGTTCTATCAAATGAAATTTTAGCCCTTTAAAATGAAATACTTTCAATAGTGAAAAACGAATTAGCGAACAAATGCAACTAATAATGTTGTTTACCAAACGTCTCATTTTGCCACCCCAAATTCTTGAAACCCAATAACATCCCTCATCTGCTTATTGATGATGGAGACTTCGTATTTTTCTTTGCAGATTCTGTATGCGACATCGCCCATGGATATGACTTTGTTTCTATCGCAAAGATCAATCATTCTTTCAGCCAAAGCTTTGCTGTTCTTGATCGGTACGAGATATCCATTCACGCCGTTCTCGACAGCCACTCTGCATCCAGTCCAATCTGTTGTAATTACAGGGCGACCACACGCGAGTGCTTCCAAAATTGTCCTCGGCAGGCCCTCACGATAATAGGAAGGCAACACAAATACAGAAGCCTTGGCGTAAAAAGCACTGGGGTCTTTTACTTCGCCAGGATGTTCTATAGAACCTTCATCGATATAGACTTGAATGTCAACCGGTTTCAAAGCCCCAATGGAAGTATCAAAACCACCGAGAAGGATGCACTTTGCTTCTGGATGATTTTTTTTCAGTTTGCGGGCAGCTTCGCAAAATTCAAGAACGCCTTTTTCCTTAATAATTCTGCCCACCATTAAAAAAACGGGCTTCTCAGGTATTTCTGTTTTCTTGAAACGTTCCATGTTTACGCCGGAACCATTGACAACGACTGTCTTTTCTTTCGGCAAGTAGCCTTTGCGGACCAAATACTCAATATCATCGCCATTTTGGAAAATGACCTTATCACAAGCTTTGAATGCTTTTTTATAAAGAGTCCTTGTGATAAGTCGAAGCACCTTGTTTTTCAATCCGCCTGCACCGTAAACACGTCCAAGTCCGGTTACCATCGCATAGATGTTCGGCACTTTGCAAGATTTTGCAGCAATACTGCCGTAAATGACAGGCTTGATGTTATAACTGAATACGATATCCGGCCGAATTTCCCTAATGGCATTTTTCAAAAGCCTAAGGTAATTCAAGTCATTTTTGACGCTAGTGTTGTCCTTTACCGAAGGAATTTCAATAAATTTCTTGATGCCCAATGCCATGACATCGTCTATAAAATCCTTATTTGGTCCCGTCACATAAACTTCGTTTCCATGAGCAATCATATCCTTGACAAGATCGCCTCGGAAATTAAATACAGTCTTGTTTTTTGCAGAAACAATCAGAATTTTCATTTAAGCAAACTCCCTCATGCTCTGCATGCCGTATTCTTCCAAATTTTTCATAATCACATCGCTCATGCGTTTGCCATTTCCGTTCCCGACAAAGCTATTGTGCGGAGTGACCAAGACATTTTCCATATTCCACAAGGGACTTGATTCAGGTAAAGGTTCTTCTTCAAACACGTCCAAAACAACTCCGTAGAGTTTATTTTCTAAAGCCTCTATTAGAGCCTCCGTATCGACTAATGCTCCTCTTGCAATATTCACAAGAACAGAATCACTCTTCATCGCGTCAAACAGTTTTTTATCAAACATGTGCCTAGTTTCATCTGTCAGCGGCAAAGTAATAATCACGACATCGGATACTTTCAACGCTTCGTAGGAATCGTCTGTATGATAAATGCGTGAGAAATTTTTATTTTCACGAACGAACGGATCCACCCCAATTACGGAGCATCCCATCGCATCAAACCTTTTGGCACACTCAGAACCTACAGAACCGCAGCCAAAGACGCAAACAGTCTGACCATGCAGTTCTTTCAGTTCTCTCTCTTTTTTCCATAAGTGACATTTTTGATTTTCGAAAAAGGAACGTCCCTTTTTATAAAGCGCCAGTACGGAATACAGAGCGTATTCCGCCATCGGAATGCTGTAAACGCCTCTAGCATTGAAAATTTTTATGCCATGTCCTTTCACATAATCCATCGGGACACGATCAAAACCGGCCGATGTCAACTGAATATAGCGGAGATTCGTAAAAGATTCAATAGGGTGAGAAAGGAATATTCCGTTACCAATAATTCCTTCAACCCATGCCGGGTCGCATGGCAACTCATCTTTCTCCCATGCAAGGAACTTGACTGAATGAGTCTTTTCAATCAGCGCAATATATTCGTTTGCCTGTTGCCAAGCACCAGTTATCAGCAGGTTCATGTATTCCCCCTAAGCATTTTGTCCACAGAACCACTCATCAAGCCCCAAACTTTGTGCAAAATAAACGCAGACAAAAGAATAGATGCCGTCAGAACAAGCCAATTTAACGGGAACATCAAATTAAGGTTCCTAACAGCATCAATAACAACATACTGAACCAAATAAATTTCGAGCGTTATGTCAGACAACAATTGTATCATTTTTTTTACATGGGTGGATATTTTCTCTAGCAATACGTCCAGACCACAGAATGTCCGGAAAAGGAAAAAGAGAACAAGAAAAATTGCAATTTGGTTCAAGAATTGAAATGAAGCCAAATTAGCCTTATGAACAAACAACAATTTACTAGCAAAATAAGCTAAGAACGACAGAAGAGCAGCAATCGGATAGAACCATTTAAACTTGTTTCTCAGTTTTTGATCATTTTGCCTAAACCAGGCGCCTAACAGCATACTTTCCATAAACAGAAACCGAATCATCGGTTCACGGACTTTATCTATGTGATAATAGCTATGGTCATAAGCAAACATATAAACAAGCAACCATACAACAGCCAAACCTACCATAATTGACAAGAGCCGTTTGTTCAATGCTGGAATTTTAACGATAAAAAACAGAGGAATGTACAATACAATAATTGAAGCAACAAAATGGTAATACGTCGGGTAAACATACCACCATACAACACCCTTTTCCGCACTAAGTGCGTACGCCCCCACAAGCATATAGATTGCGGTCATGATAATGACTGGAGGATATATACGCCAAATTCTTCGTCCATACCATCGCGCAAAGCCTATGGCATTTAAATCATACTTCACGTTATAAAGGCAAAAACCAGAAACGGCAAAGAACAGTACGTCACCAATCAAGCCTCCATTAGCAATGAGATCTGTTGGATATATCCCCGTATAATGCGCATTTGTTATAAAACAAGCCGCTAGAGCACGCAAAAAAGTCACGAAGAATATCACAACAGTTTTCCCCGATTACTTTTTAACAAGAGTCTCGCCGATATTTTGATTATCGGCATTCGTAGCGACCTTGAAAATTGTCATAAAGAAGATTTTCAAATCAAGCAAAAAAGAAACATGGTCAACATACCAAACATTCAGTTCAATTCTCTTGTGCCATTCGACGTCTTTACGGCCATGAACCTGCGCCCATCCCGTTATGCCCGGACGAACATCGAACATACGCTTCTGCTCAGGAGTATATTCATTAATTGGCCACGGATGGTAAGTCAGAGGCGGACGAGGACCAATAAGGCTCATGTCGCCTTTAAGCATATTCAAAGCTTGAGGCAATTCATCAATCGAAGTCGCGCGAATAATGCGACCAACAGCAGTCACTCTTGCATCGTCTTTGCCGCTGTACACGCCCGAACCAGTATGTTCTGCATTTTTTACCATCGAACGGAACTTGTAAATATCAAATTCCTTTCCACCGAGCCCTAAACGACGCTGTTTAAAGATCACAGGACCCTTGGAATTGAGTTTGATTGCAACAGCGGTAATCAGGAAAACCGGAGACAATACAACAAGAACGAGAAGGGAAATAACAATATCGAAGAATCGTTTAAAAAAGCTTTTATACATAAATAATCTCTTCTAAGCGCATTTTCTCGCACGTTTAATTGCGGCAACAACATCGGCAACAGCTGTTGCGACTTCGGCTTTGTTTTGTGCAAAATCTTCAGGAGTTTTATTAGCGAAAGAGGCTTCGAATGCACGAAGCGTCTTCAAATTTTCACTGAAGGTCTGTTCAATTTCAGTAATGTCCGTAATTTTGGCACAATCGCAGAATGAGCGAGAAAGGATGGCGCGGGTAGAACCGAGTCTGTAATGTTCCATGATGACCTTTTCGGCAGGCAACATGCCGCACCCAAGCTTTGCGATACCGCCAAAACCGTATGGAATTTTCGCAGTCTTGAACTTGTTACAAAGATTTTCAACAGTTCCGTCCGACAAGAGTTCGAACATGAACGTCATACCATACGAAAGGTGCAGGTCGTTGAGTCCAATATGAATT
>OCTW011587042.1_pt1 | contig 10625 bp, 10 predicted proteins | sample 1539671 | NCBI WGS metagenome assembly OCTW01 (sample SAMN02144230, study PRJEB22623) | gut metagenome | biome: sheep rumen | host: Ovis aries | place: New Zealand
GTCAAATAGTTAATGGTCAATTCGAAATTATTGCAATAAAGGAAAAAATGTTTATATTTGCAATAAGTTGACATTGAATGGGTAATATATTGATAAAAGAATATTGACTAAAATCAGCCTGGTCTTTGTTTGGTCTATATAACCCAAAATGTCTTTATTCGAACAGCCATTGTAGAACATGGTCATGTTCTCGTTTCTGATAATTAGTAATTAATAATCTTAAATAAGAGATGAAAAAGACCTGTTTATATTATCTTGGAGGTACATTAGTGACCGCTATGATTCTGTTCTGCGGTTGTAAAAGGAGTTCAGAACCATCCGTGATGCAATCTCCCCACCTTGAAAAACGCGGAGATGTGACGCAACTCATTGTTGAAGGACGGCCATGGTTGGTATTAGGTTGTGAATTGGGTAACAGTACGTCTTCAAGTCGTGAATACCTGGCTCCTTATTGGCAACAGTTAAAGGAAAGTGGCGTTAACACTGTGCTGGCTGTAGTGTCTTGGGAGCAGACAGAACCCGTGGAGGGACAGTTCGATTTCACTGTAGTAGATAATCTGATTGCAGATGCCCGTAGTAACGGCATGAAACTGGCATTGCTCTGGTTCGGTTCTTGGAAGAACGGCATCACCAGTTATACTCCGACTTGGGTTAAGCGCGATACACAAAGATTTCCCTTGGCACAGACACCAGAAGGGAAATCTCTACCTATCCTCACGACTTTGGGAGAAGAGACCTGCAAGGCTGATGCCAAAGCTTTTGCTGCCATAATGAGTCATCTTAAAAAAGTGGATGCACAGCAACAGACAGTGGTGATGATACAGATGGAGAATGAGGTAGGTCTGCATGGTCATCCCCGTGACTATTGTCCGTTGGCTGAAAAAGCGTATAAAGAGCAGGTCCCCAAGGAACTTATAGAATGGCTTAAAACTCATAAAAAGGAATTGCTTATTGAAACCCGTAGTGCATGGGAAACCAACGGCTTCAAAGAAACGGGTACTTGGGAGGAAGTGTTTGGTCCTGCAGACCGTGCTGCAGAAATATTCATGGCCTGGCATTATGCTTCCTATATGGAGCGTATCACAGAAGCCGGTAAGAAAGAGTATGATTTACCAACCTTTGTCAATGCCTGGATTGTACAGCCAGAGGATACTCGCCCCGGTAACTATCCGTCAGGAGGACCGCAGGCACAGAATCATGATATTTGGCGAGCTGCTGCCCCACACATCGGTATTCTCTCGCCCGACATCTATCTAAATGACTTCCCCACGGTGCTTTCTCTCTATTCCCGTTCATCTAATCCTGTCTTTATACCGGAGTCACGCTCTGGCCAAAACGGTGCTGCTAATGCAGCCTATGCCATCGGTGCCATGGGGGCTATCGGTTATTCTCCTTTTGGCTTTGAACGAAACTGTGCTGACGACATGAATAAGACTTTCCGATTGTTCTACCAAAAGACAGGTCGTATTGCACCGCAGATATTGAAAGCACAGGCTAAAGGACGCATAGGTGCCCTTTGGCTGAAAGGTTCTGAGCCCATACGCGTAAAGGACACCATTTCGTTAGGTGGTGTCAATATTGTGGGGGAACTCATCTCGAGTGGTATGCGTAATGGTGGTGCTCCACAATTGACAGGCGGTACTTACGATCCTGAAGCTGTCGGTTATGCCATAGTTATCCAACAAGAGGATGAAAGCTACCTCTTCTTAGGATCTAATGTACGTATAACATTCCTTCCGTCAGACGGTAAAGGCATCATTGGTCTGGCCAAGGTGACTGAGGGTGATTATAATGACCAGGGACATTGGGTTGAGGGCCGATGGCTTAACGGTGATGAGATACAGTTGCGTTACGACCTGCTCTATGCTGTAGAGGAAGGCTTTTCTGGTCAAGGACTCAACTTCGGTCGTCCTGAGCCGTCATTTCAGAGAGTAGAACTGTTCAGATACGAATAAACATGAAGAAAATCATTTTAATTATAGGAATAGTCCTGACGGTCTTTCATGCTGCTTATGCACAGAATACAAATGTGCAGGTGCAAGAACCTGGTTTTAAGGTGTTCCAGTTTCCACGGACAATGATACCACGTATAGATGGGGAATTCACTGATTGGGATATCGTGCCTGATAGTTATGCAGTAGGAATAGAAGAGATGTGGGATGATTCGGGACAACATCAGATCGTAGATCGTAAGACGCTTGATATCCGTGTGAAGGTGGGTTGGGTAAAAGGACTCAACCGACTTTATTTCCTCTACGAGGCATACGATGATTATTGGGACTTCGACCAACTGGGGCTACGCAATGATACCTATGAGATTGTGGTAGATGGCGACCTTTCAGGAGGACCACATGTTGATGAGTTTCGTCTGAATCCTGCCGTGAAAAGTCGTATCGATGGTTTCTTTGAGTTTCAAAACCAGCATGCCCAGAACTATCATATCATGACTCCACCAACCGATGGCAAGTCGTGGACGATGGTTTGGGGACCGCAGCAGTGGTTGAAATATTTACCTTACTCCAACTATGCATATGATTATAACTTCCGTCATGGTGAAAGTGGACGACTACGCATGGAGTTCTATATCACTCCATTCGATTACGCCAGTCCCGAAGGACCTGAGAAATCGGTGGAGAGTCGTTTGTATGAAAACAAGAAGATCGGTCTCTGCTGGGCTGTCATAGACTACGATGGTGGAAAACAGAAAAACGGATTTTGGAATCTCTCCAAGTACCATGAGATGTATGGCAATGCTTCTATGCAACGTCTGTTTACTCTCATGCCTATCGAACCGCAATTCCGAAAGCCTGTTGAATGTGAATGGAACTTTACGGTTGTTCCCAATACCCGTACGGTTTGTTTCCATGACCAGAGTTATGGTCCCATCACTTCTTGGCATTGGGATTTTGGTGATGGCACAACATCTACTGAACAGAATCCGATACACACTTATCCACGAGACTTTGCCCACTATGTAGTGACACTGACAGTGGACGGTCCTAAGGGAAGTGCCCGTTGTTGTAAAGTGTGGGAAGTGTGTGTGCGTGACTTACAACATCCGTCGAATACCTCGTACGACTGATTCTATAACAATATAAATCGAATTACTTTTATTTTATGAAGAGATACATTTTATTATTTATAGGCATGTTAGCAGGTGTGACCATGGTTGCACAAATCGGTACCCGTTTTCCATCAGAACGGAAGGTCATCAAAGACCCAAAGACGGGTGTAGAATTGGTATTCCTGACTTCGAAGAGTGGCACGGGCGACTCCAAGATCTATCAGACTCACAACCAGTGGACGGCAGATGGACGGTGGGTTATCTTCCGCTCCAACCGTGTGAAAGGTGAGGCGATGGCTGTCAACGAAGAGACAGGAGACATCGTGCAGGTTACAGAGGGTGGCTATACAGGCATGCTCTGTGTAGCAAGAAAGTCAATGAACCTCTACATCATGCGTGAGCAAAAAGATAAACAAGGAAAGCGCACAGGCATGGAAGTGGTGGAGATCAACCTGGAATGTCTTTTATCCGACTCTGAGAATGGAAAGATGAAGAAGAAAACAGCCTACGAAAGAATCTGTGGCGTGATACCTGCCGAGATGTGTTCAGAAGGCGATATGGCTCTTGATGGTAGTGAGCAGATGATCTATTTCCGTCTGGATAAAGAGTTTGCCCGTAAGTATCCCATTGCTGAACAGATCGCGCCTAACTTCGGACCAAGAAATATGGGTGCCGGTCCTGGTGGTATCGGTAAGATGGATCTCAATACCGGAAAGGCAGAACCTGTCGTGGCCGTTCATTTTAAGGTCGGTCACATACAAGGTAATCCATGGCATCCTGGAGAAGTTATTTTCTGTTGGGAGACTGGTGGCAAGGCTCCGCAACGTACATGGATGTGTAATGCTGACGGCACGAACCTACGTCCGATATACCGGGAGACGGAGCATGACTGGGTAACTCATGAGGCCGTGATAAGTGAGAATGAACTGGTGATAGCCATTATAGGTCATAGACCAATCGATAAAGGAGAGAAGAGGAATATCGCAGGATTGGAATCATTTGCTACATCTGACGACTGGGGACCATCAGGTACGAAGGAATATGCCACTGGTATTGCCGTGGTGAATATGCGCACTCGTGAATTAACGTTGGAGGGACAGGTGCCTGGTGATAACTTCTGGCACGTGACTGGCTCACAAGATGGTCACTGGGTGGCCGGTGATGACTTTGCCCGTGAACTCTGGCTTATTGATAGACATACTGGTGAACGAATCCTGCTGACGGCCGGTCACAAGACAACAGCCCGTGATCATGTTCATCCAACATTCAAACCTGATGGTACGGAGATAGAAATACAGTCGGCAATGCTTAGTGAAGATGGGCGCTCGATGAATATCTGTATCGTTCGTTTGCCAGAAGAACTTCTCAAGCGATATAAGTAATATGGGTAAAATAGCGAAGCAGATGTGATAAGAGTCCTCTCTATTTGTATAAAATCTTTTGTTTATTTGCATGATTCAAGAATTATACGTACTTTTGCATAGACAATAATTCTTTGTACATGACATTAATAATCGTTGCCATATTACTCCTTGGATATGTATTACTTGCTACATGCAATTATACAAAGATAAATAAGGCTGCTGTCACTATCTTCATAGCTACTGTCGGGTGGGTGTTGTACATCTGCTATGGCACTGATTATGTGATGAGTCAGCACCCTGATGAGTACTTTGTTTTCCTCAATGGAGCTATTCCCACGAGTACGGCCGTAAAGCATTATATTGCATCCAATATTTTTTATAAATATGTTGCAAAGGGAGCAGAGCTCGTCTTGTTCCTTTTAGTAACGATGACCATTGTGGAGATACTAAACAATAATGGTTGCTTCGACTTCTTCAAACAGATGTTGCGTACCCGTAATAGTAAGAAGTTGTTGTGGTATATGACTATTCTCACTTTCTTGGTATCTGCCAACTTGGACAATCTGACTGTCACCACTATGATGCTGGTGGTTATGCACGAGATCATACCGAGCAGAAGATACCGGATGATTTACGGATCTGCCATTGTTGTAGCCGCCAACTGTGGTGGAGCATTAACGGTGATAGGTGATCCAATAGGCTTGCTACTATGGAACAATGGAGCGGTTTCGGCCACTAACTACTCTTTCTCTATGGCCATCCCTTGTCTCTTAGCCTTTATACTTCCTAATTTTTGGCTTTCAAGGATGTTGCCAGAACGAATAGAGACCCAATGGTCGGCCATGCCATATCGTGGTGATGACACCAATCTGAAGGTGTGGCAGCGCTTGATGATGTTGATTGTCGGCATCGGTGGCCTTTGGTTCATCCCTTCTTTCCATGCGATCACCAAGTTAAGTCCATTTGTCGGTGCAATGTGCGTACTGGCTGTGCTCTGGATTGTAAACGAGATCGTCAATCGCAAATTGATGAATATCGATCAGATGATTCAGCGCAAGACACCACGTGTATTACAGTATGGAATTATACAATTGATGCTTTTTGTCATGGGTATGATTCTGGCCGTAGGCGTAGCGCAGGAAATAGGTGTTGTACATTGGCTTTCTCGTCAGTGTGACTATTATATTAATAATGTATGGATCATGGGACTGATGTCAGGATTAATCAGTACGATATTGGATAATTTTGCGTCAGCCATCAGTTTCGTTTCATTATACCCGATAAGTGATGGGGCATGGGCAGAGAATGGTATTTACTGGAAAGTTATTGCCTATTGTTCATCGATGGGAGGAAGTATCCTACTTTTAGGTAGTATGAGCGGCTTGGCGCTGATTAAGATGGAGCGTGTACATGTCGGATGGTATCTGAAAAATGTCGGTTTATCAGTCATCGTCTCATCCATATTGGGATTGGCTGTACTATACTTAATAGGATAAATCATATTTAATATGTACTTTGGAGAACAAAACCATTTAAAATTTGCATGACTCAAGAATTTTATATAAATTTGCACATTATTTTTTTAGACTAATTCTTACTTTAAATAATTAATAAAGCTTATGACAAAAATCAAAGGACATATTTCTCAGATTATCGGTCCTGTCATTGACGTCTTTTTCAATACTGAGGGACAAGAGGCTGAGAAAGTGTTACCTAAAATTCATGATGCACTTCAGATTGTCAGGCCCAATGGAACGACATTGGTCGTGGAAGTTCAGCAGCACATCGGTGAAGACACCGTTCGCTGTGTTGCCATGGATAACACTGACGGTTTGCAACGTGGACTGGAAGCGGTACCTGTAGGTTCTCCAATTCTGATGCCTGCAGGCGACCAGATTAAGGGTAGAATGCTGAACGTGATCGGCCAGCCTATTGATGGCATGAAGGAGTTGGATATGAAAGGCGCATATCCTATTCATCGTGAAGCACCTAAGTTCGAGGAGTTGTCAACAACAAAGGAGATGTTGGCAACAGGTATTAAGGTGATCGACTTGTTGGAGCCCTATATGAAGGGTGGTAAGATCGGTTTGTTCGGTGGTGCCGGAGTAGGTAAGACTGTGCTTATCATGGAGTTGATCAACAACATCGCAAAAGGCCACAACGGTTATTCTGTGTTTGCCGGAGTAGGAGAGCGTACCCGTGAAGGTAACGACCTTATCCGAGAAATGATTGAATCAGGTGTTGTCCGCTATGGTGAGAAATTCAAGAAAGCCATGGAGGAGGGAAAATGGGATCTGTCACTTGTTGACCCCGAAGAGTTGAAGAAATCCCAAGCTACCCTGGTGTATGGACAGATGAATGAGCCACCAGGTGCACGTGCATCTGTTGCCTTATCTGGTCTTACCGTTGCTGAGGAGTTCCGTGACAATGGTGGAAAAGATGGAGAAGCTGCAGATATCCTGTTCTTCATCGATAACATCTTCCGTTTCACTCAGGCCGGTTCAGAGGTTTCCGCTTTGCTCGGTCGTATGCCATCAGCTGTAGGATACCAGCCGACGTTGGCATCAGAGATGGGTACCATGCAGGAGCGTATCACCTCTACCAAGCGAGGATCAATCACATCTGTACAGGCTGTATATGTACCTGCTGATGACCTTACTGACCCTGCACCTGCAACGACCTTCACCCATCTGGATGCTACCACAGAGTTGTCTCGTAAGATTACTGAGTTGGGAATCTACCCAGCTGTAGATCCATTAGGAAGTACCTCACGTATCCTTGATCCGCTGATCGTAGGAAAAGCACATTATGACTGTGCACAGCGCGTAAAACAGATTCTTCAGAAATATCAAGAGTTGCAGGATATCATTGCTATCCTTGGTATGGACGAGTTGTCTGATGAAGACAAACTGACTGTGAACCGTGCCCGTCGTGTACAGCGTTTCCTCTCTCAGCCATTTACTGTTGCAGAACAGTTTACAGGTGTCAAGGGTGTGATGGTAAGTATCGAAGATACCATTAAGGGCTTCAACATGATCCTTGATGGTGAAGTAGACTATCTGCCAGAACAGGCCTTCCTCAATGTGGGAACCATAGAGGACGCTATAGAGAAGGGTAAGAAACTAATGGAGGCCGCTAAGGGATAATCATTTAACGAGTAGAACATAATAAAATAAGTATTATGGCTTTACAACTGAAGATTGTTACCCCCGAGCGAATAGAATTTGAAGGTGAGATTAACCGTGTTGTCGTTCCCGGCACATTGGGAGAATTTGAGGTTCTCGAGAATCACGCACCTATCATCTCTTCATTAGAGCATGGGAAGATTGTATACGAATCCAAGGATGGTCTGCACACTCTTGATGTGAGTGGCGGATTCATTGAAGTCAAAAAGAACCTTGTAAGTATCTGTGTAGAGAAATAGTATGATGGATGTAAGGAATACTGTCAGAAGATATGTCGGAGAAGGACTGTTGCTCATCATCTTATTATGGATGATAAGTACTGTTACAGCATGTATGATGCCTGAGAAGAACTTAATGGCTCCCACATGGGTGAGTACAGGTTTTTCTGTCTTTTTCTTGATTGGCTTTGCGCTCTTATGGAGATGGATTGCTTCATCAAAGAAAGAGTCACTCACCACATTATATTCTGTGATGTCTGGTTTCCGTATGATTCTGGCACTATTTACACTATTCATCTGTTATTTGGTCGTTGGTCGCGACGCTATGGCACCATACGTAATCATCTTTATGATATTCTATTTTGTCATGGTTGGATTTCATTCCATATTCTTCGCTCGCCGCACCAATAAAGAATAATTTTTTAATACATTATTCCCTAGTAATTAATCATTTAAAAAATAATCAATGAATCGCATCAAGTCAATATTGCTCATATTAACGGTAGCTTTTCTACCGCTGAATCTCTGTGCCGCTGAAACGGAAGAAGCAATCGATATTCCAGAGATTGTACTTGAGCACTTGTCGGATGCTTACGAATGGCATATTGCCGGAGATGTCAGTATACCACTGCCTATTATCTTGCGAAGTAATGTGACTGGTCAATGGACGTTCTGTACAAAGAATTCCTTACCCAGCAACTATTATTTCAACCATGACAAACATGGTAAGATTTATGAGCAGGGTTCTGATAAACGGCCACTTGACCTTAGTATCACCAAGTCGGTTTGTCAGATATGGATCGTGGTAATTGTGCTTATCGTAGTATTCCTGAGTTGTGCAAGATGGTATAAGAAACACGATTGTAAGAGTGACGCGCCCAAGGGATTTGTGGGTATGATGGAGATGCTGGTGATGATGATACATGATGACGTGGTAAAAGCCTGTGTGGGTGAGAAGCATTACAAGAAATATGCCCCATACCTGCTTACTGTATTCTTCTTTATCCTTGTCACTAATCTCTTAGGATTACTGCCTGTCTTCCCAGGTGGAGCTAATGTAACGGGAAATATCAATATCACATTCTTCCTTGCCTTGTGTACCATGCTCTTGGTGAACATCTTTGGTAACAAGGAATATTGGAAGGAGATATTCTGGCCTGAGGTGCCCCTGTTCCTCAAGGCTTATCCTGTGGCATTAATTCCAGTAATCGAGGTTGTAGGAATCATTACGAAACCCTTCGCCCTGATGGTCCGTCTTTTTGCCAATATGATGGCTGGTCATGCTATTATCCTTAGTTTTACCTGCGTGATCTTCCTGGGATGGACATTAGGTACTGCCATGGGTGTCGGACTGAATCTCTTTAGTGCACTGATGCTTTTGTTTATGAACTGTGTGGAGTTGCTGGTCGCTTTCGTACAAGCATACGTCTTTACTTTGCTTTCAGCTGTATTCATCGGTTTGGCTCATCCTGAGCATCATGCAGAATAAATAAAAAACAAATAAACATATTAATAACAATTTAAAACTTTAAAATTATGATTTCATTATTATTAGCAGAACTTGGCGCTATGGGTTGTGGACTCGGCGCAGGCATCGCAACAATTGGTGCAGGTTTGGGTATCGGTAAGATTGGTGGTAGTGCTATGGACGCTATTGCTCGTCAGCCAGAGGCAACTGGTAAGATCCAGACAAACATGATCCTTACATCTGCATTCGTAGAGGGTGTTGCCCTGTTCGCAGTGGTAGCATGTGCATTCCTTATTAAATAGTTTCCTTCGAGGAAATAAAACTTTATTAAAGTATTTACAACAACTATTTGCTAATGGAAAATTTGCCATCCATATTAACCCCCGATCTGGGTCTTCTCTTCTGGATGTTGCTGGCCTTCCTGGTTGTTTTCTTTGTCTTGGCAAAGTATGGCTTCCCTGCTATTATCAATATGGTAGAGGGTCGTAATGCCTATATCAATGACAGTTTAAAGAAAGCACATGAGGCAAACGAGCGCTTGGCAAACATTCAACAGGAGAGTGAGGCTCTGCTTCAAGAGGCACGTGAGCGTCAGTCTCAGATATTAAAGGAGGCTGCACAGACACGCGATGCCATCGTTCAGGGTGCACAGGATAAGGCAAAGGCAGAAGGAGCACGTCTCTTAGAAGAAGCTAAGGCAGAGATCGAGAGTGAGAAACGCCAGGCAATCAGCGACATCCGTGCCCAAGTGGCCCAGTTGTCTGTTGAGGTTGCTGAGAAAGTGCTTCGTGCTAAGCTATCCTCTGACGATGAACAAATGAAGTTAATAGATAGATTGTTGGATGATGTTTCTGCACCAAACTAATTTGTCATGGATATAGGAGTAATATCGGTACGTTACGCACGGGCACTCCTGAAGAGCGCCATAGAGCAGAAGGTAGCTGATGATGTCTATAAAGACATGCAGACGCTTGCCGAAAGCTATATACGTGTGCCTCAACTGAGGTTTACGATAGACAACCCTATGCTCGAAAAGGACAAGAAAAAACAACTTTTGCTCACTGCTTGTGGTGAAAACCGCACAGAACTGACCAATCGTTTTGTAGCACTTGTCTTAAACGAAGACAGGGAGAAGATCCTGCAATTCATGGCTAATTCGTATATCACTCTGTACAGGCAAGAGAAAAATGTCATCCGAGGACGACTCATCACTGCCACAACAGTATCTCCTGAAACAGAACAGAAGATGCGGAAGATGGTAGAGAGTAGAACTAATGGAACTGTGGAATTCGCAACCGAGGTGAATCCCGATATTATCGGTGGTTT
>OCTW011538458.1_pt1 | contig 10622 bp, 10 predicted proteins | sample 1539671 | NCBI WGS metagenome assembly OCTW01 (sample SAMN02144230, study PRJEB22623) | gut metagenome | biome: sheep rumen | host: Ovis aries | place: New Zealand
AGCGAGATCGAAACCCTCTTTTCTCCGCTCAGTGAAAAACACTTTGCGGAAGGTTCCGTGCCCGAGCTCTCAGAACTCTACCGGGAGATTTTCGCCCTGGAGGAGGACCAGCGCGAAAGCCTGAAAAAGGATGTGATGGAGAAGTTTGCCATCGCGGAAAAAACCTTTCCCGATGCCCCCGAAGAAGACCGGGAGTTTCTCCGGCTCTACGCCTTTGTCTGCGAGCTGGCCTTCGATGTCTACATCAAAAAAGAGATGATCGAGCTCATCGCCGATGAACTCCGGGCAGAACAGTCCAATCCCAGAAAACGCTGAAATATCCCGCCTCCGGCCTTCCGGCCGGGGCGGGATTTTCTTTAACCCATCGGCGGCACCGGCACCGGACGGCTGCGGTCAAACACTTCCTCCACATCCATCAGGTCATCCAGGTGCGTCTTTGTCGGATTACTCTCCGGCAGGTCATAGTACATCCGGTATCCGTCCAGGTTCCGGCGTCCCTGCCGCATATAGTCGTCCCCGATCTGCACGAAATACTGGTTGGAATCCACATTGCAGAAATAGCGGAATCCCGCCTGATAAAGGACCTGGAACCGCTCAGAGGACGTATCGTAGGGATGCCAGTCCCCGATATCGCTTCCGAAGGGGAAGAGGATGATATCGCAGGGGCCGGTCAGCACCTCCACCCGCTCTTCCCACTTGGAAGTATCCGCGCGGAAATCGTCCATGCTGATGGTACCCATGTTGCGGTGGCCCCAGCTGTGGGAAGCGATCTCAAATCCGTCATCCCGCAGGGCCTGGCAGACAGCGATGGCCTGTCTCCGCTCCTCCTCGATGTCAAAGCCCGGATGGGCTGCCTTGAAATCCTCATTGGTCTCGTAGGAGAGATCCGTGCGGTACCCCAGGATTCCGTTGTATCCGGTGAAGGCGATGCAGGCCTTCGCGCCCCGGTAGGAAAAGTCCGGGTGTTCGTCGATAAAATCGTCAAGCAGCGGCACCAGGTCGAAGCTTCCCACCTGCACCGAACCGTCATCCATCTTCATCTCATTGGTGGGCCTTCCGTCCTCGCCGATGATCATCTTCGTGGCAAAACCGTCGCCATCCATGTACTCATAATAACACACGTCATCCTGGGACATGACAAAGGCCTGCTTTCCCTCCGGCAGCATGATGTCTCCCTGCACAAAGCGGGGAACCCCGTCCTCTCCCGTGGTCTCATAGGCGATATCGTGAAGGCGGACCAGCACAAATCCCCGGTCATACATGGACTGCAGGATCTTCTCAAACTCCGACTTCGTCGTCATAACCTGGTTGTAGCCGGCTTCCCGCCGGTCCCCGTCGAAGGCCTTCGCATTGTCCATGACGAGGGTGTGGAAAAATACATGGGTAATCTTGGACGGATCCTGGCGGACAAGGGTGGCCTTGATGCCTTCGTATTCGGCGATCTTTTCTGTCACCGCCGCATCCTCCGCCCAGGGACTTTCCTGAAGATATGCGATGGCCCCGTCATAGTCATACTGCACCGCCAGACGGTCTGCCCGTTCCAGGAAGCCCGTAAGGCTCTCATCCTCTGTCTCCGGCGGCAGTGTCTCCGTCTCCGGCGGCATCTCCTCACTTTCGGCCAGCTGTACTTCCGGATTTTCTCCTTCCCCGGAGGGGTGCGAACGCCGAAAGGCCAGAACTCCCGCAATCACCAGAAGGACCGCCAGCGTTCCGATAAGCACCGAATAGGGAATCCGGTCCAGCAGACTCTTTTTTCTCACTCTGCGGCGTCTTCTCTCCTGTACTCCACCGTTATCCCCGTTTTCTCCGGTCTCCCGGTTTTCTGCTTCCTTTATCTCAAATTCCTGATCCATAATATCCCCCATAGACTCTGCGCACCGGCGCAAACTGCTCTCCCCATCATACTAAACGCCGGATTCCTCCGTCAAGGATGTCACAAAATCGTAAGTATATTCGGAAACACATATAGACTTTACAGCGTTAATTTGATAAAATACTACTAGTGTGCATCAATCAATTTTTCTACATCGGGGGATATGCCATGAATAATAAGATCAAATCTGAGGAAGTAGACCATCTGTTTCGCGGGATTCTTACACTGAAAACGGTTGAAGAGTGTTACGCCTTTTTTGAGGATATCTGCACCGTGAATGAACTACTCTCCCTTTCCCAGCGGTTTGAAGTTGCCGCCATGCTTCGCGAAAAACACACTTACCTTGATATTGCAGAGAGGACCGGAGCTTCTACGGCTACCATCAGCCGCGTCAACCGCTGCCTGAACTACGGCAGCGACGGATATGATCTGGCATTCCGCCGCATTGCGGAACAGGAAGCTGAACAGCAGAAAAGCTGAAGTAATTTCATAAACAGCACAGGGACGGCGCCGTATGTAAGCGCCATCCCTGTTTTTTTATCTTCTCTTCCGATGTCTCCTGCCGGATATGCCGTCAGAACTGTACGATATCATTGATCGGCTGTGCCGGCTCTACGCTGTCCGCATACAGCATCGGCGCATCGCCGCCGAATTCCGGACGGTACTCATATTCCACTCTGGCGCGGACCTTCACCCAGTCCTGGCTCTTCAGCTTTCTTCCGCCCTTTGCCCGGCACATGAATCCCAGGAAGGACATATCCGCCGCGCAGCAGGTCATGGCCATACGGCCCGGCACGAAATCATTGGCCGCAAACTCCGGCCGCTTCAGCACCATGGCGGTAAACTCCACCGTCTTTCCACGGTAGCGCTCCGGCTTGTCAAAGGCATCGATATACCAGACGCCGTAGCCTTCCGGCGGAATCTCGATGACATCGGCATTCACGTCATAGGGGAGTTCCTCCTCCACCACGTTCTGCACTTCTCCCTCGCTGTTCTCGAAGACAATCTCCACCGCGGTGTTCATTCCCTTCAGAACCCGGTAATATCCGCCCAGCTTGTCCTCAATACCGTCACAGCGGTTCATAATCAGCATCTCCGTGCTGCGGACCATCACGCCCAGAAGGGACTTCAGGTCATTGTTGCCCACATAGAGATCGAAGGTGGAACCGTCCACGATGGTGATCTGCTGGTAGAGATCCCAGTCATCGGGCAGTGTGAGCTTTGTGATATCCCACATGCCGTTCCACTCCATGAGAACGCGCTCCGGCTTATAGATCGCCGCCAGCCGGGAAAGATACTCCGGCGTCACCGTCTCCTGGTCGTCAATCACGATCATATCTGTGCGGGTATCCTTCAGGAACTGCTCGTCGTATTCCTCTTCTCCCTCTTCGCAGACCAGAAGCAGCGTCCGGCCCTCGGTCCGGAAATAATCCTGGTTCAGGGTAAAGCGGATAAACTGCGTCTTGCCCGCCTCGAGAAAGCCGTTGATGAGAAACAGCGGCATTTTCTCCTCATCCATAATAAACCTCCCATCAGAAACCCCGGATGGGGTCCCTCTTCGTCCGATGCCGGAATCAGCCTACAAAGGCCTCCTTCAGCGCATCCTCCTTCAGGTCCGCGCCGATGACAACCACCTTGCCGGTGTACTCCGGTGCGCCCTCCCGGATCTCATACTGTTCCGGAACCATATCAAAATACATCCACTTGCCGGTCTCGCCGGTGGGCAGCATGCCCTTGCAGCGGATAATGGTGCCGAACTCCTCGGTCTCGGACATCTTCTTCAGAATCTCCTCCAGCTTTGCCTGGTCAAAGGCGTGGGGTGTCTCTAAGCCCCAGCTGGTAAAGATCTCATCCGCATCATGCTCATCGCCGTGGTGATGATGGTGATGGTGGTGATGATTGTGGACGTGAACCCCATCCTCCTCATGATCATGGTCATGATCATGGTCATGCTCATGCTCGTGATCATGGTGGTGGCAGCAGCATTCCTCGTCATCATCGTCATCATCGTGGTGATGGTGGTGGCACTCCTCATCCTCATCGTCGTCATCATGGTGATGGTGGTGGCAGCAGCACTCCTCGTCATCGTCATCCTCGTCGTGATGATGGTGCTCGTGCTCATGCTCGTGCTCTTTTACCCGCTCCATCACTTCGCGCAGCATCTCCTCTTCCATATTGTCCGGACGGGAAATGATGTCCAGAAGCAGAGCGCCGCCCAGCTCGGCCATCGGGGTGGTGATCACCGTTGCCTGCGGATTCAGTCCCTTCACGATGGCAACCGCCTCTTCCACCTTCTTCGCATCGGCGATATCGGTTCTGGAGAGCACCACGGCTCCCGCATAGGTAATCTGGTTGTTGAAGAATTCGCCGAAATTGCGGGCGTACATCTTCGCCTTCTTCGCATCCACGACGGTCACAGCTGCGTGAAGCTCCACGTCCATATTGGCGGAAACCGTCTTCACGGCACCGATAATGTCGGAAAGCTTGCCTACGCCGCTGGGCTCGATGATGATGCGGTCCGGATGATAGGTATCCACCACCTCTTTCAGAGAGGTCTCAAAATCACCCACCAGAGAGCAGCAGATGCAGCCCTGGTTCATCTCGCGGATCTCAATGCCGGACTCCTTCAGGAATCCGCTGTCGATGCCGATCTCACCGAATTCATTCTCAATCAGTACTACCTGCTCTTCCCGCAGCGCCTCATCCAGAAGCTTCTGGATAAATGTGGTCTTGCCCGCGCCCAGGAAGCCGGAAATAATATCTATCTTGGTCATGGTATCTGCCTCCTCATGATTATTTGTATCTGCTCTGTTAATGTCTATTCTATTGTATCAGACCTGTCAAGTCACAGATTCCCGGAAAGCCGCATCTTCTCCCGCTCTTCGGCCTCTTTTTTTGAAAATACACAGCCGCAGTAGTTCTGCCGGTAGAGATGATACTCTCTGGAAAGCTCCGTGGACCTCCGGTACCCGTTCTTCTTCTTGAAATCCGCGTGGAGATGGGCTGCGCCGTACTTTTCTCCCATCGCATCCCCGATGGCATTCAGCCGCTCGCAGTCCTTTAAGGGGCTGATGGAGAGGGTCGTGGTAAAGTAGTCAAAGCCGCCCTCTGCCGCAAGTCTTGCCGCCTCCTCGAGACGAAGCCGGTAGCAGATGGTGCACCGCTCCCCCCGCTCCGGGTCCTCCTCATGGCCCTTTACGGCCTCATAGAACACCTCCGGGTTATAGCTTCCTTCCATAAAATGCACCGGATGTACCAGCGGCATTTCCCGAAGAAGCCGCTTTACCTCCTCCACCCGCTCGGTATACTCCGCAGCCGGGGAAATGTTCGGATTATAGTAAAACAGGGTGATGTCGAAATACCGGGAAAGATATTCCAGCACGTAGCTGCTGCAGGGCGCGCAGCAGGCATGCAGAAAAAGCGAAGGAACTCGTCCTTCGCTCTCAAGCTTCTGTATCAGCTGATCCATCTCTCTCTGATAATTCTGCCTGTTCTGTCTTTCCATGGCCTTATTATAAGAAATCCCGGATCCTCTTGCTTCTCACCGGATTTCTCAGCTTCCGCAGCGCCTTCGCCTCGATCTGGCGGATACGCTCACGGGTGACGTTGAACTCTTTTCCGACTTCCTCCAGAGTTCTGGGATGTCCGTCCTCGAGACCGAACCGCAGGATGATCACCTGCCGCTCTCTCTCCTTCAGATCCTGCAGCAGCGTATCGATATGCTCCCGCAGCATGACAGATTCCACATTCTCCTCGGGGGTCGTGATGTTGTTGTCCGCGACAAAATCGCCCAGATTGGAGTCGTCCTCCTCACCGATGGGAGTCTCCAGAGAAGCAGGCTCACGGGCGATCTGCATGATCTCCATGACCTTCTCTTCCGTCATCTCCAGGGCACTGGCCAGCTCCGCCACGGAGGGCTCATATCCCAGCTCCAGCGTCAGCTTTCGCTGCATCTTGGACATCTTATTGATGGTTTCCACCATGTGCACCGGCACACGGATGGTTCTCGCCTGATCGGCCAGCGCTCTCGTCACGGACTGGCGAATCCACCAGGTGGCGTAGGTAGAGAGCTTATAGCCCTTGGTGTAGTCGAACTTCTCCACACCCTTGATCAGTCCCAGGTTTCCTTCCTGCACCAGATCGAGGAAGCTCATTCCCCTTCCGGTATAGCGCTTCGCAATGCTGACCACCAGTCGGAGGTTTGCCTCAATCAGGCGGTCCTTCGCATGCTGGTCACCCTCGCTCTTCCTCTTTGCCAGATTCAGTTCTTCCTCCGCACTTAACAGAGGCACCGTTCCGATCTCCTTCAGGTACATCCGTACCGGATCCTCGGTTCCGATTCCCTCCAGCAGATTGATGGCGTTGAGGTCCACTTCCTCCTCATCCTCATCATCGCCCTTCAGGAAATCGTCGTCCTGGTCATCCAGTCCGTCAAAGTCGTTCAGTGCCGCCGCTTCCAGATCCGCTTCATTCGGCTCCGTCTCCTCCGGCTCCGGAATCGCCTCCGGTTCATCGGTCAGCACGGTGATGCCGCTGTTCTCCAGGTAACTGTAGATCTCTTCCATCTGCTCTGTAGTGAGGCTGTCTTCTTCAAAGAAATTGTTGATCTCAGTAATACCGAGCGCAGCGTTCTGCTTCTTCCCAAGTTCCGCAAGCTTCTGTAATTTTGCTAGAAATTTCTCTTTGTTCACGGGTAACATCCTTTCGTGAGATGCTGCACAGGACGTTTTCGCCGCGGGATTTCCTCCCCCTGAAATAAGGGCCCGTGCAACTCTCCATTATATAGGAATCTTTTTGGCAGATCAAGTACAAATTACAGTTATACGTAGCCGTAGATTCCGCGCACCGAAACCTCTCCCGAAAGCACATTCCGCACTTCGCCGGTTTCGGTCTCCACCAGGAGTTCTCCACGATGGTTGATGCCCAGAGCTGTTCCGGTATACTCCCCGGCCGGGTCCAGCACCCGGACCGGAGCCCCGTTGTTGGCCAGCCTCCGGTTGTAGATCTCCAGCAGGTCGGTCATGTCTTTTTTCTGCATAAAGATGTCGTAATACTTCTCGTAATGGCGGAGCACCGCGCCGATGATGCGGCTGCGGTTCGCCTTCTTCCCCGTCTCCAGATATACGGAGGTGGCAACCTGCCGTATCTCTTCGGGAAATGATTCCGTATTCACATTGATGCCGATGCCCGGAACCACATAATTCACGTGGTCAATCTCCGAGCTCATCTCCGTGAGAATGCCGCAGAGCTTCTTTCCGTTCACCACCACATCATTCGGCCACTTGATGACCGAATCCAGTCCGGTGGTTTCCCGGATGCCGTCGGATACGGCCAGCGCCGATATCAGGGTAATCATAGAGGCATCCGCCGGCGCAATATCCGGCCTAAGCAGCAGACTCATCCAGATTCCCACGCCCCGCGGGGCATTCCAGGGTCTTCCCCGTCTTCCCTTGCCGCCGGTCTGGGCATCCGCCACCGCCAGTGTTCCGTGGACTCCGCCCTCTTCCGCCAGCCGCTTTATCACATTGTTGGTGGAATCGGTCTCATCGAAATACACCACCGGCTTTCCCATCCATACGGTATTTAAGGAGCTCTCCACAGAGGCAGCGCTTAAGACATCGCCCTCCGTCCTGAGCCGGTATCCCCGGCGCCGGACAGCCTCGATCTCATAGCCCTCATCCTCCAGCTGCTTTATCACCTTCCAGACTGCCGTGCGCGACACCTGAAACTTCTCGCAGATCTGCTGGCCGGAGACATAGTCATCCGCCTCCTTCAGCATCCGCAGTACTTCTGTTTTCAATGCATCTCCCCCAAACGTTTCCTATTACAAGAGTCTCAGCCAGTCCGCCGCCGCGGCAAGAATCCCCAGGCAGGTGAAAATCCCGCACAGGATCGCCCCGCCGAGCATGGTTCTTCTCCGCTCTTTTTTCGGGCTTCTCCGCATGGAGAGCCAGCTTCCGAACAGCGCAAATGCAGCGGACGTAAAGAAGATAAACGGGAACAGAAACTCATAGGTCTCCGGCTCCATAAATACAAGGAACACCATCACCAGCAGCGCGAAGCCGACGACGATATGCAGCGCATAGGTTCCGGTATCGCTTCTCATTCGGATGCCGCCTTCCCGTCATTTCCCGCGATTTCCTTAAGACCTGCTGCCAGGCCCGCAATTCCCTGGATATCGGAAGGAATGATGATCTTGGTGGACTTTCCGTCTGCCGCCTTGGCAAATGCCTCCAGGCTCTTGATGGTGAGAACGGCCTGGTCCGCCCCGGCCTCCCGGATGAACCGGATACCGTCGGCATTGGCCTGCTGTACCTTCAGAATCGCCTCCGCCTGGCCTTCCGCCTCGCGGATCATCTTCTGCTTCGCCGCTTCTGCCCGGAGAATGGCGGCTTCCTTCTCCGCCTCGGCCTCCAGGATTGCCGACTCCTTCTTTCCTTCCGCCACCAGAATGGTGGACTTCTTCTCACCTTCCGAGCGGATGATCGCTTCGCGGCGTTCCCGCTCCGCCTTCATCTGCTTCTCCATGGCGTCCTGAATGGCCGCAGGCGGCATGATGTTCTTCAGCTCCACCCGGTTGACCTTGATTCCCCAGGGATCCGTCGCCACATCCAGGGCATCGCGCATCTTCTGGTTGATGGTCTCGCGGGAGGTCAGGGTCTCATCCAGCTCCAGGTCGCCGATGATATTACGAAGTGTTGTGGCCGTCAGGTTCTCGATGGCCATGATGGGATTCTCCACACCGTAGGCAAAGAGCTTCGGGTCAATGATCTGGAAGAAGATAACCGTATCAATCTTCATGGTAACGTTATCCTTCGTGATCACCGGCTGGGGCGGGAAATCCGCCACCTGCTCCTTCAGGGTCATTCTCTTGGCGATGCGGTCGATGACCGGAACCTTGAAGTGCAGCCCGTCATGCCAGGTGCCGGCATACTTTCCGAGCCGCTCGATAACCATGGCGTGGGCCTGGGGTACAATGCGGATACAGCTGCCTGCCACGGCTCCCACAATAATCGCAAGAATCAGAAACAACACCACTGCTGCCATAAAGAACCTCCTTATATCATCCTTCTCTGCCTTGCGGCCTCAAAGGCCAGGACAGAGGCGGCCACCGCCGCATTCAGAGACTCCACCTGTCCCGCCATGGGGATGCGGACGAGAATATCCGCCAGATCCGCCATCGTATCGGAGAGTCCCGCTGCCTCATTGCCGATCATGAAGGCGGACGGTCCGGTGTAATCCTCCCTGTCATAGACACTTATGCCTCCCAGATGGGCGGCATGCATCCGGATTCCCTTCTGCTTTGCCTCCCGGACTGCGGCCGGCAGATCCGACACCCGAAGCACCGGCATCCGGTAGATGGAACCCATGGTGGACCGTATAACCTTCGGATTATAGATATCTGCCGTCTCCTCATTTACCAGAAGTCCGGTGACGCCGGCTCCCTCCCCCATCCGGAGGATGGTGCCGAGATTGCCGGGATCCTGCAGGGTTTCCAGAACCATCAGAAGGGCCGGATGCCCGTCCTTACGGGCCGTGAGCACATCCTCCGGCGCCCATTCCTTCTGGGATACCACCGCGAGAACCCCCTGGGGGTGGATGGTATCCGACATGGCCCGCATCACATCGTCGGTCACAATCTCATAGGAAGTGCCGTCAAGCATGCGCTCCGCTTCCTCCCCGTGCTGGGCCAGATACCCCTCCGCCACGTAGGTCTCCCGCAGAAGGCCGGCCGGGATCTCCTCAAACATCCTGGGGCCTTCCACGATAAACAGTTTCTGCTTTTTCCGTTCCTTCGCCCGGGAAAGAAGCGCCGTCACGTTCTTCACCCGGGGACTCTTCGTGCTGGAAATCATACCCAGGCCTCAATCTCCTCCAGCTCCTCCAGCCAGAGGGCCGCGCAGGCGTCGCTGGGCATCCGCAGATCGCCTCGGGGCGATACAGCGGCGGAACCTACCTTCGGGCCGTCCGGCAGGCAGGAACGCTTGAACTGCTGGGAGAAGAATCTGCGGTAGAATGTCTTCAGCCACTTGAGAATGGTCGCATCGTCATACTCTCCGGCAAAGGCAATCTTCGCCAGCCGGAAAATCTTGCCGGGCCGGTATCCCGCCCGCAGGATATAATACAGGAAGAAATCGTGGAGCTCATAGGGGCCCACCAGATCCTCGGTCTTCTGGGAAATCTGACCGTCCTTCGGCGGCAGAAGCTCCGGGCTCACCGGCGTATCCAGCACATCCAGAAGGATGGCGGAGAGCTTCTCCTCACCGCAGGTATCGGCAAAGTAACGCACCAGATGGCGAACCAGCGTCTTCGGCACGCCGGCGTTCACGCCGTACATGGACATGTGGTCTCCGTTGTAGGTCGCCCATCCCAGCGCCAGCTCCGACATGTCGCCGGTACCGATGACCATGCCGTTTAAGCGGTTGGCGATATCCATCAGAATCTGGGTGCGCTCTCTCGCCTGGGAATTCTCATAGGTGACATCGTGAACACTGCTGTCCTGTCCGATATCCCGGAAGTGGATGTTCACCGCATCCACGATGCTGACTTCCTTAAGCTCCGCGCCCAGAATCTTTGTGAGGGTGCAGGCATTGTTGTAGGTCCGGTCCGTGGTGCCGAAGCCGGGCATGGTCACAGCCACGATATTCTTACGCGGAATATTCAGCATATCAAAGGCTCTTGCTGTCACCAGCAGTGCCAGGGTCGAGTCAAGACCGCCGGAGATGCCGACCACGGCGCAGGTGCAGTG
>OCTW011219807.1_pt1 | contig 10618 bp, 10 predicted proteins | sample 1539671 | NCBI WGS metagenome assembly OCTW01 (sample SAMN02144230, study PRJEB22623) | gut metagenome | biome: sheep rumen | host: Ovis aries | place: New Zealand
TTTTCTAAATTTCTAAAAAAAGCTTGTTTCATTTATATCTCTTAATTTATTTATCGTATACAATAATAATTATCAAATACAATAATTATTATACTAAAATAGTAAATATTGTCAATTATTATTATAATTCTGTAATGGATATAAAAACACAATTAAAAATTCTTTTAACGCTAAAACATCTTACTATGGAACAATTAGCAGAACTTATGAGCAAAAAATCAAATAAACCTTATACTGCTGCAAAATTATATGGAAAAATAAACAGAGATACAATTTCGTTTACAGAATGCCAACAAATAGCAGATATTTTAGGTTATAAAATAGAATTTACAGAGCTAAAATAAACAGGACAAGCGTTGCTTGTCCTGTTTTCTATTCTCGGTTCACGGTTCACACTCACATTACACAAGTCCTTCTTTAACTGCTTTTACTGCCGCTTGAACACGGTCATTTACACACATTTTTTGTAAAATTGAACAAACATGTGCTTTTGCTGTATGAACACTTACAATTAATTCTTTTGCAATTTCTGTATTGCTTTTACCTGTAACGAGGTGTTTTAGAACTTCATATTCCCTTTCTGTAAGCGGAACTCTACCTTCTTGATTTGAATTGTTTGCAAGAAGTCTTGTATTTTCAGGTTTTGGAAATGAATTTAATGCAAGTTGAGCAATTTCAGGGTCAAGCCAGCAAACTCCGTTTGCAACATCTCTTACAACATCTGCAAGTTTATTCGGGTCAATATCTTTCATGCAATAACCTGTTGCACCGGAACTAAGTGCCGCAACAACTTCTTCCTCACGGTCGTGAGAAGTCAGTGCAATAATTTTAACTTTTGGATTCATTTCTTTTGCTTTAATTGTTGCTTCAATCCCGTTCATGCCCGGTAAGCCTAAATCCATAAGAACAACATCAGGATTATATTTTTGGATTAGATTTAAACCTTCTTGGGCATCCTCACATTCGGCTAAGACTTCAATGTCATCATTGGCATTAAGAGCACATCTTAATCCAACACGAGTAAGTTTAAAGTCTTCCACAATAATTACTGAAATTGTTTTGGTTGCTACTGTCATATTTTTCTCCTTAATTAAATTGCTTACAACTAAAATTAAATTATAATTTGCCCATTTGGAAAATTAGGCAAAAGAGCAGTATTATATTATCCTACACGGCAATATCCATAAGGGGAGCTATACGACTTTTAATGTATCTTGTTTGACACAAATTGATATTTTTGATAGAATGCAGACATTAAATAAGGAAAGCAAGGGTGCAAGTCCCTCACTGGTCCGCAGCCGTTACAGTCGGAATGCTTATTTAATTTTGTTATTACTTTGCGAGACTGGAGGAAAATTTATGCAACAAAAAGTTATCAAACGTGATGGTCAAATTGTGGACTTTGATTCATCTAAAATTACCAATGCCATTTGCAAGGCTTCTAATGCCACTAAAGAAATGGATACATTTACCGCAAGAAGATTAACTAAAAATGTTATGAAAATAGTTAATGATTTTGTGAAAGAAAAACAATCTAATCTTGAAGCACCAACTGTTGAAGAAATACAAGATATTGTAGAGAAAGTTCTTTTATCATCAGAATACAAACAAACTGCTAAATCTTACATTCTTTACAGAGAACAACATAAAAGAATGAGAGATTTTGCAAAAAATGCTTCTGTAAATATGATTGATGATTATTTGGAACAATTAGACTGGCAAGTGAACGAAAATTCAAACATGAGTTACTCTATTCAAGGCTTGAATAATTACCTTGCCTCAGCAATGAGTAAAAATTACTGGCTAAATAAAATATATCCGACAGAAATAAAAGAAGCACATGAAAACGGTGATATCCATTTGCACGATTTAAACATAATTTCTGTATATTGCGTAGGTTGGGATTTAAAAGATTTGCTTACAGAAGGTTTTACGGGTGTTGTAGGCAAAGTTGCATCCAAACCTGCAAAACACTTTAAAACCGCATTAGGTCAAATCGTTAATTTCTTATACACAATGCAAGGTGAAAGTGCCGGTGCTCAAGCATTTTCTAATTTTGACACACTGCTTGCACCTTTTGTAAGATATGACAAGCTTGACTATAAGCAAGTAAAACAATCCGTTCAAGAATTTGTATTTAATATGAATGTTCCGACACGTGTTGGTTTTCAAACGCCATTTTCAAATATAACTATGGATTTAGTTGTTCCTTCATATTACAAAGACCAATGCGTAATCATTGGCGGAGAAATGATGGAAGAAACTTATGGTGAATTCCAAGAAGAAATGAACATGATAAATAAAGCATTTTTTGAAGTCATGATGGAAGGCGATGCTTCAGGCAGAGTATTTACATTCCCAATTCCGACTTATAACGTTACAAAAGACTTTGAGTGGGATAATCCTGCACTTGAAGGTTTATGGGAAATGACTGCAAAGTACGGTATTCCTTATTTTTCAAACTTCATAAACTCGGATATGAATCCTGAAGATGCTCGTTCTATGTGTTGCAGGTTAAGAATTGATAACAGACAACTTGAATACAGAGGTGGCGGACTTTTTGGTTCAAATCCGCTAACAGGTTCTATCGGAGTTGTTACAATTAATTTGCCAAAAATAGCATACTTAGCAAATACTAAAGAAGAATTTTTTGAAATTCTTAATGACCGCATGGAACTTGCAAAAGACTCTTTGGAAATTAAACGTAAATTACTGGAAAAACTAACTGAAGCAAATTTATATCCATATACAAAATTTTACTTAAGAGATATCAAAGCAAGGTTTGGAGTATATTGGAAAAATCATTTTTCTACAATTGGTTTAATAGGTATGAATGAAGCGTGCGAAAATCTGTTAAACTGTTCTATTGCAGATGAAGAAGGACATAAGTTTGCACTTGAAGTAATGGACTATATGAGAGATTTGATTGTAAAATTTCAAGAAGAAACAGGCAACAACTATAACCTTGAAGCCACTCCGGCAGAAGGTACAAGTTATCGCCTTGCAAAATTAGATAAGAAAAATCTTGTTGATATCAAATGTGCAAATGATGAACAGTATTATTCGCAAGGTGCAGAACCGTATTATTCAAATTCAACACAACTGCCTGTAAACTGCACTGATGATATTTTTGAATTACTTGACCATCAAGACGATTTACAAACAAAATATACAGGAGGAACAGTTGTTCACATATTTGCAGGTGAAAGAATAAATGATACGAAAACAATGAAAAATCTTGTTAAAAAGATTTGTGAAAATTATCATTTGCCATACTTTACATTTTCTCCAACATTCTCTGTTTGCCCTACTCATGGATACATTTCAGGCGAACACGAAACATGCCCTCACTGCGAAAGCGAATGTGAAATTTATTCAAGAATAGTAGGCTATATCCGTCCGGTAAGTCAATGGAACAAAGGGAAAAAGACTGAATTTAAAAACAGAAAAACTTTTGATATGGCTTATGCAGGAGAATGCTGTTGTTAAAAATAGCAGGTATTCAAAAAACAACATTATTAGATTATCCGACAAAAGTTGCAGCCATTGTTTTTACGCAAGGCTGTAACTTTAGGTGCGGGTACTGCCATAATCCTGATTTATTGGAGCAAAATAAAAATACTGATTTTTTACCTGAAAATTTTATATCTTTTTTAAAAACACGACAAGGAAAACTTGACGGTGTTGTAATTACAGGCGGAGAACCAACACTTCAATCAGGACTTTATGATTTTATAAAACAAATAAAACAACTTGATTTTGCAGTTAAACTTGATACTAACGGAACAAATCCCAAAATTCTTAAAAAACTTTTAAGCGAAAATTTAGTTGATTATATCGCAATGGATATAAAAGCTCCGATTGAAAAATATTCCGAAATTACAGGCATTAATGTAAACACGAATAACATAAAAACAAGCATAGATTTAATTATAAAAAGCCTAACCGAATACGAATTTAGAACAACAGTATTAAAATCTCAACTTAGTTTTGAAGATTTTGACAAAATCGGACAAACTATCAAAGGTGCAAATTTATATTATTTGCAAAAATTTGTACCAAATAAAATATATAATGAAAAGCTTAATTCTGATACAACATACAACAATGACGAATTACAAGCAATTTGTAATCACATGAAACAATACATAAAAGAAGTAACTTACAGATAGTTGATTAAAAATTTTTTCTATTGTAAAATCGTTTTGTTAGTAAAAAGAGGTTTAAAATGGATCAAATAATTAAAACAGCGTGGGATTTAAACGAAAAAACAGAAAACAGATACCAATTGGTATATGAAATTTCAGAACTTGCTAAAAAATTGGTTGATGAAAACCAAGCAAGAAAAGCAAGAGAAGATTTCGGTTTTGACGAATACGGATTTGAAAATTCTTCTTACAAAAAAGAAAATCCTGTTGAACACGCAATTATGGTTAAATATTCAGAAGAAGATGAAGATAGCCTTGTTGGTTAGTTTTACCAACAAGTCTTTTTAGTTTTAGGTAGATTTAGGAGATAAATAGATGCATTTACAAGACACAGTTGCGTATATTAATGAAAAAACAAACAATTTTAAACCTGAAATTGCTTTGATTTTGGGCTCAGGTTTGGGCGATTTTGCTGATGATTTCAGTGATTTTGTCATCCCTTACGGTGATATTCCCGGATTTGAAGCCTCAACAGTAAAAGGACACAAAGGTCAATTAGTTTTTGCCACAATTTCGGGTAAAAAAGTTGTTATGATGCAGGGCAGATACCACTACTATGAAGGTCATCCTATTGACAGAGTAGTTTATCCTGTTAAAGTGTTCAAAAAATTAGGTGTTAAAAACTTAATCGTAACAAACGCTGCAGGCGGTATTAACAGAGATTTTCAGGCATCAGATTTAATGTTAATTACAGATCATATTAACTTTATGCATGTAAATCCTCTTATTGGTCCAAACGACGAAGATTTAGGTCCAAGATTCCCTGATATGACCGAAGTTTATAAAAAAGATTTACAAGAGTTAGCATTATCAGCAGCAAAAAAATTAAACGTAAATCTAAAAAAAGGTGTATATATGGCATTAACAGGCCCTAATTACGAAACACCTTCCGAAACAAAAATGGTTAAATTGTTAGGTGCTGACGCAGTTGGTATGTCAACAGTTCCTGAAGCAATGGTAGCAAATTACTGCGGTATAAAAGTTTTGGGTATAAGCTGTATATCTAACGCTGCCGCAGGAATTACAGGTGAAGTTCTTTCCCACCAAGAAGTTATTGAAGCTGCTAATGCTGCTAAAAGCAAATTCAAATCTCTATTATTAGAAATAATTAAAGGTATGTAATAAAATACTCATAAAGCATTAGAAAATAGGGCACAAAAACAGTTGCCCTATTTTTTTATCTTTTGTTAAGAATTTTATTTCTATTGTAGAATTATATTCCAGTTTGGAATATAATTCTAATATGGGAAATTTAAATGAAAAAGTTGATGAATTAAAGAAAAAGTTAATATTAGAAACAGCAAGCGAATATTTTAAAACATTGGGTTATGGAAAAACTCAAATTGATAAAATTTCAAAAGATTTAAATATCGGTGTTGGTACAATATATGGATATTTTAAATCTAAAGAAGGTTTATTTATTGCATGGCTTCAAAACATTATCAATAATGTATATGAACAGATGAAAGACGGTTGTTCAAAAGTAAACACACCAATAGAAAAACTTGCTGTTGTAATTGAATATAAAGTTAATTACTTTGAAAAAAATCGTGTTACCGTAAAAAGTTACATGGAAAATAACCAGTTATTTTTACGTGGAATTTCCAGAAGAAAAGAACACCCAATGGCAGTAATTCTTGAATTTTGTGCTGATATTATAAAAGACATTAAACCAATGGATGAACAGGAAGCATATTTGCTTGCAAATATCTTTGACGGAATTATAAACACATACATTGAATGTTCTTTGGAAGATGAACAATTATTTGATAAAAAAGATGAAATATTAGAAAGATTTTTAAGGGTTGTTGGAGTATAGATGAAAAAAATTTTAAACATAATTTTAATAATTTTATTTCTTTTTTGCAACAAGTCTTATGCAGCAGAAGTTCAAAAAGGCGGAGTTGAACACGTAGAATTAACTTTTGAACAGGCTTATGAACTTATGCTTGAAAATAACAATGCTTTAAAGGCATATAACGAAGCAATACAAAAAAGTAAATACGAAAAAAGGTCTGCAATAGGTCAATTTTTCCCAAAAGTCGGCATGAATGCGACATATTTGCATTTTTCAGATGACATGACCTTAACTTCCTCAGGAGCAATGAAAGTTGGTACAACTCCAATATCTTTCAATGCTAACACTTTAATTCAAGACCGAAACGTATTTACATTTGGCGGTGCAGCAGTGTGGAACATATTTACCGGCGGTAAATTACTTTCTAACCACGCTGCCGCACGTGCTAAATTAGAGGCATCTAACGAAAAATATCGAGAAATAAAAGATAATTTAACTCTGGAACTTGTTAAAAGATACTACGGATTAAGACTTGCAAGAGATGTTGTAGAAGTAAGAAAACAAGTAGCAGAAGGTATAGAGCAACATTTAAAAGATGCTAAATTATTAGAAAAAGAAGGATTTATATCGAAAGCAGAACGATTACATGCAGAAGTTGCTTATGCAGACGCAATGAGAGATTATAAAGCCTCAATGCGTAATGCTAATGTAATTGAAGAAGGCTTAAAAACATTAATTAAAGCAAAAGATGTAAATTTGAAAGATGTATATATCGAACCTGTATCTTTATTATTTGTTTATAATAACAGCCTAATAGACTTAGCTGCAATGAAAGAAAATGCACTTGAAAACAATCCTCAATTAAAACAATTGCAAGCCAAAAAGAAAGCTATGAATGCAAAATATCATGCAAAAATGGCTAATTATTCACCAACAATAAGTCTTGTGGCTTATGATATCGCAGCAGCAAGTCATTTATCGGAAGCAGTACCAAGAGCAGCGTTTGGTGCTACTGCAAATTGGCTTATTTTTGACGGTTTATCAAGATATAATGATGTAAAAGCTGCTGATAGCGAACGAAAAATGGTTGATTTTGAAATTGAAGATGCCAAAAATAATATTGAAAGTCTTGTTATTAAGCAATATCAAGAACTCATGAAAAATAAAGAGCAATATGACAGTTCGGTTAAATCGTTAGAAAATGCTAAAGAAGCACTTAGGACAGCAAGTTTAGCTTTTAAAGAAGGATTTGGAACATCATTACAAGTGACAGATGCACAAATGATGTTGTCAAAAGTTAAAATTGAAAGATTGAATGCGGTTTATAATTATGATATTAATTTAACAGATTTGTTAAAAACAAATGGCGATACAAATTCAATTTTAGAATATATCAAAACATCTGCTCAAGAAAAATATTAGGTAGGAAATAAAATGAATAAGAAATTAGCATTAATATTTATACTTGTAATAATAGCATTATTAATAGGTATATATGTGTTTAATCAAGAAAATTCAATGATTTTGCAGGGTGAAGTTGAAGTAAAAACAATAGATTTATCTTCAAAACTAACAGGCAGAGTTAAACGAATTAATATTAAAAAAGGTGATAAAGTAAAAAAAGGTGATGTCTTAATAGAATTGGATACACCTGAAATTGATGCAAAAGCACAACAAGCAAATGCTACACTTGTACTTGCAATGGCACAACAAGAAAAAGCCTATAACGGAGCAAGAAATGAACAAATAGCAATGGCAAAAGCTGCATTAGACTTGGCTCAAAAAACTTATAACAGACTTAATCGTTTACATAACGAAGGTGTAATTCCAACTCAAAAGCTTGATGAAGCCCATGCTAAATATACTGCGGCAAAAGAGAATTATGAAATGCTTGTAAACGGCACCCGTGTTGAAGATAAAATTTCAGCATCAGCAAATGTTGAAAAAGCAAAGGGTGCAAATAAAGAAGTTGATTCTTATTTAAAAGAAAATAAAATTGTATCTCCGATTGACGGAACCGTTACTGAAATTACAGTAGAAGAAGCAGAACTTGTAGGTGCAGGTTATCCGATAGTAACTCTTGTTGACGATAACGACTGTTGGGTAACTTTTAACTTGAGAGAAGATTTACTTACAAAAATTAAAAACGGTACAGAATTAAATATTCAAATTCCTGCAATAAGTAAACAACCACTAAAATTCAAGGTAAATTACATCTCTGTTTTAGGTAATTTTGCAACTTGGAGAGCCACAAAAGCAAAAGGTGATTTTGATATGAAAACTTTTGAAGTTCGTGCTGTTCCTGTTGAACCGATAAAAGATTTACGTGCGGGCATGAGTGCTATATTTGATTGGAAAAAATTAAAATAATTATGTCTTATTTAAATGTAGTAAAAAGAGAAATTAAAAGATTTTACAAACGCCCTCTAATATGGACTGTTTCTTTTATATTACCGTTTTTTTTATGTATATTAATATGTTTAATTTTTGCTAAAGGTTCTCCAACAAATTTACCTGTTGCAGTTTTAGATGAAGACAATTCTGAAATCTCAAGATTATTTGTAAGAAACTTAAATACATTGCCATCATGTAATGTCGCATACAGAATTACTGATTTAAATGAAGGCAAAAAACTTATTACAGAAGGCAAAGTATATGCAATATTTGCAATTCCAAAAGAATTTCAAAAAGATTTATACAGATTAAAACAACCAAAATTAGTATTTTATTATAACAACCAAAGAATTCTAATTGGCGGTATTATTTCAAAAGATGTTAATTTAATGGTACAAACGATGCTTGTCGGAATAGACGCAAAAATGCGTTCAAAACGTGGCTTGCCCATGACCGAAGCAATTAAGCAGGCTAATTTAATAAAAGTATATGAGCATATTCGTTCAAATCCATATTTTAACTATCAATATTTTCTATCATTAATAGCATTTGGTCATATTTTACAAATACATATAATATTGACTTCTTTGTGGGCATTAGGTACTGAATTCAAACTGGGAACAGCAAAAGATTGGTTGAAAACAGCAGATGAGTCAATAATAATTGCGTTTTTAGGAAAAGAAACGCCTTATTTTATAATATTTTCAATACTTTTTGCAATTTTATACTTTATTTGTTACGTATTTATCGGAATGCCTTATGAAGGAAATATTTTATTCGGTATATTTTCAACAACAATATTTATAATTACCTGTCTTTCTGTTGGACTAATTTTCATAGGCATTAACGGCAACTTTAGATATGGATTGAGTAATGCTGCATTTTATGTAGCAATGGGCTTTGCCTTTGCAGGTGTAACGTATCCTGTTATGGCTATGCCTATACTTGCAAAAATGTACAGTGCAACACTGAGTTTGAGTTATTGGGTTCAAATTATGATAGACCAGTCATTTAGAGCCATACCTATTATTTACGATTTAAAACATATTTTATCAATGCTTACTCTAATGGGATTAAGCTTATTATTTTTACCACGAATTAAAAAATTTGCTTATGATGAAAAAAGGTGGTACCAACAATGATAAAATTTTTAGAAATTATAAAAAACGAATGGAAAAATTTTACGCACGATCAAGGTGCTATGCTCATTATGATAATTGGGGTAATTGTATATCCTTTATTCTATTCAATGCCTTATTCGACAGAAATAATAAAAGATGCACCGATTGGGGTTGTTGATTATGACAGAAGCAACTTATCAAGAATATTTACACGAAATTTAAATACATCAGATTCGGTTGAAGTTATTTCAACACCAATTAGCAAGCAGGAAGCAGAAAAACAATTTTTTAAAAATCAAATAAGAGGATTTGTTATAATTCCAAAAGATTTTGAAAAAGATATTCTTAGAGGTCAACAATCAACGGTAGAACTATTTGCTGATAGCGGTTATGTAATTATTTATAAAGCTGTTTATGGTGCAACAATTCAAGTTGCAACAACATTGGGAGCAAAAATTGAAATTGGGAAACTGATGAAAAAAGGTATGCCAAAACAAGTTGCAATAACATTAAAACAACCTTTTGAATTTGTCCAAATACCTCTTTATAACGCAGCAGGCGGATACGAAACTTATGTCTATCCTTCAATTCTTGTTATGATATTACATCAAACACTCGTTGTTGGTTTAGGACTGATGCAGGGTACAAAAAATGAGTTTAGGGAAATTTATTGTAAAAGAAAAGAAGATATCCCAATAACATTGTTCGCAAGATGTACAACTTATGTTTTGCTTTATTTGTTTTATTCATTAATAATCTTTTTGGTATTACCTGCAATTTGTGTTTACCCAATGGCATATAATATTATTCCATTGTTACTGCTGCTAATTCCTATGTATTATGGTGCTGCATTTTTTTCTAATACAATTTCGTATTTCTTTAAAACAAGAGAATCAGCATTATTAATTTTGGTTGTAACTTCTTTAATTTTCATATTTTTACCGGGATTTATATGGCCCAAAGAGGCTATGCCACAGATAGTTAATATATTTGCGTACTTTGTTCCTGCAACGTGTGGTGTTGACGGAATTATTAAAATCAATCAAATGAATGGAACCTTTTGGAACGTAAGATATGATTTTTTATGGCTTGTTTTT
>OCTW011609232.1_pt1 | contig 10618 bp, 9 predicted proteins | sample 1539671 | NCBI WGS metagenome assembly OCTW01 (sample SAMN02144230, study PRJEB22623) | gut metagenome | biome: sheep rumen | host: Ovis aries | place: New Zealand
GGAAGAATGCAGTCATAAAAATGCTTTTCGATGATCTCTTCCGGCTCTTTGATCGCCGTCAGATTGATCTTCTCATTCCATTCAATGAGAAGATTCATATAGGTCTCAAGCTTTCCGACTGTCTCCCCGTCCAGGTCAATGCCGATATTTCTGCAGTTTTGAATGAGTTCTTCGATACTCATGTCGCCTCCGGTACGTTATATTTTATCATCCCGGCGGATGATAACAAAGATGTAAATAATGTGGAAAACTATTTTATCCACAATTTCATAATTTTACAGATTGTGGATAAATAAATTTTCCACATTTTAACTCATTTCTGATTGGTGATGAATTCGCTGCGCGGCAATGTTTCAATCCAGTCGCAGAATGCCCGCCACTCGGGCAGACGGTGGTTCTTTCTGTAGTGATAAATCGTTCTGAGCTGTCTGTAATTGGTGCTCAGACGCGCACTCATCAGAAAGCCTGCCGGATTGGAATAGATGATTTCAAGATACTTCTGGTTCGCGACATCATTGAGGGTTGTGACATCCTTGCCCTCTTCCTTGAGACGTTCGATATCCGCCTGCAGATCATTGTATTCAAGGACCTTTTCCTTCATGATCTCCACAATTCTGCGGTCGACATATTCATTGTACGATTTGTCGAGATCGAACTTCGTGATCCGCTGGATTGTCGACTGTGAACTGACAAAATCCAGCAGCTGATAGCGTTCCGCCTGAACCCATGCCTTGTTGGTAAAGGTCAGATCAAACTGCACGATAATGCCGTTGAGAAAGCTGTCATTGGATGAGACCGGTGAAGCATTTTCGCCGGGCTGTTCCACCCTGACGGGATATCTGGAACCTCTGACCGATTCCTCCAGACCGTAAACATTCACATTGGAAACAACATCTTCATAATTCATAACTGCCTTCCTTTCATCTGCCTGATGGCAACTGCCAGTACTGCCAGATCCGCCGGATTGACGCCGGAAATTCGAGATGCCTGTCCCATTGTTTCGGGGCGGTATTTCATCAGTTTCTGTCTGCCCTCGATGGAGAGGTTGTCCACTTCGTCATAATTGAAATCAATGCCGAGCTTCATGTTCTCCATGTTTTCGAGCTTGGCCGCTTCTCTGCGCGCCTTCTGGATGTATCCCTCATACTTGACCTCGATATCGCATCTTGAGGCGAGTTCCTGATCAATCTCCTCATTGTTGAGTTTCATGATCTCCTCGGTTGTGATACCCGGTCTTCTCACCAGATCCAGACAGCTGACACCCTTGTGTTCACCGACGGAATAGCCTAACGGCTGCAGATATTCCATCAATACAGGGTCATCCAGCTCCATGACTGTGTCTGCGAGATGTTTCTGAAGTTCTTCCAGATCTGCCATTTTTTTCAGATAAGCCTCATAGCGCTCATCTGAGACCAGACCGCAGTCATGTCCTTTTTCAATCAGGCGCACATCCGCGTTGTCATGTCTCAGAAGCAGACGGAATTCAGCTCTTGAAGTGAGCAGGCGGTACGGTTCAAGCGTACCTTTGGTTGTCAGATCATCAATCAGGACACCGATGTATGCCTCATCTCTTCCGAAGACAAGCGGCTCTTTTCCGTCCAGTTTGCGCACCGCGTTGATTCCCGCCATGATTCCCTGACCGGCTGCCTCCTCATAGCCGCTGGTACCGTTGACCTGACCGGCGGTGAAGAGGTTTTCGATGATCTTGGATTCCAGGCTGCGTTTCATCTGCAGAGGATCAATCGCATCATACTCGATCGCGTATGCGTATTTTTTGATCACGCAGTTTTCAAAGCCCGGCAGGGTATGTGTCATCTGTTCCTGGACATCTCTTGGAAGCGATGTGGAAAATCCCTGCACATAGGTTGTGTCCATGGAGAGGGATTCCGGTTCCAGAAACAGCAGATGACGTGGCTTGTCGGAGAATCTGACCAGCTTGTCCTCGATTGAGGGACAATAGCGCGGTCCGACTCCCTTGACCACACCCGAATACATACTGGAGCGGTTCAGGTTTTTCATGATGATCTCATGAGTCGCCGCCGTGGTGTATGTCATATAGCAGGGAACCTGCTCGGAAAACGGACGGATGGATTTCGTTGTTTCGGAGAAACGCAGAAACGCATCGGTACCCGGTTCATATTTTGTTTTGGAAAAATCAATGGATTTTGTCAATACGCGCGGAGGTGTTCCGGTCTTCAGACGGAAGGTTTTCAGGCCCGCTTCTCTTAATGAGGCGGAAAGATCTTCCGTTGTCTTCTCCAGATCCGGTCCGCCCGGCTTCACCTCATCGGAGATCATATTGACACCGGCCATATATGTTCCGGTTGTGAGAATCACTATTTCCCCGGAAATAAATGTGCCGTCTTTCAAAGTAACACCGGTAACCTTGTTGTTAAGGGTGTTCAGTTTCACTGCCATTCCTTCCAGCACAGTCAGGTTCTCCTGATGCAGGCAGACCTCCTGCATCATCCGGCTGTAGGCAATCTTGTCAGACTGCACGCGTAATGCCCGCACGCCGGGACCTTTTGCGCTGTTGAGCATTTTGAACTGCAGAGCCGTACGGTCCGCGGTGATGGGCATCTGGCCGCCGAGCGCATCAATCTCACGCACGACGATTCCCTTCGCCGGTCCGCCGACGGATGGATTGCAGGGCATCTTTCCGATGTTCTCAATGCTCAGTGTCAGCAGCATCGTTTTTTTATTCAGTCTCGCCGCAGCCAGAGCCGCTTCAATGCCGGCATGGCCGCCGCCGATGACGATAATATCAAATCTGTTCATTGTTAATATGTTCCGCCAGCTGTGTGACTGTCTCCGGGACATTTTCCCCGAACGCCTCAAAATTCACCTTCTTATGAAGCTGTTCCTGTATTCTCATACGGTATATCAGCATTCTTCCCGCGATTTCCCGGATTCTGAGATCCCTGTCATTGATCTGCGCCACAAAGGGCAGTGCAATGACGACACGGTCATCTTCAATGCGCAACAGATCGGTCCGGCTCTGGCGGATCATCTCCCAGCCTTCCTCTTCGCATTTTTCCCTGGCCAGTTTTCTGGCTTTGATCCTTTCCTTCTCACTGCCTTCATCCCTGCCGAAGTTCTTGTGAATCACGGCAAGCTCATGGCGGATCTCATCCTGTGAGAAGATGATCTCCGGCGATGAATTCTCATCACTGCTCCAGAGATCAATTCCTCTCTCTTCGGCAATTTTCAGGATCCGGACTGTCACCGACGGATCCGAACGGTCAAGATAGCAGTAGCTTTCCAGGTTGTTCGGAATATCCAGTCCCGCCTCATGCGGATAGATCGGTGAGGTGAAGAACACCACGTCAGTCAGGTAAAGACAGCTCATCTGTTTCGGAATGTGACTGTCCTTCGCGGCTTTTTCAATTGCTTCCTTCAGAAGCGGTTCAGAATCGTAGCCGGTGAACTGTCCGTACCGGCTCCACATCTGTTTCAGGGAAAGTCTGACAATGGAGTCAAAATGCGCATACCCGATGAAAGCCTTCTTTCTGCTCTTATAGGGACGGGCAAAGAAGAAGAGAAGATCTCCCTTCCTGAAGTCGGTGAATTTCCGCTTGCTTGAAAGGCGCCAGAAAAGAATTGCCCGGTTGCGGCACAGGCGGTGATATTCAAGCATGCTTTCATCTGTTACATACGCGATTGAACTCATGACATTTTCCCGGTTATTTCATTGAATCAGAAGAGACCGTAGGTCTTTCCGTTTTCATCCACGCCCATATTGACGGCTGCCGGTACCTTCGGCAGACCGGGCATGGTCAGAATACTGCCGGTCAGAGCAACGATAAAGCCCGCACCGGCGGAGAGGTTGAAGTCTCTGACATGGATTGTGAAGCCTTCCGGTCTTCCCTTTATATTCGCATCATCAGTGATGGAATTCTGGGTCTTGGCCATGCAGACGGGCATCTTGTCCCAGCCGTTGGCCTTGAAGATTTCAATCTTTGCCTTCGCCTCTTCGGAGAACTCAACATCCTTTGCGCCGTAAACGATCTGGGAAATCTTTGTGATCTTGTCTTCGATGGATTCATTGACATCATAGATCGGCGCGTAATGGGATTCCTGATCGGTGATTTCAACAACATGCTTTGCAAGGTCTGTCATGCCCTTGCCGCCGCTTGCCCAGCCATCCGCTTCTTCACAAGGGTGACCGTTCTCTTTGCACCAGTTGAGGAGCGCCGCGACTTCCGCAGGTGTGTCCTTGGCAAACTTGTTGATGGCAACGATATACGGAACGCCGAATGCCTGGATGGACTCGATGTGCTTCTGCAGGTTGGCTGCGCCGGCAAGCATCGCTTCGACATTTTCCTTTTCAAGATCTGCCACATCCACACCGCCATGCATCTTGAGCGCACGGACAGTTGCGACGATGACAACCGCGTTGGGAGTCAGACCCGCTGCGCGGCACTTGATATCCAGGAACTTCTCAGCACCGAGGTCGGCACCGAAGCCTGCTTCTGTGACAACATAATCACCGAGCTTGAGAGCCAGTCTTGTGGCGATGACGGAGTTGCAGCCGTGAGCGATATTGGCGAACGGGCCGCCATGGATCAGAACCGGTGTGTGTTCCAGTGTCTGAACCAGATTCGGCTTGAGAGCTTCCTTCATGGTGACTGCAGCTGCGCCGGCAGCGCCGATATCCTTGACAGTTACGGGCTTGCCGTCATATGTGTAGGCAACCACGCACTTTGAAATTCTTTCTTCAAAGTCTTTGAGGTCATTGGAGAGGCAGAGAATCGCCATGACTTCGGTGGCGACCGTGATGACGAAATGATCTCTTCTTTCCACACCGTTTGACTTTTTCAGCTGACCGATTGTGATATCACGCAGAGTACGGTCATTCATATCCAGGCATCTCTTCCAGACGACCTGTTCCGGATCAATGTTCAGAGGATTTCCCTGATAGAGGCTGTTGTCGAGAATCGCCGCGATCAGGTTGTTGCATGTGGTGATTGCATGCATATCACCGGTAAAGTGAAGGTTGATGGATTCCATCGGCACAACCTGGGCATAACCGCCGCCGGCAGCGCCGCCCTTGAGACCGAAGACCGGTCCGAGGGAAGGTTCACGCAGTGCGGCAATGACATTCTTGCCGATCAGGGAAAGACCGTCGGCCAGACCGATTGTGGTTGTGCTCTTTCCTTCTCCTGCTTTTGTAGGAGTAATGGCTGTCACAAGGATCAGTTTTCCGTCTTTGCGCTCAGCACAGCTGTTGATGAATTCCTGTGAGATCTTTGCTTTGTCTCTTCCGTAAGGTTCCAGAGCGTCAGCGGGAATACCTGCTTTTTCTCCGATTTTATAAATGTCTTCAAGTTGTGCTGCCTGAGCGATTGCCAAATCGTTGTTCATACGTTTTTTCCTCCTGATTACGTATTTATTTCATACTGCGTCGGTTAGAAAGGGCATAGGCCAGAGTCATTTCATCCGCATAATCAAGCAGACCTCCGGCCGGCAGCCCGTGGGCGATTCTTGTAACAAGCAGATCCGGACACTGTTCCCTGAGAAGTCTGTCCAGATACATTGCGGTCGTCTCGCCATCCATCGTGTTGCTGGTGGCAAGAATCACTTCCTCGCAATTTGCTGCCCGTTCAACGAGCTTATCAATTTCAAGGTCTTCGGGCATCACACCTTTGGAAGGCGATATAACACCGTTGAGCACATGATAAACACCTCTGTATTCCCCCGCTTTTTCCATCGCGATCACATCTTTGGGCGACTGCACCACAAAGATCTGCTTATGCGATCGGTCGGGATTGCGGCAGATCTCACATTCATCCTGATCCGAGAGATTTCCGCATATGGAGCATCTTTTCAGTTTCGTCCTGACATCATTGAGCGCCAGGGCAAACTGTTCCACTTTTTCCGGTTCCATTTCACTGACTGAAAGAGCATATCTTTCCGCTGTCTTTTCCCCGACTCCGGGAAGCGAGCGGAAACTTTCAATCAGTTTCTGTATACTGGGCGGGTACATTTCTTATAACCCCGGAATCTTGATGCCGGCTGTGGCCGAACCGAGTTTTTCCTCGCGGTCCTTGGCTGCCTTGGAAACGGCATCGTTCTGCGCGATCAGGATCATATCCTGAAGCATTTCCTTGTTATCCAGGCTCATCAGCTCATCCGCAATCAGGATCTCCTGCATTTCGTTATTTCCGTTGACTTTTACAACCACTTCGTTATTTCCGCATTTGCCTGTATAGATTGTTTCAGCCAGTTCCGATTCAATGTCAGACAGATTCTGCTGCATTTTCTGCGCCTGTTCCATGAGTTTTGAAAAATCCATGTCTATCCTCCGATAATTTCAACGTTTTCCCTTCCGAACAGGGCGATCACCTTGTCCTCGGGAGTATCTTCATGTATTTCCTCTTCGGAATACTTATGTACTTTATAAGCTTCCGGAAGACTGTTGTCACGCATCATAATTCTGAATAATGCCGAAGCTTCCTTCAGATCATTTTCGGTGATTGCGAAGATCACCTTGTCCGTATTCAGCTGTGTCTTTGTGAACTGATAGAGTTCACGGTTGATCTCCGGATCATTGATCCGGTTGGCAACGGCCTGTGCCCTGGTGATCAGCACGATACAATCCGCGCCGCTGGCGCCGATATAGGTATCCTGCAGCAAAGATATATACTTTCTGCTTTCCAGACTCATCATTGTCCGCATCTGCGCAAACGTTTTTTCGTCTGCCACCTTGTGTGCCTTGGTGCACTGGACAAGAAGCTCAATGATCCGCATTGTGCTGATTTTTTCGGCCGGCTGTACAGGAGTGACCGGTTCAGGTTCAGGCTCTTTGACTGCTTCAGTTTTCACAGGCTGAGCAGATACAGGCTGGGAAACAGCCGGTTCCGCCTTAACAGTTGTTATATTCAACTGATTGCGTGCCGGTGCTTCTTTTTTCACCGGTTCCTGTCTGTTTTCAGTTGCCAGTGAGAAACAGATCACTTCAAATGCGCTGACCGGAGATGTTGCGGTTTTGAAGTGCTCTTTTTCGTTCATTACCGTTTCAGCTATATGCATGCATGTTGATGAATCTGCGATATTGCTGATTTCTTCCGCTTCTTCCATTGTCAGAACCTTCATCAGTTCCGCTTTGTGGGTGTTCTGCCAGATCACGGTATCTTTGAGAATATCGATCATGCCGTCTGTAAATCTCTGCAGATCGATTCCTCTTTCTTCGTACGAAGAAGTCTGCTTCAGTATTTTTTCCAGATCGCAGCTGATCACGTTCTTGATGAGATCTATCTTTTCACGTGTCGTTGCAAGACCGTAAATCTGATCGATTGCTTCAAGTGTGATCTGATCACCTGTGTATGAGGCGCACTGATCCATAATACTCAAGGCATCTCTCATACCGCCGTCAGAAAGCACTGCGATCATTTCCGCTGCGCTCTCTTCCAAAAGAATGTTTTCTTTCTGTGCGATGGACATCAGGTGTTTGCTGATCTGATTCTTTTTCACCTTTGAAAAATCAAATCTCTGGCATCTGGATATGATTGTCGGCAGAAGTTTCTGCGGATCTGTGGTAGCCAGAACAAAAATCACGTTTTCAGGCGGTTCCTCGAGTGTTTTCAGCAATGCGCTGGATGCGGCGCTGGAAAGCTGATGAACCTCGTCAATGATGTAGATTTTATGTCTGCCCATCATCGGCGCGAGTCTGGAACGTTCGATCAGATCGCGGATATCCTCAACGTGGGTTTCATTCGCCGCGTTGATTTCAACAATATCCGGATGTGTTCCGTTGTTTGCGGCTATGCAGTTTTCACATGTACCGCAGGGTGCGTGTTCAGGATCGGTGCAGTTCACTGATTTTGCCAGAAGTCTTGCCATTGTGGTCTTTCCGGTGCCTCTGGGACCGCAGAAAAGATATGCATGTCCCGTTTTACCGGTTCTGACCGCATTTTTGATTGATCTGACAACATATTCCTGGCCGACCACCTCTTCAAATGTGGACGATCTGTACTTCTGATATAAAGCAGCTTTTGCCATAGTTTCGCTCCTGTGTTCCTTATTATAGCAAAAAAGCCATGCACTAGGCAGGCTTATTCATGGTTTGAAACTGTGTCTTGTCTTTTTTCGGTTTTTTCCTTTTTTCTCTGAAAAAATCAGACAGAATCGATGAACATTCTTCTCGAAGCACACCTGAAACAATCTCCTTCGGATATGTTTTCAGATGCGGTATTTCTTTGATTTTTACAAGTGTATCAACAGTGCCGCCCTTCGGATCTGCTGTGCCGTATATCAGCTTGTGGATTCTTGCATGTCCGATCACACCGGTGCACATCATACAAGGTTCCAACGTTACGTACAGATCACAATCCTGCAGACACCAGGTGCCGAGTTTCTTACTGGCTTTCTGTATTGCAAGCATTTCCGCGTGCGCATTTGCCTGCTGATTCTTCTCACGGAGATTATGAGCTTTCGCAATCACTTCTCCGTTGCGTACAATCACACATCCGACCGGCACTTCGTCAGCTTTTGCGGCTTTTTCAGCTTCTTTCAAAGCCATCATCATGTATTCTTCGTCTGTTTTCATAAATATATAAAAAAGAGGCACACGCAGACAGAGGCTTGTATGGCTGCTACCTTCCGGTCCTGACCAGGTTCTATGCATGAGTGCTGTGCCGATAGTTATTGTAATCGATAACCGTAAAATATACAAGTTTCATTGATATGAAACATCCAAACTCCTGAATTGTTTCACGTGAAACAATAAAAAGCAGTGATTTTATGTTTCACTGCTTTTCTGTCATTTAGAAACTCTTTCTCTTTGCCGGAGGAACAAGCGCTTCCTGGCCGCCCATATAAGGACGGAGTGCTTCCGGAATACGTACGCTTCCATCTTCATTCAGGTTGTTTTCAAGGAAGCTGATCAGCATTCTCGGCGGAGCAACGACTGTATTGTTCAGTGTATGTGCGAAGTAATTGCCGTTTTCGCCTTTGATTCTGATTCCGAGTCTTCTTGCCTGCGCATCTCCAAGGTTGGAGCAGCTGCCGACTTCGAAGTATTTCTTCTGTCTCGGTGACCATGCCTCAACATCGCAGCTCTTGACTTTCAGATCCGCGAGGTCGCCTGAGCAGCATTCCAGTGTTCTGACCGGAATATCCAGTGTTCTGAAGAAGTCAACACTGTTCTGCCAGAGCTGATCATACCAGTAAGGAGAATCCTCAGGTTCACAGACAACAACCATTTCCTGCTTTTCGAACTGGTGAACTCTGTAAAGTCCTCTCTCTTCAATTCCGTGAGCGCCGACTTCTTTTCTGAAGCAGGGGCTGTATGAAGTCAGAGTATAAGGGAGATCTTCCTTTTTCAGAATCTGTCCCATGAAACGTCCGATCATGGAATGTTCGGATGTACCGATCAGATAAAGATCCTCACCTTCGATCTTATACATCATATTCTGCATTTCAGTGAAGCTCATAACGCCGTTAACAACACTGCCATGGATCATGAACGGCGGAATGAAGTATTCAAATCCTCTGTTGATCATGAAATCACGCGCATAGGAGAGAATTGCGGAATGCAGTCTGGCAATATCGCCTTTCAGATAATAGAAACCGTTGCCTGAAGTTCTGCCAGAACTGTCGAGATCGATACCTGCAAGCTTTTCGATAATATCTGTATGATAAGGAATCTCATAATCAGGGATAACCGGTTCACCGAATCTCTGGATTTCAACGTTTTCAGAATCATCCTTGCCGATCGGTACTGACGGGTCAATGATGTTCGGGATCACCATCATTCTGTTTCTGATTTCGACTTCGAGTTCTTCTTCTCTCTTTTCAAGGTTTTCCAGCTCGGTTCCCATATCTTTAACCTGCTGTTTAACCTCTTCAGCCTTGTCTCTGAGTCCCTGCTTCATCAGGCCGCCGATTTCCTTGGAAAGTCTGTTACGGTCAGCTCTCAGACCATCGCCCTTTGTTTTCGCTGCGCGGTACTCTTTGTCCATTTCAGCTACTTCATCGACGAGTTTGAGCTTTTCATCCTGAAACTTCTTTCTGATATTCTCTTTAACGATTTCAGGATTCTCTCGGATCATTTTAATATCAATCATGATATCTCCTTTCAAAAATAAAACATCATCCTGCAAAGGGACGATGTTGATCGCGGTGCCACCCTTCTTGTTCATAATTGTTTCACGTGAAACAATCTGAGCCACTTCATTGGATGATAACGGTCATCAGCCGGAAGTGATTAGCTTCACTCAAAGGTGGATTCATTTTCATCAGTGACAGTTTACATCATCCACTGTCTTTCTGTTTGCTACATCAGAAAACTACTGGTCCTTATCAACGTGTTAAGCACATTTAAGCACCGGCGTTTTGGTTTGTCAAGAATCGAAATATCAGCGGTGATTATAATATAAAAAAAAAACTAAATAAGTTGAAATGTCCTTTAATTTCATTTTTCTATTGATATAATAGATATGCATTAGTTGATAATATCAATAATATTTAGAAGGAACCGATATGCCTAACAAAGATCAGTACAAAAACAAATTAGAGTATAACAACACTTACAACAGAAACAACTATCGCTCATTCTCTGTTCGTTTCAACAACAAGAGTGAAACAAAAATCATTGAGTGGCTTGAGACCAAGGAAA
>OCTW011171857.1_pt1 | contig 10617 bp, 9 predicted proteins | sample 1539671 | NCBI WGS metagenome assembly OCTW01 (sample SAMN02144230, study PRJEB22623) | gut metagenome | biome: sheep rumen | host: Ovis aries | place: New Zealand
GGAAGGGAGATGCCGAAGATATCATTGCATCTGTATACAACATACTGCAGCAGCGCTCAGAAGGAACAATGCCTTCAGATGAAAGAATCTTCTTTATGTACTTTGGCATAAACCGTGCAAGGCATCTGAACGGCGGCAATCTGTATAACGATGAGGACGACAGTGAATTAAGTCCTGTTGAGATGCTCCGCAGGATACTCAGTGACGGACCGGCCTATGGCATAAACAGCATAGTCTGGGGAGAAAGCCCTGAAGGCATTTCGAGTTTTGCCGGTGAACGTTATGAACGTTTGTTTAACAAACGCATTGCTTATGAACTTGACGCAGACTCAATGAGAGACCTGGTAGACGAGCACAGGATAGAATTACTCTCAGGAAAGACGGCTGTGTATTATGATATCTATAATGACAACACAAATACCCATTTCCGTCCGTATGACATACCTGCAAAGGTATGGATCGAGGAATATTCCCGCAAATATGATGAAACAGTTAACGGGGGAGGTGTCTGATTATGACCAGAGAAGAAGCTGAAAGGAATCTGAAAGATTGTCAGAAACGGGTCATTGCTTCCTGTAAGGAACTTGATAATGCTGCAATGGAAGCAGCAAGCATGATTACGGCATCTTTCGCTGATCAAAAAACTAGGGTTAGTCCAAAATGTTTTTTACCGTTATTGGGACTGCCTCTTGCTGTTATACATCTTGCTTTAGGAGTGTATTTTCAATTTATTGGATTTACAACTTATGGTGTTATTTTTTTATTTGCAAGTATAGTTCCGTGTATTGTCTTGGTTAGCGTTAACAAAGGGAAAAAAGGACGCAGAGAAGCGGCTGTTTACAACAAGGAAGTAGAATTCAGGAACAACTTCAGCAATCTTGAAAAGGAAGAAGGAATTATCTGAATGGCTGAAAATGATAATTATGCTGCTAATGCATCATTGTTTAAGGAATGCTATGATCTTGCAGCGCAATACGAGCAGCTCGATGCGGCTAAGAATATTCTGAGAGACAAATCAAAAAAGATAAGAATTGCTGACGGCTATGATTCTGTCCAGACACAGTCATCCGCAGAATCAGATATGCAGATACTTTCAGAGGCACTTTACGAGCTGGCTCTTGAGGGTTATGCAGCTTCTGACAGTAACAGATCAGACAGGAATATATCCAGGGTCAGTAGTCTGCCTGATTCCGGAGAAAAAGAATACCTGCTTGCTTTGATTTCTTTGAGGAATAGTACAGATGAGACGGCAAGAAATGAGGCTTTAAACCATATCAGCCGCGCATTGGCATATTCCCCAAATGATCCACGCTATTTTTATCTGTCACAGATTTTAATGAATCCGCGTATTTAGGAGATGAATATGGATACGAAAAGAGTCTTACATCTTATAAATCTCCTCAACAGCAGAACGAGCGGACATGAGGAAGATATTGCAGAAATATATAACAGGGCACTGAACGAGAATGATGAAATTGCCCGTCTTAAGAAGCTTTTGGAAGATTACGAATATTATAGTGTTCAGGGAAATGAGCTTTATGACGACGGAAAAGGAATTTACAACAAACTTTATGCATCGCCGGATAATGCAATAAACCTGCTTACCGAAGTCAGGCATGCAAATGAGTCCATCGAAAGCACGATCCAGATTTGCGAGAATCTGCTTCGTTCGCCTTACCCGTTCAATGAAAGTATTTCGGTTCTGAGAAAAAAAGATAAACTGGCATACATGAGCGCATACAGGATGATTGCAAGCATCTGTGTTTACCTGATCGTGGTTTATGCAGGTGTTGCTCCGGCTAAGAATCTGACTTGGAATGATAATGTCGGATTGCTGGAAATAATGGATGCTGTAAACAACAGATTCCTCCCTGCATTGAATAAAGTCAAAAAGCCTGATAAGAGCTGGGTCATCACCAGAAAAAGACTCGGTGGAAAGGCATTGTTCGATACGGACAGCTATTTCATAACCTATGAGAACACAAAGCAAATCGAGGGGTTGTATGCTTCATTGCACAAAGAGCCGATGAGCACGCATTCTTTTTTGAATTACGATGCCTATGAAACGGGGAAGTACGATGTTCCGCTTTGCTGGGGAGTCGGCAATATCGTGTCAGTCACACCGGAAAACGCATTGATTATGCTTCAGAAAGATACGGCCTCACAACTCCGTGTGCCGACAGTCTATGAATACAACAAAAAGATGCCGACACCTGTTGAATGCGTAAAACAGTTATCAGACGGGAAAATATTCTGTATTACACCTGAAAATCTTTTGCTGGCAATGAATCAGTGGCAGGCGGGATACGATATTAACAGACACAGATTAACACGCAACTGCGTGTTCTGCGGAAAGTACCTCAGCAACGGCGGACTTATCTGTCCCGGACATTTTACTATGGAATTATGATGAAATCTGCAGATACGAAAATCAGTCTCGCCCGAATATATTACCCGGTCAAAGTCTTAGGCCCGGGCAACAGAGTAGGCATATGGATGTACGGCTGCAGCCGGAAGTGTGACGGATGTATAAGTCCGGAACTTCAAGTATATGACAGTTCAAAAGAAGTGTCTGTTGATGAGATAATGCGCATGATCGGCTGTATAGAAAAGCCTATAGACGGCTTTACCATCTCAGGAGGAGAGCCGTTTTACAAACCGGATGCCACTGCTTTGCTGGTCAAGGAACTGGCATCAGTAAATGACGATATCCTGATCTTTACCGGATACCGCTATGAGGAGCTTAAAGAGTTACACAATGAGGCTGTTGATGCCGTTCTTGATACATGTTCAGTGCTTGTGGACGGCCCGTATGTTAAGGAATTAAACAACAACAAAGGCTTGAGGGGATCGACTAACCAGACGTTCCGGATATTCAAGCATAAGGAAAAATATGAGGGGATCGAAGAGGAAGAAAGAGAGATCCAGAATGTCATGCACGGAAAAAGTGTGCTGACTATCGGGATCCCCGGGGGAGAGGCAAATAATGATTAATCCGTCAGAAACCCAGGCGCCGGTCGAACAGATCGGAAAAATCATAAATACTGCAGAGACGGTACCTCCGGGCGGTGCCGGTCAGAACAGCGCCAAGCAAAGCATTATTCTGATGTCCGGCGAATCTATCGGTGACAGTTTTATTGTCCATTCATTGATGGACAAGCAGGGAAAGCAGGCTGATGTTTATCTTACAAAACGCTGGGGAAAGAATTATGTCGCAAAAGTTTATCATAACGGCTGGCACCCTTCAGAGCAGATACAGAGTTTTCTGAAGTCCGTTCAGCACCCTAATATTGCTCATGTTTTTGAGAACGGCGAACAGTCAGACGGCAGCTACTATGAAATTTATGAGCACTTTTCAGAAGGCACGCTTGAAGATGTTAAAACACTGACAAGCACTCATATTCAAAATGTAATCGTACCCAGCATTAATGAAGGCCTTCACGTGCTTCATACTAATGGAATTATCCATTGCGATATAAAGCCGAGCAATCTTTTCTATGCTGATGATAAAAAAAGAGTGGTAATCGGTGACTGCGGAATAAGCGGTTACACAAATGAAGACGGTGTTCTTACGGCCTCAGTGAGAGGGACTCCGGAATATGCCCCGCCTGTAGTAGCAGTGGTGGGAAATGCAGTTTTGACTTCGGCTCATGACTATGGCTCATTCGGACTTGTTCTATGCAGAGTTGCTTTGGGACATTCGCTTTTTGAAGGGTATTCTGTTGAAGAGATCGCCTTAGCCTGGAATAACGGGTTGGAGATTCCTAATCAGATAGGCGGAAGACTGAGCATTCTGATCAAGGGACTTCTGAACAAAAACGAGAACGAGCGGTGGGGATACAATGAAGTTAAGCGCTGGTGTGAAGGCGAATATATGCGCCCGACCAACCGCAGTCTGTATGCCAATGTTAAAAAGGAAAAAACTATCAAACCGTTCATTTTCGGCAGATTTGACGGAGAGACGGTCAGAGTCTCAACTATGCATGAGCTGGAACTGGCAATCAAACGGCATTGGGCACAGGCAACTAACGTTGTAAGAAGACAGGAACTCATAGATTTTGTCTCACAGTTTGACGACACGGAGCTTGTCAAGAAAATAAGAGCGCTTCAAACGGTTCAGGACCGGGATGCCGCGGTTTTTAAACTGTTGTCATATATTGCTGATGACAAGACCTGTATCTGCTACTGCGGCAAAGAGTATGCAGATCTCCCTGATTATGTTGAAAAGCTGGCCACGGGAAAAGACGAGACAGCAAAGAAATTCCTTATGACAGGCCTTCTGGTATTCTTCCTGCGCTCCAATGACTACGAGCAGTCTCAGGTTGATAAAATTGAACAGCTTATCAAGCGCAACTCGAACTGTGATATGGCTGATATATCCACTATCTGTTATGCTCTGCAGGGAAAGAAAGATGTGGACGTTTACGGTGTATCTGTTCAGTCTCTCGATGATCTGATACCTGTTCTCCGCAGATGTACAATAGCAGATATAGATGAATTACTTCACAATGACCGCTTTATCGCATGGCTTAACAGGCTCGGTTATGAGAAGGAAATCCGTAAGATGAAGGAGGAATGCGGTTAATGAGTAGTTATGAAAGTGCTGCTGAGATTGAAGCGAGGAGAAAAGCGGCTCTCAAAGCGCAGCTGGAAGCCAGCATCAACAAGCTGAAAGAACAGCTTAAGACAGTTCATTCCAACAATGTTGAGGTTACTGCAGGTGCCCATATTGTGACATCCGTTTTTGTAGCTGATGATGCTACAGGTGGAAGCGAGATCCAAGGCGCTGTTGTTTCTGCGCAGATGCTCAAGGATCATACCGTCAAGAATGAAGAAAAGCGTGATGAGCTGGATTTTTCCGACCTGTTGTATTCAACGCACAAGACCCCTTCAAAGCTTGAACTTGAACTTGATGCACTGGTGAACAGAGTCGATGAAAGACCGGTTATTTCCGCAAAAGACTCACAGGACAGAGCCCGCGTTATCACTGAACTGGCAAAGACTCTTAATGATGCCGGCATGGATATCGAGGATAAGATCCGCACAGTCAAAATGCGGGTTATGAGTTATCTTAAGAGTGCCGTAAGAGTATCTGAAACGGATAAGGAAAGAATGAAGGAAAGATATTTCGAGTACTGCGCATTATGCTCCATGCTCGGAATGAAGCCGAGAGAAACACTGCCTTACCGTGTTGAGCAGGAAATAAAGAGAATGACGGCTGTTCTCGAAAAGCGTAATCAGCAGGAATACATAATGAGCGTCATTGAAGAGGCTATGGAGGAGCTTGGCTGTCATGTTAAAGAGGACGCGGTCCTCGACAGTGTTGCCGGTCGGATGTTCTCAGTCGACGGCAATCCTCTCTGTGACGTTTTCGTCGGTGATGACGGAATGGGCATCATGTTTGAACCGGTAGGCGAATCCAAGGAAGGTTCACTTGAAAAACAGCGTCAGGTCGAACAGAGTGCCAATAAGATCTGCTCTATGTATGCCGAATTGGAAGAAAAGGTCGCTGAGAAGGGCGTCATTCTCAGACGTATTTATGCAAAGCAGTCTCAGATCAATACGATGCATGTCCAATCTGACGTCAGCGAAAGACGTGCAGGAAAGAGAAGGAAAACTGCAGGATCACAGAAACAGAAGTCTATGAACCCGGAGGGCTGATAAATGTCATTCGTTAAGTTATGTTTATGCGGTAACAAAGTTGAATTTGAGCAGAGGATGAGTTTCCCAAACTACTGTCCTTTCTGTGGCCGTGATTTGGTTCCATTCCAGACTTACAGGTCAGATGATCCCCAGCTGGAGGAATTGCTGAAAAGAACAGCAGCACCTGCCGAGCCTGTTCCTGTTGAGACACCTGCACCGGCACCGGCTCCTGCAGGCAAACTAAAGTGTTCTATCACATTGAGCAACGGAAAAGTTATCACAATACCCGATGGCGGGTGCATTATCGGCAGAACCGAGACCGGTGCCGAAGAACTTGCGGAATACTCTTCTGTCAGCAGACAGCATCTGAGAATTTTCGTGAGACGCAATATCGGTGTTCTTATAGAGGATCTGAGCACTTACGGAACATTGGTTAACGGTCAGAGGATCCCCAAAAACGAACCCCAGGTGGTGCAGGACGGAGCCAGGATCACTCTGTGCAACGTTGAGGCTGTACTTAATGCTAAGGAGGATAACGGCTGATGAAACTTGCGGAGAAGTGGCAGAAAGACCTTGCCGTATACGAAGACATTAATACAACTTTCATCGTTGAAGGAAACGTCCACGATCTTCAGCCCTGGATCTACGAAGATGATAATACCTGCGAGCCGATAGCTTTATCCAAGTTCCTTCAGATGTTCTTAACGGAAGAAGGATATGACCCGGTCGTCTTTTATAACCGTATTGACGGTTTCTATAATCCGTATTCCATGGAGATGACACCGACATTCTTCAGGGAGGTGTCTTCTGATGAGAAATCATCGAGGTCTCTCGGCACTGCCACCGAACTTATCAGGAAATCTATGGCTAATATAAACAGACCGACTGCGGTAATAGTCGATCTGGCTAATACGATGACTGTTTCTCCTGATAATCTTTCTGACGAGGAACTTGAGTATTTTACCAGGCTTATGCTGGCAACGCGGACTCCGACCCAGGCGCTGAGCATGAAGGATAAGCGTCCGCTGACAAACCTTCTGTTCCTGATCGTCGAGAAAGTTAACGATATTCCGACATGGTTCTATCTGAATAATCCTTATGTCAGGACACTGACTATTTCGCGTCCCGACAAGGATGTCAGGACAGCGGTTATCGATGCCAGAATCGATATGCTTTCCGGAACCTGTGATCTTTCTGATGATGAAAGAAAGAAAGCTGAAGAAGAGTTTGTATCGCTAACAGACGGCATGACGCTAGTGGAAATCTTCGGTATTTTTTCTCTTTGCAAGCAAAAAGGATACAAAGTCACGCAGATCCGTGATGCAGTAAAGATGTTCCGTTACGGTGAGACGGAAAGCCATTGGGACAAGCTTGATCCCGAGAAGGTCAAAAACGTTGAAGATTATCTTTCCGAGCGTGTTAAGGGACAGCATGCCGCAATAAAGAAGGCAGGAAGCATCTTAAGCAAGGCATGTCTCGGATTGTCCGGCATCCAGGGCGGTTCAAGCAGCCGGCCTAAGGGCGTTCTGTTCTTTGCGGGTCCTACAGGAACAGGTAAAACGGAACTTGCAAAGACCATTGCCGAGTTTATTTTCGGTGATGAGAGTTTTGTCACACGTTTTGATATGAGTGAATACCAGCAGCCACACTCCGATCAGAAACTGCTCGGTGCCCCTCCGGGATATATCGGTTACAGCGACGGCGGACAGCTGACAAACGCAGTAAAATCGAAGCCTTTCTGTGTTCTGCTTTTTGATGAGATCGATAAGGCGCACCCGTCGATTCTGGATAAGTTCCTGCAGATTCTCGAAGACGGACGAATCACCGATTCTGCCGGCGAGACGGTGTACTTTTCTGAATCGCTCATTATCTTTACAAGCAATCTGGGCGTTATTGCCAAGGACAATGAGACAGGAAAACGCTTTCAGACGATTACTCCCGATATGGACTACGATACCATTCAGAAAGAACTCCTTTCGACGATAAAGGATTACTTTAAGTTCTCGATCCAAAGGCCTGAGCTTCTGAACCGTATCGGCGACAATTTTGTTGTCTTCGACTTCATAAGAGGTGATGCGGCGGCTGATATACTTAATCTCAAGCTTAAGGCAATCGCCGGCAATATTGAGCATGAAAAGGGGATCAAGCTCGAAATAGAACCTGCGTTCAGTGAATATCTGCTGGGCAAGGCATTGAGCGATCTTTCAAACGGCGGACGCGGAATCGGCAACATGGTCGATACGAACCTTGTCAATTATCTCGGCGATGTTCTCAAAAATGAGGACTGGGAAGCAGGAGATACGATTGTTATCAAAGATAAGCCTGCCGAAGACGGCGGAATGTTTGAGTATACCTTGGTTAAAGCTGATTCCGACAACGGTTAATAATCAGTTAAGCGCCTGAAAACAAACGGTTGATATGTCTTTATCAGCCTTGTTTACAATGTTTTTTCGTGTATATAATTATTTAAAACATGTCGGGCTGGGTGTACCGAGGAAAGGAACATGTTGTGATTTGTCCATATTGTAATAAAGAGAACCCGGATGATACTTTTTTCTGTTCTGAATGCGGCAAGATCCTGGAGGATTTTAGTCCTAAGCCTGAACCTGAACCGGAGCCTGAAGAGACAGATTCTTCATTTACGTCTTTTGTTGATGAGAAGAACGCCGCTACTTCTGCGCCTGCTGAACCTGTTGAATCGGCACCGTCAGAGCCTGTTGCAGAACCGGCTCCGATTGAACCGGTGCCTGCAGCTATTGCACCTATAGAACCGGCAGCTGAGACGGTGCCTTCCGAACCAGTTCCGGCACCTGCAGCGATAATACCTATCACAGGCATAACCAATACAGCTCCTGCATCACCGGTTTCTGTTTCAGAACCGGCTGCAACCGAATCCGGAAAAGCTGCTCAGCTTCCGGTTGTTCCTTCTGAGCCTGAAGTTAAGACGGTTCCGGCAGTTTCCGAAAAGGCCCTGGTTCCTGTTAAAGCGGAGCCGCTTCCCAAAAAGAAGAAAAAGATTCCGTTGCCCGCGATTATCGGCGGCGCAGCCGGCGTTGTTGTTCTCATTGTCGTGATCGTCATTATCGCTACGGCGCCTGCAAGAAAATACAGGAAAGCCATGAAGGCTCTGGATAACGGTGACTATGAGGAAGCCGCAACCCAGTTTAAGGAAATGGGCGATTATAAGGATGCTTTTGACAAGGTCAACGAAGCAATCGCCGAGTCTCATTACAGCAAAGGCCAAAAAGCGTTCGATGACGGTGATTATGAGACAGCAAAAACTGAATTTACCGCAGCAGGATCTTATAAAGATGCTTCCGACAAGGCAAGAGAATCTGAAAGAGCCGGATATTATGCATACGGCTGTTCGTTGATCACGTCCGGACAGTATGATTCCGCAATCGCAGAATTTAATAAATGCGACGGTTATAAAGATTCTGTGACTCAGATCAAGAAGTGTTATTACTTGCTGGGCGAGAATGCTCTGGCTCATGACAGCCTAGATGAAGCAACAGAGTATTTTAAGCTTGCGGATGATTATCAGAACGGTTCCGGGAAGGCATCTGAAATCAGCTATGACCGTGGTGAAAAAGCTTACAATGACGGCAACCTTTCCGAGGCTGCAAAGTTCTTTGCTTTGGCCGGAAATCACAGGGATGCCGAACAGAGATCCAAGGAGCTGTACTACAAGCTCGGCACGGAAGCCAACAACAAAAAAGACTATGATAATGCTGCGAATTATCTGAAACTTGCCGGAGATTATCTTGACGCATCTGACAAAACAAAGGTGGCCGCTTATAACAGCGCGGTAATCTATCTGAAAGCAAAGGATTATGAAAAAGCCGGTTATTATCTTGCGCTTGCCGGTGATTACAGAAACTCTCAAAACGCTCTGATCAAACAGATCCAAGCCCTTGTAAAGGCAAAGGATTACGATAACGCAAGAAAGATGATCGTCAGTTATTCCGGAGAAGATGCCGGATCCTGGAGCAACTATATTGACGGTATGATAGCGTTTAACAACAAGGATTTTATTTCCGCAGCAAACAGCTTCAAAGCGGCCGGAGAATTCCTGAATTCAGTTGTCTGCTATAAATCCAGCAACTATAACCATGGTTTGGTTTTACTTAAAAACAAGCAGTTTTCTGAAGCCAGACCATACTTCGTTGCGGGCGGCAACTACAGTGTTTCCAAGGACCTTGTACATCTGTGCGATGCCGAAATCTATTATGCCTCAGGCAAGATTGCGCAAGCTTCCAAGGAGTATGCAAAAATCAATAAGAAGACAAAGATATCCCAGTTTAACATCTGGAGTAGAAAGACTCATGTTGATACCAGGGTTACGCTGGAGAGGGCAAAAGGAAACTATAGTGCTGACTCCAACAGGATTTATGTTAAGCGTACAGAAACCAACGGAGGTTATTCTGACGAAAGATATTCATCCAATGTTTGGGACGGCCAGTATATCAATCTTTCTTTCACGATGAATTCCAACGGCACTTTTGATATTACCATTGAGTTAGCATATGGAAGATATCGGAATTATGCATACTATTCGTCTGATGCAAAGAACGAGATTTACACCATTACGAAGAAGTATAAGAAGCAGAAGAAAATGCCGACAACTTTTAAGATTGATAACAATACAACGCTGAAATATTCAAAGAATACTTTCACACTTGTTTATACTAAAAATGTTGATAACGGTTCCTATATAGATCAGTTCAGCTCGACTGTAGTATATAAAAAAGTTGAAGATTAAACTCTTCATAAAGGATTAAATATCTTGTCCGTGTACCAATCGGTTCAGACCGGCGGTCAAGGACGCGTGATTTATAGGGGGGTGATCAGATGAGCTATGGTTCAGGCGTGAATATTAAGATTCCTTTGATTGCGGCTGCAGTCGGAATTGTACTGCTCGCGGGCGGCGCAGGCGGCGCGTTCTACTTTATGAAGGGTTCGCCCACTGCAAAG
>OCTW011354927.1_pt1 | contig 10614 bp, 12 predicted proteins | sample 1539671 | NCBI WGS metagenome assembly OCTW01 (sample SAMN02144230, study PRJEB22623) | gut metagenome | biome: sheep rumen | host: Ovis aries | place: New Zealand
CGAAGGGGCAGAGTGGGGCACGCTCCCCGTCCGTTACAATCAGTGGTGGATCTGCGGGCTACAGATAGAGCAGCTGGCGCCCCGTAGCCTCTGTGTGGTACCAGAACGTTACAACCTTTGAATATTTATTGTGTTTTTGTTATGATTTAATGTAATAATGTTTTTTTTATCGCATAGTATTTGATTAAAACTGATTATTGATTTGGGTTTCAGCGGAAACCAATCCAATCTGTTTAAAATGTCCTTCATGAGTGACACGGAATAGTTTACTCATAGCTAAGTTAAGTCTAGTTTAGATTTTAAGGTTAAGTCAAGAAGCGAAGCAGCCGCGAGGCTCCTCCGCTTCATTTTTATCATCCACTAGCTTTTCCCGTAGGTGGCGATTCCATCGCCACTACTCCAGGAACGCCTTCACCTCCTCCCAGGTGGCCATCTCCACCCGTTCCGTCTCGGGGTTATAGTTACCCACCCCGAGCACCTCACCCCCGGGAACCGACTTCTCTGCAGGCTCCGCTTTCAGCGAAGCCCTCACCACGAAGAACTCAAACGCATCTACCTTCGGGGGCTCCATGTCGCCTATTCCGATCTCCTGCCTGCGCGCATAGCGGATACGCTCCACGTCTTCACGTGTCAGCACGGCCGTCTTCTTCCTCACCTGCCTGACGGCTTTCAGCTCTTCCTTCATGATGTACGACTCCCATGCTTCCGAGCATTGGCGCCAGTACAGCCATGTGAAGCTGTTCTGGAGGAAGTTCTTCCACATACGCGCACTCGCCATCAACACGGTGGCCAGGGGCTCTTCGATAAACAACCTGCGGTTCTTCTGGTCATACCAGATCAGCCCGCTTTCCTCTGCTTTCTCCAGCACGTTGAAGGTTTCCCGTAGCGTGGACAGCTGCTTCACGTTCTTCTGACTCTTGCGCCACTGCTGGATTCTTTTAAATACATTCATATCATTTTAGAGATTGATTCGACCGCAAAATTATAAAAAAATGATAAATTGTATATTTAAAAAGATATTTTAACGTATTAAATTAGTATTATATCATATATATTTTTTAATTTTGCACCCGACATTATTACCTTAACACTTATGCGTATGGCAAATCATTATTATACCTTACCAGAGATATTGGCAGTACCCGTCAATAATCCATACTACGACCGGTTATTTGCTCTGTCTGAACAGAGACAGTTCCTGAAGCCCGGCATCGAGCTGGATATGATCAACATCGAAATCTCTACACTCATGGACCGCGTCAAGAAGCGTTGCAAGATGCTCTCTGAACTCTCGTCCAAAAGGTCTCCCAAAATGAAAGAATAATGATTATGATAAATCGAACAACGTTTTAGGTGCTTGGCCGGTAAACCCGTGCGGTGGCTGGCCGGAAACTTGCTGGTGATGGTGGGATTAAAGGCTTAGGACATCATCAGCTCTACCCCGCCGGCCACGCCACCGCTTTCAAGCCCCTGTCTTTCTCAGTATGTTGTGGCTCTGCCACAACCCATAAAAAAAGAACTCAATGAAACTGAAACCCGCCCACGCAGTTGGCCGAAACCTGAAGATGACACCCTTGCAGAGAATCATGGCCAGTACCGGCCGTCGCCCCGTCGAATGCAGATGTCGCCTGTGCCAGTCACAATGCCACCAGCCATGTCTCGGAACACCGCAAGATATCCTACGCCTGATGGATGCAGGATATATCGACAGGCTCGGCGAGGCAGAATGGCCGCTGGGGATGGTATGGGGGCTGATAGACCGTGAGATTGTGACCATCCAGGCCCGTTGGCAAGGTGATTGGTGCACCTTCTTCCACGACGGACTGTGTGAGCTCCATGACAAGGGGCTGAAACCCACCGAAGGACGCCTCTCCCACCACTCTACGCGCATCGAGCAGTTCAAGCCGGCCAAGTCTATCGGCTGGGCGGTCATGAAGGAATGGTTGGCTGCCGACAATGCCGACGTGGTTCGCGAGGTGTATCATAGGTACAATGAGTATCTGAAACAGAAAATAAAGAAAATATGATAGTCCATAGATTTATGTCCGATGCCGAATACAACGTCCTGATAGCAGGCGGTCGGCTGATGAACGCCACCAACCATGGCTCCGATGGCCACCGCACGGACTCCGTCGGATTTTGTTTCTTCATCGAAGATCCTGACGAAGCCATCCATTGGCTTTCCGGGTGTACCTACCCCGACTGGTGCGTGACGATGGAGATACCCGACAACCTCCTACGAGAGTCCTACGGTATCTACCGCGACCCCAGTCGCGACAACCTCCATGCCGTTGCTCCCCAAGGTGGCCGCCCCACGGTTCGCCGGCGTGAATACTGTCTGACGAGCTACAGCCTCCAGGAAGTCCGCATCATCTCAGCCACCCCCCGCTTCAGCTACTACGCTGATTTGCGCCGCGACTTTGAAAGATTAGGTATATTAAACAAGTAGAGAAACCGCCCGTGTCGCTAATTGCCGGAGCGCCGATCAGCAGTGAGACCAGCGTCGCCAATGGCTCGAATAACATTGGAACCTGCACGGGTACTATGCGCAGCGGCGTAGAATATGTAAAACCCCCTAAAATGCGGTATAAAGGATGCCGCGCGGTGTAAGTCCGCAACATTGAGAGTTATGAATACAGTAATGAACCTGAAGAATAGAAAGCCTGTCTGAGAAGTTAGCAATAACTTCATCATGACGGGACGGTATATTCAATTTCACCGGAAGATGTGGATTGGTAACGGATGATTTAGACGGTCACTCGTGCTGAACTGTCCGATGGTTAGATTCTATGAATAAGATGGATAGGGTTATCACAATGTAGGAAGAGGGCTCAATGAGTTACGTGAAGGGTAAGTTTTCATATTGTGTTTTATCTATTAGGATGTCCAGTCGTGAGATAAGACATCCTTTCAAAAGAAAGTATGTTGCGACTCAGTCGCAACCAAAGATATCCCAGGCCGGGTCGCTAACTAGGAAAGCGGCGATCAACAGTGAGACCATACTTGCAGTGGCTCGATTAACACTGGAACCTGTCCGGCCACGATACACAGCGGTGTATTTTACCGATTGAAAAAATGAACAATGTTAAACGTTATCAGCCCCGACAAGGACGGGGCGCCGTGAAAGTCGGCATTAGTGTGTATTATGAAGAATATTAATTCTCAAGTGTCTAACAAAATGGACGGGGGCCGTTAGGCCTAGTTCAGGGGGCACGGAAGAGTCTTTGCGCTCCTTTCGGGGCGCAGGGGGTACAGTCGATTCAAGGAGTGAAATGACTCGTATTTGTTCTGTAAGTCCAACAAGGACTGGTATGATTCATGGTGGCTACTAAAAAGAAAACGTGGGACAGAAATCATCTTCAGCGGTAACGTCTTTTCTATATGTAGTTTGCCCTCTTCGGAGGGCATAAGGATGCAGAAAGCCTGTAAGCGGATGCTTGAATTAACAAGGGGAACCGACCACCGTCCGCAGGAGCAACAGGCTATAACATTCCACTGAGCGCAGTTCGATTCTGCCTGCATCCACTATCATCAGCGGATGAGAAACAGCGGGGAGAAATCCCCATGAGTGAGTTAACAATTTGAACAACGTGACAACAAAAGCGCCTGAAAAGGCAGGTGCGTGGGTGCAAATCCCACTAGGTGCAATAGTACTTGTTGGACTGGTTACGGGTGTCTCGGGAAACCTCAGACATGCCGGATAATTGCTTAACGCTGTTGTTATACCTTTGAAATTGTACCGTACCCTTCGGCGTACGGCGGTACTTTGACGGCAGGGAAAGACCTGCACCCCCGCATCACTCATTGCGGGGTTTCGAATGAATCCAAAGTGAACGGTACCAGAATGTCCCGTTTCTTGCAGGTGGCGATTCCATCGCCACGAATATGAATAGAAAAAGAATATGGAAGAAAATGTAAACCATCCAAAGCATTACAACAGCCACCCCGCTGGCGTTGAGTGCATCGAAGTGATCCGACATTACGTCTGTGACATTGCCAACGCCATCAAGTATCTGTGGCGTGCAGGCCTGAAACCGGAGATGGGAAAGAAGGATGCCGAAAAGGAAATTGAAGACTTGAAGAAAGCCCTTTGGTACATCAAAGATTTCCGGGAGAGCGCCCCGAAGCTGTTCGTGAGGGGGCAGCTCATGAACAGACCTCTCATTGAAAACTTCGTGAAGGCGATGACGGGCCATACCATCAGTGAGATTGCCGGAGGCTATGAGGAAAACGTGCGCACTGCTCTCACATGCCTGCTCCGTATAGGTATCATCTATCAGGGCAAAGCATATATCTGCGAGGTTTGGGATAAGTATATCATCTTAGCCACCGAGTCCATCGAGCAACGCATCATCGACATCAATATGCAGCTGCTCCAAAAGGATTCCGAAGACATTCAGGGTATGTTGCAGGGCCGTCAGGTGGAAGGCATCCACACCGCCAAGCCCGCCTGCCGCCGCGAAACCGAGCCCGAACACTACGACCCGCTGAACATCATCATCGTTAACGGCACGGCCTTCTGCCTTTCCGACGAACCGCGAAAGAAGGCAAATGGCGCATACCGATCGCCCTGTGAAATCTGCGATTTGAGGGGAATTTGTTACATCCATAGCCTTGAAGGTGGCGTCTGCATGAACCTCTGCCAGATGCATGATGCCGCTAGACAGGAATACTACCGTGAGGTCGGCGACGCCCGGTACTCCCCTTCTTTCGGTACCATTGAGGTGGTGGATGAGAAGAAGGCAAATGAGTTGGAGTTAAAGCGTCTGAAGGAAGAAATAGGTGAAGAGTAAGAAAACAATAACCCAATGAAGAAAATATCATTCAGCGAGCGTTACGGTCTACAGCAGGCTGTCATAGTCGGTACCAAAACCATGACCCGCCGCATCGTACCAGATGGCACTTTGCGTATGGCACAAATGGAGGTTGGTATCCACGGTGGTGACTTAGCCGAACGCATCAAAGACCATTCCCTCTACATGTGGAGGGATGAGGTAGCCATCGCTCAGTCCTATAGTTCTATTGTTGAGCAAGATCCTGAAAACGATTATGGCAACTACTACATCAAGCAGTTCAAGTACACCCCGGCATGGACCAATAAGATGTTCGTTAAGGCCAACTTCATGCCCCACCGCATCCGCATCACCGACATCCGCGTGGAACGCCTGCAGGACATTAGCGAAGCGGATATAGCCGAAGAGGGAATACGGATGAGATTTGAAAAAGGGCAGACCAAACCTTATTTCACGTTTCCCAAGTGGGATGACAACGACCCGTCAACAATATTCTTGACGCCCCGCGATGCCTTCGCCGCCCTCATCGACCGCATCAGTGGCCGTGGCACCTGGCAGTGCAACCCTTGGGTATTCGTCTATGAGTTTGAATTAATTAAGTAATTGCCCCTAATTTACCGTAGGCTGCGATTCCATCGCAGCAAAAACATAAAGTCATGGAAGAACTGAAAATCAACGGCAAAGCCATCTACTCCACGAAGGGAGCTGCTCGCGAGTACGGGCGTATCGGCTGTAACTTCTACAAGGGCTGCCCGCATGAGTGTAGCTATTGCTACCTGAAGCGCGGAGCACCCTCAAAGCATCTCGGCGGAAACGTGGCAGAGTTGAAAAAATGCTTCAAAGACGAAGCCGACGCAGCCCGAAGCCTACGAAACGAACTCGACAAACATCTGGAGCAATGTCAGCGTTACGGCATTTTCCTCTCGTTCACTACCGACCCGCTGATACGCAGTACGCGAGAGTTGACCGGTATTGCTATTACCGAAGCGCTTGTGCGTGACATCCCTGTGTGGATATTGACAAAGGACGCGTCCTTTATCTACGACGAGGAATTTATGGAGTATATAGACATAATCAATCCCACCTGCCGCGACCGCATCCATTTTGGTTTCACGCTCACAGGACGCGACGACATGGAACCGCATGCCAGCACAAACCATGACCGCATCTGGGCAATGCGATGGATGAACATCAAAGGCTTTAGCACCTTCGCCAGCATCGAGCCGGTTATCGACTGGCCGTCGGCTGAGTCCATCGTGCGCCAGGCGTTACCGTGGTGCGACCATTTCAAACTCGGACTTCGCAGCGGTGTGAAGAAGGACTACTACAACATCACCATGAGCGGTTTTGCTATTGAGCGCATCGTGAGAACGGTGGAGTCGTTCAAGAAGACCATCTACCTGAAGGAATCTACGCGGAAACTGCTCCAGCAATATTTTCAGCCAGGTGCCTACGAGGCATTCCTTTCGCACACCGTAGATATGGATGGACAATATGAATTAATGAATTTAAATAACCAGCTATATGAAAAAGTACGTTGAATTTGAGTTGCTGGAAGATGTTCCAGCAGTAAGCAACAAGAGTAGTTTGTACCCGCACGACGGCGTTTTCCTGATCAGGAGATACGATGGGAGTCTGTCGGTCGTGAACGTGGAGCGCGGAGAAGAAGGTAATTTCTGTAAGTCCTACTCAGAGGCCTTCATTGGTGGTTGCACCGTTCTCGATACCGATATGATATCCAAGGAGGAATTTGATAAAAAGGTTGCCGACATCACTCAGCAATACGAACAAAGACTGCACGAGCTCCAGTTAAAGCACGAGAGCGAACTGGCAGCGGCCCGCAACGATACACCCAAGCGCAACGGGCAGGGTGAATGGGTTTCCGGCAAGACGCTGACCGAAATCATCAGAATCCTCACCGGCGAAGTCCAACCCATAGAATAATATGCCTATGAATACAAGTGAACTAATGATTGGCGACTGGGTCCTGAAGATGGAGAGCGACCACTATGTCTATGTAAAGGTCAAGGAAGTCTATGAAGACGGTATCGACTACCTGTTCAGGAGTATAAGAGGAGCCATCACAGCTACGGGTATTGCCCCCATCCCTATCTCCGCCGATATTCTGGAAAAGAACGGCTTCGAGAAAGTCCAGAACCTCTACATACTGAGAACCCACAACAAGAAATATCTCTCGATGTTCTTCATCGAATACAACATCACCAATACTGTTTGTACATCAGCGATGGTCTGATACCTGCCCCTGTCAGATATGTCCACCAGCTGCAGCACATCTTCCGCCTCTGCGGAATCGAAAATGAAATACGTTTATGAGTATCAAGAACCCCGTTAAGTTCAAGGTCCTGAAAAAGAATAGCTGGGGCCACCGCTTCATACTGGAGCCCAAGGAACGCATCAAGTTCCGCGAACGCTGCAAGCATAACGTTGTACGCACACTATGCGAAAAGGGATATCAGTGCCCCACCACCGACGGCGTGCTGGTGGGATGCACCCCTAATGTGTCCTGCCCCAGAATGAGGGCGTGGGATAAGCGCCACGGGTTGGAGAAACCCTACACGATGGTCGAGAACCGCTTCCCCGACCTGAAACCGACCACCTTCACCTGGCACCCGGCCACTGAGAGCCCCGGCAAAAAGCGCGTGCTGATGGCCTTCCGCGTGAAGGGTCACGAGGAGGATCACTTCCTTGTCTCCGTGATACGCTTCCTCTCCCCTGGCGTAACACCCGCTACCGTCGCATTCAAGACCGATGACGGCATAAAGAAGCTGCCCGTGGCATGGGCCTACTATGATGAGATTACCAAGGGCATTGCCGATTGGATGGTCACTTATGCCGAGTATGAAGCCATGGCATGGTGGCCGGATAAAGAAGAAACAAGTAAAGAATAAAGTTATGAACATGAATAAACACCTTGATCTTACAATCGACTTTGAGACCTGCGCCCTTTCAGCCAATGCGGCTCCGATGCAGGTAGCCGTGGTGCCTTGGCTCCGCGATAACGATACCGACCCGTTTTGCAACGAAGAGGAACTGAAACCTTACGTCGCCCATATCGACCTGCGCACATGCGTGGTTGACGGCTTCGATTTTGACCCTGACACTATCAAATGGTGGGCCAGACAGAGCGAAGCGGCTAAAGACGCTGTGATTAATGGATTGCCTTTGTCGATTCACAATGTGTCGCTCGATTTGCTTCTCTGGATTAAAGAAATCGTAACAAAGTATCAACTTGAAAGCGTCTGCCTATGGTGTCAGGGTATGGATGTGGATATCGCCATCCTCCGTAACCTCTGCCGCAAGTATCATCAAGACTTGGAAAGCATCGTGCCGCACACCAGCTTCCGTGATTGCCGCACCATCATCCTCGAAGCCGCATTGATAGAAGCGGAGCGTAGCATGAATGGAACAGGAACAAAAGCAAACGGGGTGGCACTTCCGTTTCAGATTCTTCAAAATCCTTCATTGGCATACGAACTTTACGACCCTCTCCCGAAGAAATACGCCCGGGGTAGCGAAGCTCACGATGCCCTCTATGATGCCATGCGCTCGTCATGGAACACCTGGCAAGCCTTGAAATGGCTACGCCAACTCATACCGTATCCCTTTATGTCATAGCGGCCATATAAATACACTTTTAAGTCATGATCAACTTATTATACATCGACCTCTTCTGCGGAGCCGGAGGCACATCCTCCGGTGTGGAATACGCCCGTGTGAACGGCGAGAAATGCGCCAAGGTGGTTGCCTGCGTCAACCACGACCGTAATGCCATCCTCTCCCATCAGGCCAACCACCCTGATGCCCTCCACTTCACCGAGGACATCCGCACACTCGAACTCTCCCCCATGGTAGAGCATCTTCACCGCATGAAGACCGAATACCCCGATGCCTATGTGGTGTTGTGGGCCAGTCTCGAATGCACCAACTTCAGCCGCGCCAAGGGAGGCCAGCCCCGCGATGCCGACAGTCGCACGCTCGCCGAGCACCTCTTCCGCTACATCGAGGCTCTGCAGCCCGACTATCTGCAAATCGAGAACGTCGAGGAATTTATGTGCTGGGGTGAACTTGACAAGAACGGCAAACCCATCTCCCGCCATAAGGGATCTTCATACCTTCGCTGGGTACACCACGTCTGCGAGTATGGCTACACCTACGACTGGCACCTGCTGAATGCCGCCGACTTCGGGGCTTACACCTCCCGCAAGCGTTTCTTCGGGCAGTTCGCCCGCAAGGGCCTCCCCATCGCCTTCCCCGCTCAGACCCACGCCAAGGCCACCGTGCCGTCTGGTTCTCCAGACGGAAGAACCCTCTTCCCCGACCAGTACCGCCCATGGAAACCCGTCCGTGAAGTCCTCGACCTGCAGGATGAAGGCAGCAGCATCTTCGCCAGGCGCAAGCCCCTCTGCGAGAAAACGCTGGAGCGTATCTATGCCGGCCTGGTAAAGTTTGTGGCCGGAGGCAAGGACAATGCAGACGCATGGATCCTGAAATACAACTCCACCAATCAGGACGGCCACCACAACCCGCCTGGTATCGACGAGCCCTGCCCCGTCGTCGCCGTTCAGAACCGCCTCGGTTTGGTGAAGTGCCGCTTCCTTTCCAAACAGTTCAGCGGCGACCCTATGTCCAAGAATCAGAGCATCGAACAGCCCGCTGGCACCGTGACCACGGTGGATCATCACGCCTTCGTCACCGCCTACTACGGCAACGGCTACAATTCCAGTGTCGAAGAACCCGCTCCCACAGTCACCACCAAAGACCGCCTGAGCATTGTCAACTGCCAGTTCCTCGACAGCCAGTATGGCAAAGGAAAGCCTTCCAGTATAGACACCCCTGCCCCGACGGTGGTCAACACCCCCAAGCAGAGCCTGGTCAGTGTCAAGCCTTGGATAATGAATACCAATTTTGGCAATATAGGCAGTTCCGTCGATGACCCTTCTCCGGTTATTACGGCAAACAGAAAGTGGCACTATCTGATGAACCCTCAGTTTGCAAGCAAGGGAGGCTCTGTTGACAACCCCTGTTTCACCCTCATTGCCCGTATGGACAAGATGCCACCCTATCTGGTATCCACCGTGCCCGAAGGATCTCCTTCGGGAGAGCCCCAGCTCGCCATCGTCATCTACGATACCGATAGCCCCATGACGCGCAAGGTCAAGCAGTTCATGGCCGCCTACGGCATCATCGACATCAAGATGCGAATGCTGAAAATCTCAGAGCTCAAACGCATCATGGGCTTTCCTGATTCCTACATTCTCGTCGGCACCCAGGCCGAGCAGAAGAAGTACATCGGCAACGCCGTAGAGGTCAACATGTCCCGCGTCCTCTGCGAAGCCCTCTCCCGCCGCTTGCAAAAGGATAAGAAACTCGCAGTATAACGAAAAAGAATAAAGTTATGAAAGCAAGTGAGTGTAAGTGCTGCAAGTGCGGCAAGCAGGCCGTAGCCTTTTGGCCCGTGGTTGATCCGGACATTCCACCTTACCCCTATTGCCGGGAGTGCCTGGATAAAGAGAAAAGAGAGCTGATAATCAAGTTGAACGAAATCGACAAGAAGTTATGAAAGTGTATATAAAAGAATTAGCATGGAAAGTCCCGGTCTGTGTAGCATGGATACAATGCACACCGTGGATAATGATGGAAGTCTCACATATTGGGACCAGCTTATCATTTGCTTTTCGTTCATCCTGTCCCTTGACCTAATCCGTTGGGGCTTGAGAAAAGACAAGGGGCCTGCTGATAAGGAAGACCAGCAGCCCAGTACCGGGAATACCGTTGTGCCACGGTTGCAAGACATCAATGT
>OCTW011195797.1_pt1 | contig 10611 bp, 8 predicted proteins | sample 1539671 | NCBI WGS metagenome assembly OCTW01 (sample SAMN02144230, study PRJEB22623) | gut metagenome | biome: sheep rumen | host: Ovis aries | place: New Zealand
ATACGGCTCGCCTGACGCGGCTATCCCTGCGGGATACGCCGCGCCTCACAAAAATCAAACCTTCTCTATCACAAATTTCCCAGCGCCTTTCAGTTTTAAATTATAATTCATACCAATTAAAAACTTCGTGCGCGGATCGGCCATAAACGGCCAAAAGTTGTTTTTATCCTTGATTTGCTTGAGGGCGGCTTTAGCCGATCGGTCTTTTTTGAATTCGATGATATAAATATATTTATCTGTCTCGAATTTGATATCAATTCTGCCGATATTGGTATGATACTCGGCATGGACGTAGTAGCCCACGAGTTTGAAAAGCAAAAAGCAGAAATTCTGCACATGGACTTCGAGATCGCTTTCGATATCGTAGGGCACATCGGCCATCAATGATTGCAATCGTACCAAAAAAGACTCGGCATCACCAGATTCGATATCAGATACGAATTTTCTCACGTCAAATACAGATCTTGGCTTATGTCCTGTATAAAACGGAATAAAGAAATTCAGCAACCCCTTTTCGACTTCTTTGTTCGGAAATCCGAGTTTATAATTATCAAATCGGGGATTATACTCTTTGAGCGTCAGATATCCACTTTGATACAACAGCGGAATCACGTCATCGTTGAACGAATCGACTTCGTTCAATTCAGATTCGGTGTATGAAGCGGTTTCGAGCGCTCCGATTTCGTAGTGATTCTTTTTAAACAATTCCACGAGATAGGTGGGCGTCCCGGATGCAAACCAGTAGTTGCCGATTTCACGCTTGTGCAATGCCGTTATCAGACTAAATGGATTGTAAATGCCGTCTGAATTCTCTTTAAAATGATAACCATCATATCGCTCTTTGAGCTGCAGGCATGCTTCTTCATCGGTGATGTCTTTTGCAACGGCCAAATTATGTATATCCTCGTCAAAGAGCGGGTGCAGCTCCTTTTCTGTAATACCGCATAATGATGTAAAACTGTGGTCAAACGTGATTTCGTTCAAATTGTTCAGAGCACTAAAGACGCTGAGTTTACCGATCTTTGTCACGCCTGTGAGCAGTACGAATTTAAGCATTTCTTCACATGGTTTGATACACCCATAAAAACCATGCAACATCTCGCGAAAAGTATCCTGAAGTTCTGGTTTTGGAATGGTGTCGAGAATCGGTTTCTCATATTCATCAATAAGAATAACAACCGGCTGAGCTGTTTTTTCTTTGGCATTTTCAATCACGTTTTTAAAACGCGTTTCGAGATCCCTGCCGGATTCACTTTTGCCATACTTGTTCTCCCATTTCATGAGACTCTGATTGAGCAGGTTATCGAGTGCTTCGGGTTTGTTATAGGTGGCACCGCTCAGATCCAGATGCAGCACGGGATACTGAATCCACTCGGCTTCGAGCTTTTCCATGGCGAGTCCGGCAAATAGTTCTTTTTTGCCTTCGAAATAGGCTTGCAGCGTCGAGACGAGCAGGCTTTTCCCAAACCGCCGTGGGCGCGACAAAAAGTTGAACTTTGAGCCATGAGCCAGCCGATAGACCAAATCCGTCTTATCGACGTAAACGTAGCCATCGTTGCGCATGCTTTCAAATGTCTGAATGCCAATCGGGAATTTATGTGCCATGATTTCCTCCATGATTTTTGGGGGATCGCTTTGAGACTTTTCACGAAACTCCGTACAGACATTCCATAAAAATCCGTACAGACGTTCCATGGAACGTCTCTCTGGATCGATCACCATAGCTCGCTTTTGCACCAATGGCGAGGAGTTTTTATAAGTGCAGGTATAATAAACATAACCAAAACACAAAATAGTTATAACCTACCCGATCGGCGGGGGTAATTCCTAAATAGAATCGTTAGACTGGAGAAATGGGAAAAGGATATTCCTTTGACTATTCTTTTATTTGCCGATGATAATTCGGCGTAACCAACACTATTAAGGAAAATAGTATGAAGTTTACACGCTTATTGATTGCTTCGCTTGCGATGGCCAGTTTGATGTATGGATGCGGTGGTGATTCCGAAGAAGAAAGTGGTGCTCCCGTTCCCGAGACAACAGCAGAACTCTGTTCAGACGGCATCGACAACGACGGCGATGGTCTTAAAGACTGCGATGTCGACACATGCAAGCAGTTTGACAACTGCAAAGGCGCCGAAGGAGACAAGGAATGCACAGGCGACATGCCCGCAGGTAAGAAAGACTGCACATGCGACAAATCTACTGGCGAATGGAAAGACTGCAAAGATGATGTCCCGGGTGACAAGGAATGCTCAGCCGAAATGCCAGAAGGCAAGAAAGACTGCACATGCGACAAATCCACTGGCGAGTGGAAAGACTGCCAGGATGATGTCACCGAAAAAGAATGCCCGGCTGACATGCCAGAAGGCAAAATAGATTGTACATGCGACACATCCACTGGCGAATGGACTGACTGTCAGGATGATGTCTCGGGTGACAAGGAATGCACAGGCGATATGCCAGAAGGCAAGAAAGACTGCACATGCGACACATCCACTGGCGAATGGACTGACTGTCAGGATGATGTCCCGGGTGACAAGGAATGCATAGGCGATATGCCAGAAGGCAAGAAAGATTGCACATGCGACACATCCACTGGCGAATGGAAAGACTGTCAGGATGATGTCTCGGGTGACAAGGAATGCACAGGCGATATGCCAGAAGGCAAGAAAGATTGCACATGTGACACATCCACTGGCGAATGGAAAGATTGCAAAGATGATGTCTCGGGTGACAAGGAATGCTCTGCCGAAATGCCAGAAGGCAAGAAAGATTGCACATGTGACACATCCACTGGCGAATGGAAAGATTGCAAAGATGATGTCCCGGGTGAAAAGGAATGCCCAGCCGAAATGCCAGAAGGCAAGAAAGATTGCACATGCGACACATCCACAGGTGAATGGAAAGATTGCGTGGATGTTGCAGCTGAAGACACCGATAAAAATAACAACCACATGAAGGACAGCAAAGAATCGGCGACAATCAGTCTGACCCAAAACTGCATCAAGCATTCGGAATGCGCATCGGGGTTCTGCGACAGCTATATCGGTAAATGCGCGATGCGATGCTCAGATACTGCCGATTGCATGGATGGCTTTATCTGCCGTCCAGACGGCCGCTGCGCAGCCGAAGCATTCGAAACAGTGTGGCACATTTCTGCTGCCAACGAAGAACTCACGATGCCCATGAGCACCGGCGTTTGTGATTTCAAAATCGACTGGGGCGATGAATCTTCTCCCGAAGAATTCAAAAAATGTCCCGAGTATGGAAAGCTCAAACATAAATATACAAAAGCAGGCGACTATCATGTTAAAATCACCGGTACTTATTCGGACTGGTGCATGGGGGCCGGCCATATAGACGCCACTTGTATGCCCACAGAGGACGTCAAAAAACTCATCGAAGTCGTTTCGTATGGTCCGGTCGGCCTCGGTTCATCTGCTTTTGCATCTGCCGAAAACCTCGCAAAACTCCCGACAATCGACATTCCCGATGCCACTTTGCTCGGGTGCAGAGCACAGAATAAAGAATGCAACGAACTCTGGGATATGTTCTTTTCCTGTGGAAAACTCAAAACCGGACTCGCCAACTGGGATGTGAGCAATGTCACACAAATGCACAATATGTTCTCGGGTGCAAAAGTATATGACGAATCACTCAACAAATGGGACACCTCCAATATGACCAATATGGAGGGTATGTTCGCCTATGCCGAAAAATTCAACGGCTATATTGATAAATGGGATACAGCTAAAGTTACCTCCATGTACAGCATGTTCGAAGGTGCAGAAGCTTTCAACCAGGACATCAGCGGCTGGAAAACTTCGAAAGTCACAAACATGCAGAATATGTTCAAAGGAGCAAAAAAATACAATAAATCACTGGCCAAATGGAACATGAGCAATATCACCAATATGGCCAGCATGTTCAATGGCGCCACAGCATATAGTTATGCTTTCGAAAATAATAATACAACTGCAGCATCCAAGATTAAAAAATGTAATGAAGTGAAAAGCTCTTTCGAAGGCACTGCAGTCTCTTGCGATGCACTCAAAACGATGCGTAAAGGATCATTCTTCCTTAACCTCGAAAATACATGCACCGTCACAGACCTCAAGAGTACATGTAAATAATATTATTGCGAGCCGTATCGGTGGCACTGCCACCGATAGGCGAGCACGCAGGGGATAGCGAGCTTTTAGGGTGATCACTTGTGGTCGCCCTAAAAGCGAGGTAGCCCGAGTCCATCCAATCATCATTCAATGATTTCACCATAATATTTTTGGTAAAATAACAAAACATAATGAGAAAAATATGAAATTTACACGTTTATTGGTTTCAACACTCGCCATTGCTGGACTCATGTACGGTTGCAGCGGTGATACCGAAGAAGAAAGCGGTGCGCCAGTGCCCGAAACGACCACCGAACTCTGTTCGGACGGCATCGATAACGACGGCGACGGTTTTAAAGACTGCGATGCCGATACATGTAAGCAATTCGATATCTGCAAAGGAAGCGCCACAAGCGATAAAGATTGCACCAGCGCAATGCCCGAAGGCAAGAAGAATTGTACATGCGACAAAACGAACGGAACATGGGCTGATTGCGAAGATATTGGCGCAGGTGAAATTGCATGTACCGGTGCGATGCCCGAAGGCAAAAAGAATTGTTCTTGTGACAATAGCAATGGAACATGGATAAATTGTGAAGAAATCGCTTCGGCGGACAAAGAATGCCCGGCGGATATGCCAGAAGGCAAAGAAAACTGCACATGCGACAAAACCAATGGCGAATGGACAGGTTGCACGGACATCACAACGAGCGAAATCGAATGCCCAGCCGATATGCCAGAAGGTAAAGAAAACTGTACATGTGATAAAACCACAGGCGAATGGACGGGGTGCACGGACATCACCACGAGCGAAATCGAATGCCCAGCTGATATGCCAGAAGGTAAAGAAAACTGTACATGCGACAAAACCAAAGGCGAATGGACGGGGTGCACGGACATCACAACGGGCGAAATCGAATGCCCAGCTGATATGCCAGAAGGTAAAGAAAACTGTACATGTGATAAAACCACAGGCAAATGGACGGGGTGCACGGACATCACAACGGGCGAAACCGAATGCCCGGCTAACATGCCCGAAGGCAAAAAAGACTGTACATGTGACAAAACCACAGGCAAATGGACGGATTGCACGGACATCACAACGGGCGAAACCGAATGCCCGGCTAACATGCCCGAAGGCAAAGAAAAATGCACATGCAACAAGACCACGGGCGTGTGGGAAAATTGTCAGGATATTGTCACCGAAATCGAATGCCCAACTGACATGCCACAGGGTAAAGAAGACTGTTCATGCGACAAAACTACTGGCGAATGGACGGATTGCAAGGATGCCGATAAAAACGGCAATCACCTCAAAGACAGCAAGGAAGCCGAAACGATTGCTCTGGCAAAAGAGTGTATTACTCATCTCTCATGCAGCTCCGGCTACTGCGACAGCTTCATCGGCAAATGCTCGACCCCTTGTAACGAAACAATCGACTGCATGGATGGTTTTATATGCCGTCCCGACGGTCGCTGCGCGGCAGAAGCTTTCGAAACCGTTTGGAAGATAACAACGCCCAACGAAGTACTCACAATGCCCATGAGTACCGGCATTTGTGATTTTAAAATCGATTGGGGCGACGGCTCTGCTGTCGAAGAATATCATAAATGCCCGGAATACGGAAAGCTCACACATAAATACAAGACGGCTGGTGAAAAACACGTCAAAATAACCGGTACCTATTCAGACTGGTGCATGGGCGAAGGCAATATCGGTTCAGACTGTATGCCTAAGGATGATGTACTCAAACTCATCAAAGTCGTTTCTTATGGTCCCGTAGGTCTTGGCAGCAATGCTTTTGCATCGGCGAAGAATCTTGCTTCCCTGCCGACGCTCGATATCCCCGATGCGACACTGTTGGGATGTCGCCAAAAAAACACGGAAAGCTGCGGCGAAATCTGGAATATGTTCTATTCCTGCGAAAAACTCTATTCCGGTGTTTCACTCTGGGATATGAGCATGGTCAAAGAAATACATAATATGTTTGCTTTTGCAAAAAATTATAATGAATCACTCAAAAATTGGGATGTTTCCAACATCACCAATATGAGTGGCATGTTTATGTATGCCGAAAACTTCAATGGTGCGATTGACAAATGGGATACTGGCAAAGTCACCAGCATGGCCAACATGTTCGAAGGTGCGACAAAGTTCAAACAACTTCTTGAGTGGAATACCCAAAACGTCAAGAATATGAATAGCATGTTCAAAGGGGCCATCAATGCAAAATCGCCACACTCCGCTTGGAATCTGAGCAGTGTCACAGATATGGCCGATATGTTTAATGGCGCAACTGCATACGATGCATTTTATAAAGTAGGAAACCCCGAGACGCCTGCAGTCAATATCAAGTCATGTGATAAAGTAAAAAGGCTATTTGAGGGCACTGCTTATCACTGTGACAATGTCAATACGATTCTCAAACAAATATTCCCGAATCTGCCCAGCACGTGTACTGCCAAGGACCTCAAGAGTACATGTAATTAGAGTAATGCACGCCCCATAGGGGCGATGGATAATAGCCGTGGGTAAGCACAGTACACCCCACAGCACAGACAGCCGACCGTATGCGCTGCGCGCATAGGTCGGCACACAGGGCGTATTTGCGAAAAGCAAATAGCCCGCGCACATCATCAAAATCATTTATCATCCACATCACCAAAACAAAAGGAACACACAATGCCCCAAAAACATCTTTTCATCACACTACTAGCCTTTGCATCCCTGGGATTGGTCGCCTGCGACGAAGACAAGGATGATCCCATTCCATGCCAATCCAATAACGATTGCGATTATCCCGCCTATTGGTGTTCACAAAACCATTGTATTAAAAACTCCAATTATACACCCGGCCCTGACGATCCCACACCCGGTCCTGCCGATCCCCAGCCGGGAGCCGCAGCACCTCAAGTGTCATTCTCACTGAGCTATGGCAGCTATCTCACACACATGACAATTCAGAAATGGCAGACCGTATTGCCCGAACCCGCCAATGCCTCCGGTTCCGGCGTTGGTGAAATTGTCATCATGCTGTGCAAGGAAGATGATCCGACTTGTAAAGCACCCGAACATGTCATTGCTGCAACCGAAGCCGATGGCTGGAAAAGCAAGCCAATTCAGACAGGTACAGGACCGACCATCAGCATGTCCAATCTGCCCGCTGGCACATGGAATATGATGATATTCGAGGATTCCGTCATTTCCGCTGCCAATGGCCGCAGCTATAAAGATCCGAATCCGATTTGCAAAGATGGCGAGGATTGGGGATGCATCGTGAGCGAAACCGACAGAATGCTCGTTTCGAAAGAAGATTACGATGCTTATGCCAAGAATACCGATAAGAATAAATTAGGTATTTATCCGCAGCCCTCGACGATTAAAGTCACCATTCCAGAAAAATGTGACGATGCCGCATGTACACAAAACTTGGGCGACCTCGTACTGGCACACTATCACGAAAGAAATATCTCCATCGATGCACGTACCGAAAATGGATATATCGCCGTCGGTACAGCAGGTGGTCTGCGCATCGTCGATTTGAGCGATTTCTCGGTTCAGAAATCCTATGGCGAAATGTTCGATTATACATTGGTCGACAGCGACGATTCTGCGATTAACGGCGTTCCCTGCGGCATGATGGACGGCGGCGATGGTTCAACCGTGTGGGTTATCTACAATCTGAAAGGCAACGGAAAAGATAATATCGCCGTGCCCTTCGATGTACAAAAGAAACAGCAGATCGGCAACAAACACGTCGTATTAAAAGATCATTCATCCAATACAGCTCTGTGCCGCGGTCTGGTCAAAGACGGCAAGATGTATGCATGGTCGCGCTTCCAGGGTAAACCGGGTGCAGGCAATGTCGTCTATATCCCATCGGTAAAAGATGTTCTCGACAATACAGCCAACATCGAACACGATCCCTGTGTACAAAGAAGCGAAACCACTGGCGCGTGCATGGTCGATCCGATTGCCTATCTGCATGACACCGACAGCCTCGTCGTCTGGCACGATACAGTCCTTTCCATTCAGGGCAACCTGAATGCCGACGGCAAACACAAAGGCAGCAACGGCGGCATCTGCAGCGGCGGCGAAGATCTTTGTATCTTCATGACCAAAGCCGGCGATGAATTCCTCGAGGCCATTTCGAAAAAAGGCGAAGAAGGCACATTTATCGCGGGCGGTGACTATTGGGAACAATCGACGACTGCAACTGGTGACAAGACCGAATGCAAAGTCAATGATTACTTCTTTAATGTTCCGGCCCTCGCTCTCATCGAAAAATCCGACACCGAAGCATGGCTCATCGCAAGCAAGTGCCTTCTGGCAGCCGCTTGGAAACTCAAATATGATGCAGCTTCTGGTGCAATTACTGCCGAAAGCATGAAACTCAGCGATGCTCCGGGCCAGAAGAATCTTGATACATCACAATTCGGTGTCTATATCACCGACTGGGTACTTTCGCCGGATAAAAAATATCTTTATGGTATGCCCTCCGGTCCGTCGGCCACAATGTTATATACAAAACTCGGTACCGAAGATAAATATACATCGTCGAACCGCACGCTGGCCGTCGTCCTCGATGTTACAGGCGACAAGCCCAAATATGCAACCGATGAACAGTTCAACCGCAATATCGACGGTTACGAAGGCAACAACGGCGACGGCAATCCCAAATCACCCGCCATCGACCTCGGCCTCGATATCCAACAGCACTGGTACACGCAGTATTTCAGCGAGTGGACGAATAATCTCAACGGAGCTGTCACAACGTTCCGACCAGCCAGAATTCAAATGGCTGTGAGCAATAATACATTGTGGCTCACCCGCATTGGCGACGGCACCGAAGATGGCGGCAAAGCCACCAAGAACACGCTCGGGCACTATCGCGACATTGCAACCTACGACCTCAAGGAAGGACGTTCCATTCTTTGGCCACACCAGAACGAAACCTATTATCATCCTTACACCGGCGGTACGGATAACCTGCGCCCGAGCGGATTCCCGCTCGATCCCAAAGACTTCGATACCGTCAACACCATGGGCATCGTCTATCTGCCTAAAAAATAATAATATATTAAACAATGATATATTATTTATGACGCTCGCTTAGAGCCGTGTCGCGACACGGCTCTACAGCTCGCCACTCGCCTATGCGCCTGCAGCGCATACGGCTCGCTGGCGCGGCTATCTGCGATACGCCGCGCTAGAATTAAGTATTATAACTGATGTAATTTTATATCTATATCGCAAATAGAATCTATACTTTTGGCTGCATTCAGTAGTGTTTTTTTGTCTGTCTCGGATAGATCATACAAATCACCACCTTCAAAATAAGTCATCGCTTTTAATGCAATCATGGGTTGAAAAGAATTTCCGTAGATCGCTTTTGCATAGCCCAAACCGCGCGACAGGCTTACACCATGTCTAAGCATTTCGGCAATATCTCTATAATCCTTACATTCTATTCTATTGAATAAAACCTTTAGTTTTGTGGCCATTAAATCATCTAATGATGCTATTTTGATACCATTGTCCTCTGATATAATCGGCGTCCCCACACGATAAATCGATAAGTGCCCAAAAAAAGATATGTGAACCCCAGATTGTGTCGTCAGTTGAAGCGTTCTTTCTTCATCACGCTCTATGTTCAATGTATCAGGGGCAGGCAAACTGGTAAGAATTCGTTGAGAATCCAGCGGTTTTGATGAAAAAAAGTCAAAATCAAGCGAACGCCTGTGATTTAGCTGTAGAGCGAGTGCGGTTCCACCATAAAGAGTAAACCCCATATTTGCGAGTGTGTTAAATTTCAGCCAGAGTTCCTTTTGCGCATCCGACAGGATATTTAGATGTAATCCATTCATTCAAATCTCCTGACTGGCATGGGGGGGATTTTTCCAAGTTCAATATCTGTGAGTCGATAGTGCCAATATGCCCATGATCTGGGATCAAATTCTCCGACTTCGGCATGGCGCAGGACATCCAGAAGTTTTTCTTTACCCACACAATCGATTAAAGCACAGACGTCATCCCACGAACCACGATCCATCACTCGTGCGATCAACCGATTTGGGAAGCGCAAGGCTTCTTCTGGTGTCTTCCACCAAATATATTTTGCAAACGGTTTTAATCGTGTATCCATGAAAACTCCAACGCTTAATGATGCCAGGTACATAAAAAATGATAACAATTCAATGATGAAATTACGATCATTTAAACTTTTTTGCGATACGCCGCACACCTCCCATCAAACCGTTTCGATGATAAATTTCCCCGCGCCTTTCTGTTTTAAATTATAATTCATCCCAATGAGAAACTTCGTGCGCGGGTCGCTCATAAACGGCCAAAAGTAGTTCTTATCCTTGATTTGCTTGAGGGCGGCTTTGGCCGATCGGTCTTTTTTGAATTCTATAATATAAATATATTTATCTGTCTCGAATTTGATATCAATTCTGCCGATATTGGTATGATACTCGGCATGGACGTAATAGC
>OCTW011602315.1_pt1 | contig 10610 bp, 7 predicted proteins | sample 1539671 | NCBI WGS metagenome assembly OCTW01 (sample SAMN02144230, study PRJEB22623) | gut metagenome | biome: sheep rumen | host: Ovis aries | place: New Zealand
TGCAGCATTCGGTCCATAAATACATGCTGTTTTTAGTAATTTTGTTCCTTCAACATCAATGTAATGAAGTTTATCGGATTCATCATAACTGGTAGGTTCAAAACTTATAGTCTGTTTTTCTCTTATTGAATATGTATTTGCAATAGAAAAATCAATAATCATATAAACTCCTTGATATCCAATCTATTATCGGCATAAAATATCAAAAGCATTGCTATTTTTGCAGATTATTTGCAAATTTTCAATTACTTTTGACACACAAAGTAAAAACTCAAGTAATTCCACTCTTGCAAATCTTGCTCTAAATTGTTTTTCTGTTTCTGCTATAATTTACTCCATAAATTAAAAACTCTTAAAATCCTTAAATAAACTATCAATATCTTTCTGAATCAATTCATATACATACTTTGAAAATGGAAAGTTTTCTAAACCTCCAGGAATAAAATTTTCAATTATTGATGAGCATAAAGATGCTGAATGCATTCCTTTTGTATTTTGAATCATTTCGTTATAAAAATCTGTATAAGTAATATTACCATTTCTCAAACAGGGATATTCAATTGCATTGCTTGGAATATGATAGTATGTGACTCCATTATAAAAACAGTCTTTTTTACCTGTCTTCAAATTATATATAATTTGATATGGTATATCCAAATAAAGAGAAAAATAATCTTTCAAATTAGTAAAGTTTTTCTCAACCATATTTTTATATGCTATTTCAGAGTAATAAAAGAAATTACTCATGTATTTTTCCATTTCTATTTTTGAATAGAATTCTCTGATATATCCAATTTCTGGAAATTGATCTTTTTTTGGTAAAGGGAAAATACCTAAATCAAAATCTAGAGTCTTTAGTATAGATAATTTTGTTAGAAACTCTTTTGTTTTGATTCCATTATAAGCAGCTATAAAACATTTTTGTCCATTTGGCAAAAGGCTGTCTTTGTTTAATTTTTCTTCAAAATGCTTATAAATGTCAGAAACGAAATTATCGTTACAAGTTTCTCTAAAGCAGTTTTTTATAATATTTACATACTCGCAAATTATATATTCAGATTCTATTAGTATATGTTCTTCTAGGATTCTCTTTAAATTGGTGTAAACTTCTCGCATAGCCAAATATCGTGCAGAATCACCTTCTAATCTTGATAAACTCAAATTTATAGTATTAGTTCTATATGTGCGTTGGTCGTTTTTACAGTTTTCTGTATGTTGGAAATCAGCTTTTTGAAACTCATTTGGGGATATTATAAAAACTCTTTTAGAAGGATTAGATATTCTATCGAACCAATAATAAAACATTCTTCGGTCTTCAGAAAAACATCCATAACAGCATATTGTTTTATCAATATCAATACCACGTATAGGATCAAAAAGGTCAATTATATTTGGAAAATACAAATTTAAAGTCCTTATATATGTTTTAAAAAAGATATTGATATATAATTCAGAAAAGTCTTCAAAAGGTAATTTCTGCAACTGATCAGATAAATCATTTTTTACAATAATACAATAAAGAAACAGCTTAAAATTATTCTCAAGCAAAAAATCAAAGAACCTATTCTGTGTTTTTATATCTGTTATCATTCCAGAAACAAAGCTAAGTATTTCGAAATAACTTTCGTCATTTATAATTTTCTTATAAAAATCAAAAGTATCATCACTGAATGGATAAGTCTTATACATATAAAATGCTATAAGATATTCCTTAAATAAACGATGTTTGAATTCATAATTTTGTCCAACAACAAATATTTCATTTCTAAATTTGCCAAAAGCTTGGTTAGCAGAAAATAAAGAAGAAAAATATTCATCAAACTCTACGTGTGTATAAGAATTTTTATCAAAATTTTCAAATGCAATTTTTCCAATTTCGCAGAATAATTTGGAATAATTTATATCAGGTATTTCTAATCCTTTCTCTTCATCTCTTTTTCCAGCTAGAAAGAGACAACAATGTTCCAAAAGTTTCGATTTATTATAGAATTTTGAAAAAGCTTCTTCTTGTTTATAAACTTTTGTTACAAGGCCCAGTAAAAATGGATTTTTAAACAATTCAAAATAACTTGATGAAAACTTTGTTTCATTAATTTTATTTTTCTGAAGATATCCCCTAATTTCCCCATCAGTTAATGGATTTAATAAAAAATCTTTATAAATGATTAAATCATTATGAAATTGATTTATACGACAAGTAATAAATGAAAACATCTTTGGATACAAAGCAGCAAATTTATTTATTTCATTAACTAAAGCTCTATATTTAGATTTTTCTATTACTTCATCAAGACCATCTATAATTAAGATTATATTGTCATGAATATTATCTTCATAATATTTATCAGTGTTTATTTTTGTAAATGGCCTTAATTGTTCTTTTATACCTTCCTCTAAAGTATCAAAAGATGCTTTATATAAATTAGCCTTTAAAAAGATTGGTATATAATTATTGAAGCTTTTGTCTGTTAAAATCATTTGAGATAATTGTATTGCTTCAAAAGTTTTTCCCATTCCAGCATCAGCAAGTAAAACAATTTTTCTATATTTTTTTAATTCTTCAAATAAGGAAAGCTTCTTTTCTTTATTTTGCGTATCTGATACAGATCGCATAATATAATTATCAAATTGAATATTTAAGAAATGTAGCAAATAATCTGAATAATCTTTTCTTATTGTTTCTGAAAAGAGTTCTTTCGTATGTATGATCTTTTTTGAAAGAAAATATTTCGCAGGTTCATTTTGGCCTAAAGTTGGTGTATCTAAAACAAAATTATTTTTCTCTGCGCCCGAATAAGTATATGGAGAAACAATAACAGAAATATCATCTGAACTTAAATCTATATCAATTATAGAAAAACCATTTTCATAATTCTGATTTACTTCAGTCCAATTACTAGGTATAAGACCTTTTGAAACTGAAATAACTGTTTTTCGATTTCTTGAATCAATTATAGTTGCTGAACCAGATGAATGTGTATGACCGTAACAACATAAGTTAAAATTTGTGATTATATTTTCAGTCATAGTATCAATATCTGAACATTTATCTATTTTGTAATGTGATATTAATATATTAAAATCATTGTCTTGAATTTTAGGATAATTATTTTGAATCTGATTTATTCCAAGTATTATTTTTGAATCATTATCAAAACAACGCCAAGCTGAGTTAACACTTAAAATACCCAATTTTACATTATTAATTATCCTTGAATGATATGAATCAAAAAATGAAATCGTACTATCCGTATTGTCTTTGTAAAAATTTGCTTCATACTTCTTAAAAGGAAGAACTCTATTTATTCCCTCATGTTCTTCAATACTTCTTTGTTCACTTATAGTTTTATTGATTTCTATATTTGAGGATAATTGATTTTTAATTTTGATTTCAGTGTCTTTGTCTAATTCTCTGTTTACATCGTGATTACCAGGGCAGATAAAAATAGATTGTTTATCAATATTAAGGGAATCCAGTAAAGGAGAGAGAAAATTATTATCAAAATTAGATAATGCTTCTTCTGTAGAAGTAAATCCTCCAGTCCCCTGATTGATTAAATCACCTGTAAGGCAAATAATATCTATTTGCCTCTCATTGTTTTTTTCTTTTATGAATTTCAAGAAAGGTGTTTTCACCATGCTGTCAAAGACATCTTTATTCTTACTTGAATAGTGAATATCAGAAATATGTAATATACGAAGTTTTTTATCATTTGCTTCTGCCATTTACACACTCCTTTTCCCAGTGACTACTTCAAAAATGAGCGACTTCTTGTATTCTGTCAGATCTGTTATGAGCGATTCTTTTTCGGCGATAAGACTGTCGATTTGAGCACATTTTGAATCGAGCATTTTTGCGATGGATTCTTGTTCGGAGAGAGGTGGAACCGGCACGATTAGATTTACATATTTTTCTGCACTTATATTTTGAATCGTCGCTTGAATGCAAACTTGGTTTTTCCATTCTTCATAGGCTTTTGTCATTGTATAAAGAACAAGGAAATTTGGAAGAAGCTTTGTTTCATCGATTTTTGCACGAATTAAATACCCCGCGAAAGTTGCTTTACCAATCCCCTTTTTATATATAAAACATTTTCCAGAAGTTGCTCCACTTCGTGCAAATAAAATATCATTGTCATCTAAAATATAGTCTTTTGCATCTTCTTCTGACAGAGAAAGTTTGTTTTCATCATACAAAGTTTTAGAATCCTTTATATCAGTTATTCTAATATACCTTGGTAAATCTAAAGAAAACTCAATTCCACTAGAGTTTGCCCCATATTGCAATTTTTCTTTCAAAAGGAATTTAAGTCGAATAAGTTTATAGTTCTCTGGTATTTTGCCAATCCATTCAATTCCACTGCCTTTCTTTTTGCAGTTCAAGTTTTTGCCTGTTACTGCCTCATAGATTACGGACTGTTTCCAAGTCTTGTATTCTTCTATGGATTTTTTTGACTCTTCGATTATGGAATCAATCTGCGCACACTTTGAATCGAGATATTCGGCTATACTTTGTTGTGTAGCTTTTGGCGGAAGAGGAACTTTTAGTGTTTTTACTTCATCATAATTCAAGCCTTGTCTAACGCCTGAACCCATTCCGTAAAAACCTTTTTTCAAGTCAAAAGAATGTAAAATGTAGTACAGATATTTTGAGTTATCATAATCAACAGGATGCAAAGTTGTATAAGCAGATGTAATTATTCCTTGTTCGGTCGCTCTTCCCACACGAAGGCTTGTATGATCATTTTGTAAATCAGTAAGTCTTAGAACGATATCACCATCACTAATAATATTGTAGCAATCAAACGACGCAGGGAGTAAACCATCGTTGGTATTGATATTTTTTCTTTTTATCTTTCCATAACTCAAAGATAAAAGATTATTTTCTTTAAGTCCGGTATTTTTATTTTTTACCTGAGAAACAATTTGTGAAAGTTGATTAATTTTCCAATCATCAGGGATTTCCCCAATCCAATCTATTCCGCTTTGTTTCATTTAGACTCCCCGTTTAAAAGCTTTCGCATTTCCGACAAATCTGGCAAGACTCTTCTGTATTTCTCAGGCATTTCGTCAAGTGTTTTATATGTTGCAACCCCAATAGGCTTTGTATAATCACGCACGGCATATTCCACAAAATCTTTCTTTGCATCTTGGCACAGAATAATTCCGATGGATTGGTTTTCATGAGGTTTTCGGACTGTATCATCAAGAGCCTGTAAATAACCATTCAGCTGACCGAGATACGAGGTCTTGAATTTTCCCATTTTCAGTTCAACTGCAACAAGGCAGTTAAGCTCGCGGTTGAAAAAAAGCAGGTCGATAAATTCTTCCTCACCGCAGATTTCAAGCCGGTATTGATTGGAGATAAAACTAAAATCTTTTCCAAAAGTCAGTATAAATTTTCTGATGTTTGCGACGATTTCGTTTTCTACAACCCGTTCATTCACATCACCAAATCGTTCCGTGAGTTCTTCTGTGTTCATAAAATCCAAAAGATACTCATCTTTGAACATTCGGATTGCCTTCAGGCTTTGTGTTTCATTTGTAATTGTACTTCCAAAATTATTGGGAAGCAGATGCTGATTATTGAAAAGGTCGTTTTTGATTTTTATTTTCAGCGTCCGAGAATCCCAATGCTGAATAAAAGTCTGGTGTATATAAAATCTCCGCTCCTCGAAATTCTTTATTTTTGAAATGATTTCTATGTGATGCGTAAAACTTATGCTTAAAAATTCGTGCATATCAATTTTGTTCGGTTGTGAGAGAATTTCTGTGGATACTTCGTTCGGCAAATCAGTTTTTAAATCGTCAGTCAGTGACTGACGATTTATGTCGGCGTTCCATTCTTCAAAAAAAGTCCGCATATTTTTTAAGTTTGTTGCAGAGAATCCTCTTAAACCTGGCATTTCTTTTTGTAATTGGCTGGATATATTTTCTATTGCACCAGTTCCCCAAAAGTTACTCCGCGTATTTTCAGAAATATATTTGCCAATTCCAAAATAAAGCGAAAGCTGAATCCTATTCCCGTCTAAAGCAACCTGTGTCTGACTTTTTAAAATTGCAGATTTTATATTTTTTACAGCGATAACTATTTCATCTTTCATTTTTTTCACCTCTCACCTTACAAAAATTTCCCCAATCCAGTCTATTCCGCTCTGTTTCATCTTTTCTCTCCGTCAATATGGGAGTGTCTTTCTGCGAAGATTTCTTTTTGTCGCTCAATCTCGTCCGCAAGTTCTTTTTCTGTCGGGAGCAGTGTCAGATACTTACTTGCAAAAATCTGCTTGGAGTCGTTCAGCACAGAATACTTCGCCACCGTTTTGTCGGTTTCTGAACAAAGCAATATGCCAATGGTCGGGTTGTCATCTTCTTTTTTGTAGATGTCGTCAAACATACGAACATAAAAATCCATCTGCCCCACATCGCGGTGAGTAAGCGTGTTCATCTTCAAGTCCACAAGTACAAAGCATTTGAGCAAAAAATTGTAAAACACAAGGTCGATGTAAAAATCTTCTGTTTCCGTCCGCACAAGTTTCTGTCGCTCCACAAAGGCAAAGCCTTTTCCCATTTCAAGCAAAAAATTTTGCAGGCTGTCGATTATTGCCTGTTCAAAGTCGCTTTCTTCATAGCTTTTATTTTCTGGAAGCCCCAAGAATTCAAGCACATATGGATTTTTTACGAATTCAAGTTTTTTGTCCTGAAATTCTTTTGTATTCTGCTCCATTTCTTTTATTACAGGCTCTTTTATCTGCGAACTCAAAAGCCTCTCATAGTATTTTGTGCCGATGTTCCGCTCCAAAGTCCGAGTGTCCCAATTTTGTGCCGCACTTTCGTTGCAGTACCAGTCGCGAGCTTCTTTTTGCGTAACGCGCATAATCAGCTTGTAATGGCTCCAAGTTAAAATTCTCCACACTGCGGAGAATTTCTCTGGCTCTGTGAATCGCTCATAGAACATACGAAAATTGTACAAACTTTGCGTTGAAAAGCCTTTGCCGAATTCCTTTGTAAGTTCTTCCGAAAGATTCTTTATAATTTCTTTTCCGTACTCCGCCCTGTTTTCGCCGTTTTGCTCCTGTAAGACAATTCTTTTTCCCGTAAGCCAATAGGCATAAACCATCGCATAATTCACATGATTTTTTGCATATTGCCTTGATTGGGTAAATATGGCTTTTATGTCGGAAACATAATCTTCCGTAAAAGCTATTTCTGATTCATAGTAATTCGCAATTTCAGGTTCCATTTCTTCTCACCTCACTTCCGCCTTTTCACTTCGAATGAATTTCATTTTTGGCTGTACAAAGTAAAATACCGATTGTCGGATTTTCTGGAATACGTTCTTTTCTGGCTACAGCAAGAACTCTTTCCTTGTCATTGCTAAGCAAAAGGCGTTCATAAAGCTGACTGTTTATCTGTCTTTCTGTTTCGCGGGCAGTCCAACCATTATTTGCGGACTCAAGCTCGTAATATTCCCGTTTTGAAGGATCTGAAATCTGAATCAGAAGACGATACTGTGTCCAGTTTAATTGCGAACGCAGTGCGTTCGCAATTGGATATATGCGGTAAAATTGTCTGCTTTGCTCTAACTGCCTTATACCAAAACCGCTACCATATTCAGATTCAAGAGTTCTGGCAAGATTTTTAATAAGATAAGTTCCGTAATCAGCGCGCTCCTTGCCCTGCTGTTCTTCTTCAAAAATACGCTTTCCAAGATTCCAGTACATCTGAACGCGGCAAAAGTCCACACTGCGGACAGCAGAACTTCTTGCACTGTTGATAATCGTTCTTGCATCATCAATAATGTTTGAGGTCTTTTTGTATGTGATAACTGTGTTTTCTGTTTTTCCGTTCACTTTAATCTCCCTTACTTATCCCCAAACAAATTGCGCAGTTTTTCCATAAGGTTCTTTTCGTGCTCTTCAATGCGGGCGGCAATGTCATCGGCTTTTTCAAGCTGTTTGTATTCGTAGAAAGTTCGGGTAAAAGGAATCTCGTAGCCAATCTTTGTCTTAGATTTGTCTATCCATGCGTCTTTATTGTATGGTAATACTTCACGTTCAAAATATTTATCAATATCTTCATCAAGAGGTACATTTTCAAAATCACGTTTATCACTGTCAGCTTGAGGCTTTCCTTTTTTATCTTTTACAATTAAGCCTTTATCATCTAAGAGTGGACTTTCAACAGTAATTTTGTTATACCCTAAATCAACACTGTCTAAAACTTTTGATTTGCAAATTATTGTATTTCCTGATTCAGTAGTTTCTTTGTAATTTTTATTGGCGTATTCGTCATAGGCTTTTACAATAAGATTTCTACATTCATTTGTAATATCAACTCGTTTGTTACCAATGTTTTTTCGACGGCTTTCATAACAATTTGAGGCATCAATAAGTTGTACTTTACCAACTCTGTTTTCGTCTTTATCTTTTGTAATTATCCAAATGTAAGTTGCAATTCCTGTGTTGTAAAAGGAATCATTAGGAAGCTGAACGATTGCATCAAGCCAGTCATTTTCAATAAGATAACGGCGGATTTCACTTTGACCACTTCCGGCATCTCCTGAAAATAGGCTCGAACCATTTTGAATGATAGCCATTCGTCCGCCTGTTTTATTTTCGTTCGGGTCTTTGAGCTTAGCAACTCCATTAAGCATGAATAAAAGCTGTCCGTCACTTTTTGGTGGAAGTCCTACCCCAAAGCGGCCTGCAGAGCCTTTTTTATTTTCTTTTTCAATGTCATCAGCCTCTTTTTTCCAGTCGATTCCAAACGGTGGATTACTGATAATGTAATCAAATTTGTAGCCGTTGAATTTATCATCATTCAAAGTATCGCCAAACTGCATATTATTCGGGTCACCGCCACGAATCAGCATATCTGCTTTTGCAATACCAAATGTAAATGGATTAAACTCCTGTCCAAAACTTGTAACAACAGCTTCTTTGTCAAATTGCTTCAAGCGTTCTTCCATACAGGTAAGCATCTGGCTTGTACCCATGGTCATGTCATAAACAGTCTTGTTGATTCCGTTATTACTGAATGCGTTCTTATCACTGTTCACAAGAAGGTCGCACATAAGGTAGATGATGTCGCGGCTGGTAAAGTGCGCTCCGGCTTCCTCGTCATAACTTTCGGAAAAACGCTGTACAAGATTTTCAAAGATATATCCCATATCAACGGCACTGATTTTTTCGGGCGACATATCGGCCTTTGCGGAATTAAAATCGCTTATAACCTGATAAAGGACCTTTCCTTCTTTCATTGTCTTTATCTGGTCTTCAAACTTCATACGGTGAAGAATGTCTTTTACGTTGTCTGAAAATCCGTTCAAATAATCTTCAAAGTTATCTGCAATATTTGCGCTGTCCGCAAGAAGAGTTTCAAAAGTAAATTTGCTTGTATTGTAAAACTGGTAGCCCGATGCCTTTGTAAGAAAGCCTTCTTTTACCTGCAAGTCCTTTACTTTTTCTGCCATTTGCAAGACTTGCTTTTGAGTCGGTAAAAGACAATCATGAAAGCGCTTGATAAGACACATGGGCAAAATAACAAGGCCGTATTCATGCGGCTTGTAAAGACCAACAAGCGTATTAGCTACATTCCATATTAATGCCGCTTTTTCCTGAATATTGCTCCCCACTTTTTTTATAAGTACATCATTTGTAGACATTCGATTCACCTTTCGTATCAATTTCCATTTTTTTATACAGTATGTTAGTGTCAAAGAATGACACTTATTCATTTTTTACAGAAGATTTTTCGTTCATCACACAAATATCTCCAACATCACAATCAAGGGCTTTGCAAATCTTCTGCATGCTATCCATTGAAATAAACTCACCTTTACCGAGTTTAGCTAAAATGTTTGTGGAAATACCCGCCATCTTAATAAGGTTTGTTCTATTCTTAATTCCTTTATCTATCAGCAGTTTCCAAAGTTTTCTGTAATCTACATCCATATAAAAAGTCCGTAGAATAATTATACCATATTTCTCGGGATTTTTGAGAAAAATATCATGTTTTTACAATAATTTTTTGAAGATGTAATTAACCGTAGGCCAAAAACCTACGGCCCACGAATATAAAGTAAGGAGTTTAAGTAAAAGTTGAATTTCAGTGAATTCAGGTGGATTTAATTGAATTGCTAATTTTAAAATCTAGTGTTATATTGTAGGTATCCAAGGGCAGAATACCACTATTTTTGGTCTTATTTGTCTATTGAGGTCCAGTTTGCTTCAGTTAAAAACAAAAAAACACTCATTTCTGAGTGGTCTGTTATAGCAGAGGGCGGGACAGCGGACATTTGGCTACGGGCATGACGGAAAGTCCAGCGGATTTTACTGAACCATACAATGCGAATTGAGCCGCACCCGTAACACCGTCCGATGGCCCGAACTCCGCCGGGAGAGCAGTGAGTTTCAACACGCTGCGGTAGATTCCTGCATTTTTCGCAACCTGGGATTCAAAAATGCCCTGAAGCGGTTGTGGGAATGTGCAAAAGAAAGAGCTGTTTTTGAAAGACTCGGAGCGTAGGCGGCGGACGGGACGATGGGCATTTGGCGCGGGGGCGGAAGGCATAAGCTTTCCGCCTTGATACCTATCCGCGCCACGGGAGC
>OCTW011552925.1_pt1 | contig 10606 bp, 7 predicted proteins | sample 1539671 | NCBI WGS metagenome assembly OCTW01 (sample SAMN02144230, study PRJEB22623) | gut metagenome | biome: sheep rumen | host: Ovis aries | place: New Zealand
ACCGACCCCGTGGCCCTCGACCAGGCCTGCATCGACATCATCAACAACATTGAGGCCACGCCCGACAACGACCCCACAACCCTCACCGAGCGCATCGACAAGCAACACGGCATCCACACCATCGAACACGCCGAGAAGATCGGCCTCGGCACCCGCAAGTACCACATTGTCAGCATCGACTAAAATATGAAAAATATCGCAACCATCATCTGCGCAGCAGCGCTGCTCTTCGCAACCACCGCCTGTGCACAAAACCGAAAGGAGAATAAAGAAATGAAGAAAACACTTGTGGCCTACTTCTCGGCCACCGGAACCACCAAGGCCGCCGCACAGCGGCTGGCCAAAGAAACGGGCGCCGACCTTTTCGAGATTGCCCCGGCCGTGCCCTACACCGCCGCCGACCTCGACTGGCGCGACAAGCAGAGCCGCTCCACCAAAGAGATGCAGGACCGCTCGTCGCGTCCCGCCATTAAGGGCTCCTGCCCCAACATCGCCGACTACGACACCGTCTGGATCGGCTTCCCCATCTGGTGGTACACAGCACCCACCATCGTCAACACCTTCATCGAAGCCCACGACCTGAGCGGCAAGGTGCTCAACGTCTTCGCCACAAGCGGTGGCAGCGGTGTCGGCGGCTCGGCCAGCGACCTCAAGAAAGCCTACCCGCAGTACACTTGGGGCGAAAGCCGCCTGATGAACTGACCCCACCTACAAAAAAGAAGAACGGAGATGCGAAAACAAACTTTCACATCTCCGTTCTCTTTTTTTCGGGACTCCGTTAGCCTCACTTGGTCGAGACAACGAGGTAGTCGGTGAAGCGCCAGAAAGCGTTGACATCCTTGATGGTCAAGTAGGCAACCTTCTTCGAGTCGTTCTCGTCATAGACAAGTTCATACGAGCCTTCGGGATGCTTCGAGATAACCTGCGCCTTGCGCTGGCCGATGGCGATAGTGGTCACCTTGGTGCGGTCGATGGTCTGGAACTTGCTGACGTCCATATCGGCCGAGGTGTTCTGCTTCTTGCCGATGCCGATAAATCCGCCGCTCTTGTTGACAATACCCATCTCCTTCAGGTCCTTGAACGAGCCGACGATGTAGTAAGCCTTGTTGGCCTCGTTGGTCTGGTAGGCGATATAGTCTTCCTTCTCCTGATTGGCTTTAGTAAGGTCGGTGACGTTCTCCGACAGCTTTTGGATGGTAGCCTTGCTGACCGAAAGTTCATTCATCAGGTTGCTGATCTGAGTCTCCTGGTCGCTGATGCGCTGGTTGAGGTTGTCGACAAACTCCTGCAGCTTGCTGTTCTCCTGTCCCAGGCTGGCAATCTTGGAGTTGAGAGAAGCGATTTTCTGCTTGTTCTGCGCCAGCATACCGTCGATGACGGCCAGTTGGTCGGTGATTTGTCCTTTGACGCGCGAGTTCATCTCGGGGTTACCCTGCTTGAGGGTGTTCACCTTGCTGTATCGTGCCGAAATCTCGGAAAGGTTGGTTTCGATTTCGTTGAGGACTTCAAACAGGGCATCGATTTCGCCGTCCTTGGCGTCAACAATGGATTGCAGCGAGTCGGCGCGCTGAATGGCAGCGGCCTTCTCAGGGTCTTCGCCGTTGCAGGCGGCAAACAGTAGCGGCAGCGCCGCCAGCATAGTCAAAAAAATCTTTTTCATTGTTATTATGTTTTAAATTGGACAATAAAATATTTAAATTCCGTTATCTATGTATCAAAAACGAGCCAAATCACATATTATTGTGACCCAAAGAAATTTTATATCAAAAATTCGAAACACTAACGCCCTATGCATAGCAACCCCCTGAACGAAACCTGGGCCACTCCGCACCAGACACCACCCTTTGCCAGCATCGACCTGAACGACTACGCTCCAGCCATACGAGAGGCCATCGACGAGGCCCGCCAAACCATAGAACGCATTGCAACGCAAAGCGATGCGCCCACATTCGCCAACACTATCGACCGCCTCGAGACGGCCACCGAACGGCTGGATCGCGCCGTGGCCCTGCTGCTGAACCTGAACGAGTGCGACTCGACACCCGAGATGCAGCAGACGGTGATGGAACTGATGCCCGAAATAACGCGATTCGACGACAGCATCTGGATGGACGAACGCCTCTTTGGCCGCGTCGACACGCTGCACCGGCACCGCGACGCACTGGCCCTAAGCGGCGAGCAGCAGCAGGTGCTTGACAAGTACCACCGCCGATTCACAGCCGGAGGTGTCGGCCTCGACGCCGACAGCAAACGCCGTTTTGCCGCCATCAGCGAGCAGCTGGCCACCCTGACCGAGCAGTTCGGACAAAACGCATTGGCCGACACCAACGCCTTCACGCTCAACACCATCGACCCCGACGACCTCGAGGGGCTGCCCGAAGGCGTCCGCAGCGCCGCACGCCAGGAGGCCGAAAGCCGTGGCCAGCAGGGCTGGACCTTCACCCTGCAGGCCCCCTCCTACCGCCCCTTTATGACCTACTGCTCCAAGCGCAGCCTGCGCGAGCAGATGTGGCGCGCCTACAACAGCCGGGGCAACCAGGGCAATGCCAGCGACAACAACGACACGGTGCGCCGCATCGTCAACCTGCGGCTCGAGCAGGCACAGCTGCTGGGATACAAGAACTACGCCGACTGCAAGCTGGAGCGCACGATGGCACGCAACACGCAGACCGTCGTCGCCTTCCTCGACAGCCTGCGCGATGCCTGCATCGGATATGCACGGCGCGACCTGAACGAAGTGCGACAGTTTGCACGCCAGCGCGGGGCCGGTTTCGAACTGCAGAATTGGGATTTTGCCTACTACAGCGAACGGCTGAAGCAGGAGCGCTACGGCTTCGACAGCGAGCTGCTGCGGCCCTACCTGCCGCTGGAGCAGGTGCGCGAAGGCATCTTCGGCCTCTACCGCCGCCTGTACGGCATACGCTTTGCCGAGGCTCCGTCAGTCGAAGTCTACCGCAGCGATGTCAAGGCCTACGAAGTCTTTGACGGCGACCGCTTTATGGGCATCCTCTATCTCGATATGTTCCCCTGTGCCGGCAAGCGCAGCGGAGCGTGGATGACCGACTTCCGCGGCCAGTCGAACCTCGGCGGCAGAGAGGAGCGTCCGCTCGTGCAGGTGGTGTGCAACTTCACACGGCCCACCGACGGCAAGCCCGCCCTGCTCAGCTTCGACGAGCTGCGCACCTTTATGCACGAGATGGGCCACGCGATGCACGGCCTGCTCAGCGACATCAGTTACCCCAGCGTCAGCGGCACCAGCGTGCCTCGCGACTTTGTCGAGATGCCGTCGCAGCTGATGGAGAACTGGTGCCTTGAGCCCGAATTCCTCAACACCTTCGCCCACCACTACCAAACCGGCGAGACCATACCGGCAGAATACATCGAAAAGCTGCGCCGCGCCGAGAACTTCGAGGCCGGATGGCTCTGTCTGCGCCAGCTCAATTTCGGCACCGTCGATATGCGCTTCCACACGCTGACCGAACCACTTGCCGACACCATAAGGATAGAAGACTTCGAGAACGAGGCAATGACGCAGCTGCTGCCCACCGTCTACGGCTGCTGCACCAGCACGGCCTTCACGCACATCTTCAGCGGCGGCTATGCCGCCGGATACTACGGCTACAAGTGGGCCGAGGTGCTCGATGCCGACATCTTCTCGCGCTTCAAGGCCGACGGCATCTTCAACGACGAGACGGCACGCGACTTCCGCAGCCTCATCCTGAGCCGCGGCGGCAGCAGCCACCCTGCCGACCTGTTCCGCAGCTTTATGCACCGCGACCCCGACAACAGCGCACTGCTGCGCCGATGCGGCTTTTCACAATGACAAATCGAGCTCCTCGAAACGAAGGAAACGGTGACCGCAATCATCCTTCCACACCACGCGGCTGTGGCAGGGGAAAAGGTCGAGGAGCGGACGGTGGTCGCCCAGCAGCTCGTCGTCGCTGCTCAGGGCAAAATTGAGAGGCACCTCCACTGGCCACCAGCCACTGCGGTTCAGCAGCGACTGCGCCCTGAACACCTTGGCGTCGAAGTCCTTGTAGGCCTCCAGAAAACTGCTTGCCGCGTCGGAAGCAGTGCCGCTGCCGACTACAACACGCCGTATCGTGGCCTCGACATCGTGGACCGGATTGATGGTCCACACCGTGCCACGGAAAAAGGAGGTGGCACACAGCGCGTGATAGCCGCCGAAACTGCTGCCGACAATGGCCCGGACACCCTCGTTTTCAACCGTTTCGCGTATCTGGTCCTGAATCTGCCACGGCGAGCGGTGGTCGTAGTCGAAAGTGGGCGAAACCACGCGATGCTGCGGCAGCATCCTGCGAAGCAGCTGTCCCTTGGTGGCGTTGCCGTTCGAGCCATAGCCGTGAATGTACATTATCGTCATATAAAACCGTGTATGTGTTTGCAACCATTAACGCACAACTGCACATTCTATTGTCGACGACACAATATTGCACCCTATGGCACGTTATGTGTCAACAATGGACAAAGGCGAACAACATAACACCAGTTTGGCAGCCTGGTGCTGGCTGCTGCTATCGGCAACGGTGACAGTCATCGTTGCCCTCTGCCATTTCCCCGACGGCGCCGACTGGAAATGGTGCATACCCCTCACCGGCCGCTTCCACCTGCCTATGATGCTCGGAGGCGCTGTATTTGTGGGGCTTCTATCGCTGCTTGTCTTCCGCTGCTGCAACACGGGGCCGCTGCGTCGCGGACGCCTGCTGGCCGTCAGCCTGGCACTTATGGCGATGCAGACCGTGCTGGTCTACAGCTACTACGTCCACACCGACTGGGATGTGCAGCAGCTGACCGGGGCGGCACGGGCAATGGCCGAAGGCCGGCCTACGCAGGAGTTCCAGTGGTACTTCCAGTGGAACCCCAACAACCTGCTACTCACCCGCTTATTTGCCGCCGTCTTCTTCGTCACGGGCCCGCTGTGGGGCTTGAAGACGACACTTTTCCCGCTGCTGATGCTCCAAAGCGCCGGCGCCGCCATAACGGCACTGATGCTGGTGCAGACGGCAATGCACATCTGGCACCGCAAGGACTGCGCCCTGCTGGCCTACATCCTCTACCTGCTGCTGGTATGGCTGTCGCCGTGGTGGTCCATCCCCTACTCCGACGTATGGGGGCTGATGCTTTCCGTGCTGATGCTATGGATGGCCACGGCGGCACCGTTCAAGAGGGAATGGGTCAGGATTTTCACCATCGCCGCGGTCTGCGCCCTGGGCTACTACATAAAGCCCCAGACGCTCTTTGTGGCCCTCTCGATAGTCCTCGTCCGCCTTGCCGCAACCTTGCGTCGGCGCAGAGGGACGAAAACCCTGCTGCGCCACGCCGCCATAGCCCTTGGCGGCATAGCCACGGGCGTGCTGGCAGCCCACCTGGCCGTGGCGGGATGCGGAATGCACCTCCACACCTCGAAGGGGCAGGGCGTGTCGCACTTCCTGATGCTGGGCGCCAACTACCAGTCGATAGGCATCTACAGCGAACAGGATGTGGCCTTCGCGCGCAGCTTCCCCAAGAAAAAAGAGCGCCGCAACGCCGAGCTGGCCGAGACGGCCAAACGCTACAGCCATCTGGGCATTGGCGGCACGCTGACACTGTGGAAGCGCAAGAACCTGCTGAATTTCAGCGACGGAACCTTCTATTGGGGCCGCGAGGGCGACTTCTACAGCTATGTGCCCGAACGCTCGGGCTGGCTGGCGCGGCTGACGCGCAACACCTTCTACAACCGCTCGCAACAGGGCCCCTGGTACGAGGGCTGGGCCGCAGGCGCAACGACGCTGTGGTTCGGCATCCTTGTCTTCGCGATGCTGGCGGCACTGCCCAAGCGGAAAGCGAAAAACGAAGGGCGGAAAGCGGAAAGCAAGGCGGTGACAACGGCGGACAATGGGCAGACAATGGACATCATCTTCTGGGCGCTGCTGATGCTGACGCTGTTCCACACGCTGTGCGAGGCCCGCGCGCGCTACCTGTTCTGCTTCCTGCCGCTGTTCGTCCTGGCCGCCGTTGAAGGAATACGACGAACAAAAACCAAACTCGATGAAAAATAAACTATTAGCCCTCACCGCCATCCTGCTGCTGCTGTCGACGGCATCCGTTTCGGCACAAAACAAATGGAAATACGATTTCAGCATCGGCGGCACCTACAACAGCGGCAACATCAGCAACATAGGCCTGCTCAACACCGGCAGCGTAAGCCGCAACGACAGCATCCTGTCGATGGACGCCAGCTACAGATACCTCTACACCGAAGAGAAACGCGAAATGACCAACCAGGAATTAGGGGGCGGAGCCAAAATAGACCTCTACCAATACAGCCGCTGGTCGCCCTTCCTGGCCACCGACTTCGTTGTCAACCACTTCAAGGGCTACGACTTCAAAATCAGCTTCCTGGCCGGAGCGAAATACCGCATCTTCACCCTGCCCGGCAAGTGCGACTACTCGCTCAGCGCCGCCATCGTGGAAGACTATGTCAACTACCACATAACCAACCCCTCGGCCGACACCCTCGACGGCTTTGTGGCCCGCGCTTCGCTGCGCGCCAAGATAAAGCAGCGCATCGGCGAAAGCACCCACATCAACCACACGACCTTCTACCAGCCGTCGGTGATGGACCTGGGCGACTACATCGTGTCGAGCGTCACGAAGATAGAAAACAAGCTGAACAAGCACCTCTTTTTCGACATCATCTTCAGCTACGAGTACCGCAGCATAGTGCCTGAAGGCCGCAAACGGACCGACATCGCCACCGAACTGGCCCTGAGGCTGGCCTTCTAAGACCCGTACCCGCACAGCCCGTTCAACCATCGTTCAACCATTGTTCAACCATCGTTTAACCATTTAAAATGGTAGAACAATGGTCGAACGATGGTTAAACGACGGTCGAAATGGCAGAGCAGATGGCTCGCAATAAGCCCCCGAAGCGTTCCGCTTCGGGGGCTTATTGCCAGGCGTCAGCTCTGCCTTGAACGGAATTAACCTCCGGCCCAGAAAACTTTTGAACTTTTCTTTTCCAAAACAAAACTTATTCCTGTCTTTGCTCAACCGTGTTCCACTTCGATGTTGAATCTACAGTTACATATTTGCCAAACATAATAAGCTGTATGTCAACAATTACTCTCTCACTTTATAAAAAAAACGACAATTTAACTTTCAAATGAAATAATAGTTGTATCTTTGCAAACGAATACCAAACTTGTAAACAACAGTCGTATAGCAGACTAAAGGGTTCTGTCTGTTATATGGCAAAAAATGAATAAAAAGAACCCGCCTAAATAGAACCCACCTTAAGTATGTTAAAACCAAGTGGCAGTTGACGATTATTTATGAAGCATAGGATAACATTTTTTGTCTTTGCCCTATGTCTCGCAGCAGCAGTACAAAGCATAGCGCAAGAGACGGGCCAATATTCTGCCAAGAACAGCAATGCGTTCTACCAGAAGAATATATCCCGTTCGGTGTGCGCTGACAATAACAGAGTTCTGGAAATAACCCACTCCTTGCTTAAAGGATGGAACGAACCTGAAAATTACACTGTTATCAAGCAAGGAGATGACTATGTGGTTATCGACAACTATAAGTATTGGTTCTTCTCCGACGACAGCCTGATGTTTGTGGACAGTTACACCCACGAAACAATGACTGCACACAAGGACAACGATGACAGCACATCGTTTGCCACCTACGATATCAGGGCGCAACACCTTAATGAAAAAGTACGTTTCTTTGCGCCTTTGGCCTTTCAGAACAAATGGATTGATTATCACTATGCATATTTTAATTTTGACTACAGTTTCGACACCATTGTCGGCGGCGAGAAATTTCGTGTACTCCTGAGACGCGACACATCGCATCACGCTTACAATGAGGCTACATCCAGATTCGATATTCCTGACTTTTACAACGTTATCTTTTACTACAGTCTCGATTCTTCGCGTCTGAAATACGTCTACGCTACCCCGATGGATGTGGAAAATAATTTGGCATTGAAGTACGGAACCGAAAAATTCGAAGTCCACATCCGCCCCACCGCCCCTGGAGAATGGAACAACTTGCTCAAAATCTTCGATTTCCATCAAAAGGTTTATTCCGAATATACGCATCACGACAATCTGGGCAATCTGCCGCAGGCCTACCTTCAGGGAAAAGGAACCGACGGCAATAGTGACACAGCCCTGCTCCGTTATCCGATTATGTCGCCGAACGGACGCACCACGCTGCAGCAAGAGAATGGCTGGCTGCTGGTCTACTTTTGGAGCCGCGGATGCAAACCCTGCATCGAAACCCTGCGCAACCTCTCGAAACCAGATTCGCCGATAATGTCTTTCATCGATGCACACGACATCAAACTGATGGTAATTGACCCATCTGCGGCCGAAATGGCGATGGTCGAAGAACAGCTCGATCGCTATGGAATGAAACGCTATGCCATCTGTGCCAAGGGTTTAGGAAAAGTGTGTGGCATAACTGTCTTTCCAAGAATACTGCTTGTGTCGCCCGACAAAAAAATATTGAAATGCGAAAAAATTGAAGATGTGATGACCCTGTTTGACAATACAGGCAATTGACCACGGCAGCACTGCTTTCCGTTTTTCGCTTTCTGATCCATCGAGCTGTACTTTTTTACAAATCAACGTAATGGACAAAATTAATGGTCGATTCAGCGCAATGAACATAAGAACAGCCTATTGCATTGTGCCAAAGCTTATGTACATAAATGGGAAAGTTTTGTTCGGATAATCAGACGTAAATGTTTGATTATAATTTTTTGATGCATCAAAAGGCAAATCCCGATGAAAGTATAAAGCATTAATTTTGCCCATTACATCCAAAAATCCGCGCTGCAACCCCGTTTCTGCGCCTGAAAGGAAAAAAATTTGGCCGAACGGTAAAAAGGTTGTATCTTTGCAACTTGAAACAAGTTGAAATTTAAACACTCAACGATTATGAAAAAAAACGTATTCCTGTTGCTTGCCGGCATCCTGCTGATGTGCGGGACGCTCAAGGCGCAAGTCGGTATGCCCATCCCCAACGGCAGTTTTGAACAATGGACCTCGCATCAGGGCTACAGCGTCCAGGTGCTGTTCCTGAATTTGCCCATCTATGGCGAATACTCGACGCCGACCGGCTGGGACTACCTGGCCTACCCCGTCAACGAGAGCCTGTCGCAATACGGTATGGCTATCAATATCAACACCACGATACCCGTCGTTTTGGCCACGCCCGAAACCGGCGACGTGCCCGACGGCACTAAAGCCGTGAAGCTGCAAAGCCTGATGCTGAGCGACATAGTGGACCCGACGGCCCTAAGCCTGGCCGGCGATATGCTCGACAGCTCGTTTACGCAGATGGTGATACCGTCCATCCTTTCGACCGGGGCTATCAAGATCGACTCGCTGATGCCGCTGATGACCGGCCTGATGGCCGACACGGGCGACCTGCTTTCGCTGCTGCCCACACTGCTGACGCGCGACGTCAACGACTTTGTCAGCGGCGGCCTTCCGCTCGACGGCTTCAAGCCCGCCTCGCTGACCGGCAGCTACAAGTACCATTCGGCCGTGGGCGGCGACAACGGGGCCGTAGTCCTGCTTGGAACACGCTACAACACAGCCACCCAGAAGCGCGACATCGTCGGCTTCGGCATCAACCTGGAGCTGACCGACACGGCCGCCTACACGCCCTTCGAGGTGGAATATATGCCGCTGAGCACCCTCCTGCCCGGCACGCCGCGCCTGGCCCCAGACACGCTGATAGTGGCTATCGTCTCGTCGGCCAGCAACAATATGCAGCAGGGGTCGTATCTCTGCGTCGACAACCTGCAGCTGTGGCCCGCTCCCGACACCTGCGCCGCAATAGGCAACCTGATGGTGAGGAGCACCACCTACGATGCTTTTCCGGAGATGCAACTGATGTGGGACCAAAACTCGCAGCCCGACCACTGGGAGGTGAGCATCTGCCTGCCCGGCACGGAGCCCTTCACAGGCACCGTCTTCGAGACCACGGAGCCCTATTTTGAAATCCACACCCTGGAAGAGAACGGCACCTTGGAGCCCAACACGCTGTACTACATCTATGTACGCTCGGTTTGCGACGAGGACATCTACGGCGAGTGGGACTCGGTGCACTATCGCACCTTCTGCGCCGGAGTGAACGGCCTGACGGTCAACAGCGACAATCTGCAGGTCGCGGCCGACAAGATTGAAGGCTACAGCATCAGCTGGGACAACGACAGCGAGACCACAGGCTGGACCCTGACCTACGGCATTTACAACGAGCAGATGCCCGACAGCTGGGGCACAACCATAACAGTCGACACCCCCTATTTTGCCCTGCCTCCGCTGCAGCCGAACAGGACCTATTCAGTGCTGATCCAAGCCCACTGCGGCGAGGACAACACTGGCCGCCCCGCTTGGAAAAGCTTCACAACCACCAGCCTTACAGGCATCGAAACCGCCAATCAGGATCTGGCCAACAGCGTCGTGATTTATCCCAATCCGGCCCACGGCCAATGCGTGGTGACCGTCAGCGAGACGGCCGAGCTGAAGCTGTTCGACCTCGACGGGCGCCTGCTGCAGACCTTGAGCAGCGACGGCTCGCC
>OCTW013400133.1_pt1 | contig 10606 bp, 13 predicted proteins | sample 1539671 | NCBI WGS metagenome assembly OCTW01 (sample SAMN02144230, study PRJEB22623) | gut metagenome | biome: sheep rumen | host: Ovis aries | place: New Zealand
GAAGGAGGTTTGAAAATGAGTAAATTTATCGTAGAAACATCTGCGCATCATGTCCATCTTTCGCAGAAGGATTTAGAAACATTATTTGGGGAAGGCTATGAATTAACCGTTAAAAAAGAACTATCACAGCCAGGTCAGTTCGCCGCTCAAGAAAAGGTAACCGTTGTTGGTGAACGCGGCGAAAAAGCGATGAGCGTACTTGGCCCAGTGAGAAGCGAATCACAGGTCGAAGTATCCTTAACCGATGCCCGCGCTTTAGGCTTAAAAGCTTTAGTGCGTGAATCCGGTGACTTAGAAGGTACAAACGGCTGCGTTTTAAAAGGTCCTAAAGGACAGATCACTTTAGAAAAAGGTGTCATCGCGGCTAAACGTCATATCCATATGACTCCGGCAGATGCGGAAAACTTTAATGTTAAAAACGGTCAGATCGTCAAAGTCAGAGTAGATACTGATGGCCGTTCATTAATCTTTGATGATGTTGTCATCAGAGTCAAAGACACTTACGCTTTAGCAATGCACATCGATACGGATGAAAGCAATGCGGCTGGCGGACCAAAAGAAGGAACAATTGTCGACTAATCAAAAAGCTGCTTCATGCAGCTTTTTTAGTTTGCCCTTTCAATAGCTTCGATCTTTTTCGCAAAAAGAGCAATTTCCTCATTATTAAAATTCTCATAAATATCCCCATGAAAACCTTTGGGCAATAATGGTCGTCTTTTATTCATCACCGTTAAAATCATCTTTTCACTGATGCTCAAATCCGGATAATAGAGCGCTCCGCCTAATCCCGCTAAGGTTTTGGTATGCTTGAGAATCTCATAATCAAAAACATCTGTTAAATAACGCATAAACTCCGAATAAAATAACGCCATCACAAAAATCGAATAATGTTTCTGGGAAAGCAGCTCCTGATTATTCGTGACAAAATGCACCATCTCTTCATCTAACTTTCCATAATAAACCGGAATTCCTAAAACAATCGTATCAAACTGTTTCAGATCATCATGTGATAGTGTCTGATAATCAATAACCTGCACCGGACTCTTTACATGCATGGCAATGATATGCGCAATTTTCTTAGTCGCCCCATGCTTACTTTTATAAATTACACCAATCATTTCTCTTCCCCTCCTTAATTCTATATTAATACTTTTTGACACAATGAAAAAGAGCTTTATAAAAATGATCAGAGAATTGCGGAAGCGATCAAATCTAATTCTTTGGCGCGATATTTTGCAGTATCATAAGAAACATGAAAATGTTTAGCAACATCTCTCATATTAATGAAACCGTCTTTTTCATGTGTATGAATATAGAACTTAAAAAGATCTTCCGGCATTAACAAAGCCTTGGCAAAAGCATGAACTTGAAGCTCCTGCTCATTCGAAGCATTTGGTAACAAAATCTCATTGACAGGTAAAGCCTCCCACATTTCTGACACATAATGATAACCGCAATGTAAAAACAAATGACCTAACGCATAAGCGATGGTAAAAGTTGTTCTTTCATTTGTCTGATGTTCTCTGACTTTCATCAGAAAAGAGTGTTCCCCCGTTTTCATGAGCGCTGCATCCTTTAAGATATCAAGTGCACTGGTCATTGTTAAAGTGCCACCAATGCGATCAATAAAATTAGCTAATTCGCAATTATGATGATAATCGAGATCTTCGCGAATAGCTACAGCGGTATGCTCGATTTTCCTTCTTGTCTCTTCGTTCATGTTCTCACCTCTTAGCTTTAGTATAGCGAATTATTCGTCTTTATAAAAAAGAAAAAGAGCTTTTCCAAAAGGGAATCGCTCTTTCATAAATTATTTCTTTAATAATGCTTTTAATGATGAAGAAGCTTTAAAAGCGGGAACTTTTGAAGCAGGAATATCGATCTGTTCCTTAGTCGCAGGATTAATACCCTTACGGGCAGCTCTTTCACGTACTTCAAACTTACCTAAGCCCTGTAGTGGGACTTCATCACCGTTCTGTAATGCTTCTACAACAGCTTCAGTAAAACCTTTTAATGCTCTTTCAGCATCTGCTTTTGATAAACCTGATTTTTCTGCAATCTGTGCAACTAAATCTGCTTTTTTCATAATAAGTCTCCATTTCTATTTTTAATATTTTCTTTATACATTATACCAAAGCGGCCACAACTATACAATCGCTTTTACAAATTGCAATATTTTAAGCCATAACGGACATAAATAATGTTAAAAACGGTCATCAGATCAAGCGTCCCCATCATTGCTGACTGGGTATAATCAGATTCATAGCCGCCAATGCGCAAATAATGAGAAATGCCTTCATTCTCATAGTCCTGATTTAAAGTGACTAAAAGAATTTCTGGTTTTTTTTCTTTTAACTTATCCACTAAGCCATCCATAATCTTCTTACGGGCTCTGACCGATACAATAATCACTAATTCACCTGGTTCAATCGTATCAAACTTTGCCAACATATCCCCGCGATCCGCGAACGCATACACAAACTTTCTCAGTTTTAACATCTTCTGCTGGAAATCTGTGCAGACAAGCTTAGAAAACTGATAGGCAAACATATGGATATTCGGCGCATCATGGATTAATTCACAAACCTTATCAATCTGGACCATATCTAAACGAGCCTGTCCCTGCTTTAAAGAGTCAATCGTTTCCCGATAGACTTTATCAATAATTAAAGTTGGATCATCATTTAACTGCTTTTCCTCAGCTTCCTCTAAATGAATCTCATCATTGGCTAAGTCTAAAGCAATCTGTAATTCTTTCTTAAAGTTGGCGAATGACTTCGTATTCAAATCCTTACAAAAACGAGAAATCGTGGCCGGGGACGTATAACACATCGTCGCTAAATCATTGATGGAAATATTTGGCATATCATCAAGATGAGAAAGAATCGTCTGGGCAATAGTATAATACATATCCTGGGAAGACGAGTAATTCACATAAGTAATGAGGGTATATAAAATATCCACCTCATTATAATTCGTAATAGATCTAAGCATCATGGTGCACCTCCAAATAATTCCTTCTTCCTAATTCATATAAATCATGTCCCTGGCAGTCAATCACAACAACTAACGGCAGATCTTCCACTTCTAATCGACGCACCGCTTCTGGCCCTAAATCCGCAAAAGCAATGACATCACATTTCTTAATACAGTTCGAAATCAAAGCACCAGCGCCGCCAATGGCGCCAAAATAGATCCCTTGATATTTTTTGATCGCTTCTTTGACTTCGTCGTTACGCTTGCCTTTGCCAATCATCCCACGTAAGCCTTCCGCAAGCATCCGCGGTGAATAGGCATCCATGCGATAGCTTGTCGTCGGACCGCAGGAACCAATGACTTCCCCTGGAGCTGCCGGCGCAGGACCGGCGAAATAAATGGTGGCATCCTGCACTTCAAAAGGCAGTTTCTCGCCCCGCTCTAACATTTCGCAAAAACGTTTATGCGCAGCATCCCGCGATGTATAAATGACGCCTGATAAAAGCACCCGATCGCCAGCCTTTAATGAGGCAATCTTTTCCTTTGTGAGTGGTGTTTGTAAATGGATCATAAGATAACCTCCTTATGGCGTGCCACGTGGCAACAGATGGCGACCGCTACTGGCATGCCGGCAATATGCGTTGGCGCGCTTTCAATATGCAAGCTTAACGCGGTCGTGGCGCCGCCAAAACCAGCGGGACCAATGCCCGTCGCATTGACTTTTTCTAATAATTCTTTTTCTAACGCCGCATAGCGAGGATCTTCATGATGCGCATCAAAATCTTTCATCATCGCTTTCTTCGCTAATAAAGCGACGCCTTCAAAATTGCTGCCAATACCGACCCCAATGACAATTGGCGGACAGGGATTCGGACCGGCATCATTCACGACTTTCATGACAAAATCTTTGACACCTTCCACCCCGTCACTCGGTTTCAACATTTTCACCTGACACATATTCTCTGAGCCAAAACCTTTAGGTGCTACCGTAAGATGAATCTTATCACCAGGGACAATGTCATAATGAATCATGGCTGGGGTATTGTCTTTGGTATTGACACGATCAAACAATGGATCATTGACAATACTTTTACGTAAATACCCTTCCTGATAGCCTAAAGCTACACCTTTTTGAATGGCTTCTTCAAGAGGACCATCAACATGAACATCCTGACCGATCTCCACAAAAATACAAGCCATGCCTGTATCCTGACAAATGGGACGTTTTCTTTTTTTCGCGATATCCGCATTTTCTTTTAACACCTTTAAGGTGTCTTTTCCTAAATCTGTTTCTTCCTTCTCGATGCCTTCGCAAATCGCCGCATAGACATCATGAGGTAAATCATAATTTGCTTCCACGCAAAGCTTTTTAATCGCTTCAGTAATGGTCTGACTTTCTATTGTTCTCATCTTTTCACTTCCTATTGACTAATTTCTCCTGCAGGTCATCAAGAGAAGGATAATACATTGTATAATAACGTAAACTCATCAGTTCGACCGTCGTTAATAAAGCATGCTTCCCCGTCTTGCCATCTTCGGGATGACCAATATTGATGGTGTAATCAATCGGGATATGCATGCAGTCACTGCTCGCGCAGGTAATTAAGACCGTCGTACAGCCGGAACGTCTTAAATACTGCAGTGTCTTAAAGTTCCCGATGGCATAATTGCCATTAACGGAAAAAATAATGGCTAAGCCATCACTGCTCATCTTCTTCGCACATTCTAACTGTCTCTCACCATCCATATAAGCTAGAGAAAACTTTTCCAGCATTAATAAGTCGGTTTGAAAATGAATAGCGGCACTATTGGAGAACTGCGTTCCAAAAAGTGCGATTTCCTTCGTATCATGAATAAGTCTTAACACTTGATCAATGACTTTCCAGTCTAATGTAGCCGGCAGCTGTAATAACGTTTTTACGACCTGTTTGACATAAGCATCCGTTGCTAATGTCGGCGTCTGTTTCATCATCTTCAAAGGAATATTGATGAGATTATTAAACTTCTTCGTATCGGCATGAAAAGACATACACTCCTGTTTCAGATGGGCAAAATTTTCATACCCCAAAGCGCGGCAAAAACGCGAAATCGTCGCCGGCGATACGTAACAGGCATCGGCTAACTCACTGATTCGCATCGTTGAGATGCGATAGAAGTTATTCGCCATGAATAAAGCAATGTTATAATTTGTATCCTTTTCACTTGCGGTATTCAAAAAAATAATTAATCTATAAAAAAGATCCTTCATTGTCTTGCTCCTTATTATTCATTAAGTTAATTATATATTACTTGTTAACTAGATGAAAGTGATTTCAAGACATTATTTTCATCAAGCGAAAACTTTCTCTGATCTTTACAATGCATTGTATATCCCTTAGAATAGGTCTAGGTGATAAAAATGGATCGAGATTTAATAGCCCGCGCAATGCAGAATGTCATTAATATGAATAAAGTACAGATGTTTGAACACTTCAAAGGCGATCAGTTAGACAAGGCGCTGCAGAAAGAAATGTATGAAGTAGCCGAGTCGACAGATAACCCAGAAAAGTGTAAAAAAGATATTGATGCCCTGCTTGCAAAAAATAAAAAAATCATCACCGCGATCGAAAAAGATCAAGTGACATTGCCTATGTATAATACCCTGATGGAGGATTTACGCACCTGGCGACGCACTTACGTGATGAAACAAGAAAAATAATCTCTTTGTGGTGTATAGCACCACTTTTTTACATATCGCAAGGGCAAAATAAAAAGATACTCCGTCAGTTAATCAGGTGAAAGCTTACTTTATTCCCGCTCTCTATCTGCTAATTCTTTTGAGCTTTCCTTCTATGACTCTTCACGCTCATAGAATACTGTTTGCATCCTTAGCAGGGATCAATACGTTTTGATTGATCAATATCCTTGCTGATGACACTCTCACAAGAACTCTATCCTTCTCACTGACTTCGTATCTTTTTTTAATTAAGAAGTTGGTTTAATCAGTCCTTCCTTCTTCTTTCTAATTACACTATACTCCTGTTTGAATCCGCTTTCAAGTGTTATTTTTAAATTTTGAAAATTTTTTGAACTTTTTAAAAAAGCCAATGGGTTATTTCCCCATTGACTTTTCAATTGCACTAATAAATGCTGCACGCAGCCCGCCATCTTCTAAGGCTTTCACACCTTTGATCGTTGATCCGGCTGGTGATGTGACATTATCTTTTAAGATCCCAGGATGTAAGCCAGAAGCTAACTGCATTTTCCCTGATCCTAAGACTGTCTGACTCGCTAATTTATAAGCGCTCGCTCTCGGTAACCCCTGAGCGACAGCACCATCCGCTAAGGCTTCAATAACCATATAAATATATGCTGGTGCACAGCCTGATAAAGCCCCGCCGACACCCATTAAATGAGATGGTAAAACTTCCACTGAGCCAGCTGATTCAAAAACTTTTTTAATAAAGTCATATTCTTCATCCGTTAATGTCTGCTGATCTTCTAAGAGAATCATTCCTTCCCCCACGGCAATTGGCGTATTGGGCATAAAGGTTAAATGTCTGGTTGAAGAATCTAACATTGTTTCATATTTGGCGAAATCATAACCTAAAACCATCGATACTAAAGCTTTGCCTTTTAAGTCTTCTTTTAATGGAGCCACCACTTTTTCAACCACCTGTGGTTTGACCGCCATAAAAATGATTTCCGCATTGCGAATGACTTCATGACCATCGCTTAATGGTGTGACACCTCTCGCTTTGGCTTTTTCAGTGGCGATTTCTGATAAATCAAAACCGCAAATCTCATCTGCATTGATATAACCGGAATTGATAAAACCTTCCTGGATGGCAGAAGCCATATTCCCCATCCCAATAAAACCTAATTTATACATACTTTTTCTCCTCTTCTAATGAAAAAAGCTAACGTAGTGTTAGCTTAAATTCTTCTATTTTTCAAAAATGCTGGAACATCATCATCTAAATCATCATCTGGTTCATCAAAGCTAGATTCCATTGCTTTGGCAGTTGCCTTAGCAGTATAGCTTGTATGAGGCATTTCTGGTTCTTCTTCATCTTCAAAACCAGTAGCGATAATTGTGACGATGATCTGATCATCTAACTGATCATTAATGGCAACCCCTAAGATTGTGTTGACTTCGTTACCAACTGCTTCACGGATTGCGGCTAAAGCCGTATTGGCATCATATAATGTGATGTTTGGTCCACCTGTTACATTGACGATCGCATCTTTCGCCCCAGCGATAGAAACGTCTAATAATGGTGAAGAAATAGCACGTTTCGCAGCTTCTTCAGCTTTGTTGTCACCATCACTCATACCAATCCCGATTAAGGCTGCGCCACGATCTTTCATGACAGAAGATACATCGGCGAAGTCAAGGTTGATAAATGCTGGAATGGCAATTAAGTCAGTAATTGTCTGCACTGCCTGACGTAATACGTTATCTGCTTCACGGAACGCTTCGTTCATTGGACGACCACCGATCGCATCAAGTAAACGGTCATTAGAAACAACGATAATTGAATCGACATTTTCTTTTAAATCAGCTAAGCCGGCCTGTGCCTGACGGGCACGTCTTGGTCCCTCAAAAGTGAAAGGAGAAGTGACGACACCAACTGTTAAAGCACCTAATTCACGGGCAATTTTGGCTACGATTGGGGCTGCACCAGTCCCTGTTCCGCCGCCCATCCCAGCTGCTACGAATACCATGTTGGCCCCAGTTAAAGCTTCTCTGATTTCATTTTCTGCTTCAACCGCTGCTTTGCGTCCGATTTCTGGATTTCCACCGGCGCCTAAACCATGCGTTAAATCTTTTCCTAATACAATTTTATTAACATCGGTAATCCCTTTTAACATCTGGGCATCAGTGTTCGCGACATAGAATTCGACACCTTTGACACCATCGGTCACCATGCGGGTTACGGCGTTACATCCTCCCCCGCCGACACCTACAACTTTTATTTTTGCAACCTGCACAAAATCCATATTTTCATCCATCGTCTCATTCCTCTTTCTTTTAATCTTCCTCACTAAAGAACGTATCCATCAGTCGTTTGAAACGCCCTTTGTGTTTTTCTTCTGTTTTTGCTTTTGTCAAGCCTTTTAAGCGCAAATTCATTGTACTTGAAATATCCGGCAGAGTCAACGATACAGCGTCCTCTCCGAGCAGTTCTTTGCGGTCATTAATGTAATAGATCATTCCTAACGCAGGGACATAGCTCATATCGCGCGCCCCGATCGTTTCCGGGCGATAACAGCGCACCGGTGAGCCTAAGGCTTTCGTGGCCACCTGATCTAAGTACGGCAGTTCACCGCCGCCGCCGACAATTAAAGTTTCATAATTGCGGCCATCATTAATGACATCAATTTTAGCTTTGATCTGCCCCATCATATCAGTGACAGCATCACATAACACATTTGATAAATCCGCCTGTGTATAATTAATCAGTTCATCATCCTTCTTAATGGTATGAATGATATCATCATCCCCTAAGCCCTTTTCACAGGTGCCATATTTCACTTTGTAAAGCTCAGCTTTATCTAAAGGAATATCCCAGGCCGTCGCAATCGCTTTGGTTAAATCAAAGCCGCCGACATGCGCCTGACTTAAGTATTTCAGATAACCATCTTCAAAGAAGGCGATGGTTGCATTGCGATACCCAATATCAATGAGGATCGCCCCTTCCTGCAGATAAGCTGCATCGAAGGCTTCCTTCGCTGAGGCATAGGCATCAATTGTAATATCTAATAATGAGAGACCGGCTTGTTCCACCGCTCCTAAATAACTATATAAATGTTTCTTGCGCGCTGTGACAATCATCGTATCCGCTTTTAAAGAAGCTGATTTGACCCCTAGCGGAATCTTCTCCATTGTCTTTGTATCCGTATGATAACGGATCGGAATCGTCGATACGACATCTTCATTCTTTGATAACTCAAAGCGTCGTGAGAGTTTTAGAGCTCTTAAGACATCTTCCACGCCCACACGGTCATTAGCTGAATTGACCTTGGTGATCCCATCACCTAAGTAAATCTTCGCATCATTTGATGGTAAGACTAAGGCCACTGACTTCATGGTCGTCCCTAACTCATTATCACACTCTTTCACAATAGTCCTGATATCTTTGACTACTGCATCCATATCTTTGATATTCCCTTTCACAATACCATGACTGGGGATTTTTTTAGAAAAGAGAATATTGATATTTGCGCTCACTGTTTCAGCTACCAGTAATTTAATTGTCGTAGAACCGATATCCAAAACGGCATAAATTTCTTTCATTTTTATTCTCCTTACACAATTTGTATATCTTCTCTAACATTTCTGTCAGAGCTTAATTATACATGATTAATATTACCATAAATCAGTGATAAACTCTTCATAAAATTAGAAAAAAGTTACGAGAAAATGATTTTCTAATCTTATGAAAAGCGCAGGCGTCTGCGCTATTTACATTTTGTCATATAGACCACGCGATCATTGCGAATCGTAAAGGTACAGTAATCGCTGTAGGCGGCCACATAAGCCTGATAATTAAACTTCTTCACGCTTAATTCATCCGCCATTTCATCATAACGCACAACGATTGCTTTCCCATTATCCATAATGAAGCGAACCTGCTTATCTTCCGTCTTTGTCGGATCATAGAGAATATCCGAAACTGATGAACGAATAATATCCGGCAGCTTCAAATATTCCTTCAGGAAGGCCTGCATCATTTCTACGCTTTTAAACTTCTGCAGTTTCGGATACTTTTGCAATGAGGCAATATGATAATCATCATTTAAGGCAAAAACATGCTTCGCATCATCTAAGATATAAGTCTGCTTGCCAATTGTCCCATAAGCGACGATATTTGCTTCCTGGATATCGACACTGACATAGCCAAAGACATTTGCCGAAACACGCGCTTTATTCACGAGCGGCATGCTCTTTAATTCTTCCTGATACTGCTTTTTTGAAAAGGCAAAGAAATAGCTTTTCTGATAGGGCGCAGAAGCCTGCTCTAAGGCCGTTGTTTTGATCTGATGATTGCCATAAAAAGTGAAGCTTTTAATTTTCGAAATCGGATTGACAAAAAAGGCAATCACTAAAGCGATGATCACCACCACCAAAACGATCTTTACTCGTTTTTTAAGACGTTTCCGCTTCTTATTTTTTAATAAAACCTTACGCTGATCTTTATCATATTCATTAAACTTGACGCCTGATGCTTTGTTGGCTTTCTTAGCCATTTTGTTTCTCCCAGTTGACTAAAATAACTTCGGTCCGTAATTCTACCCCGAACTTTTCTTTCACCGTCGACTGCACGAGCTGAATGAGCTGTAAGATATCCTTCGCTGAAGCATAACCATTATTGACAATAAAGTTAGAATGCTTTGGTGAGACCTGCGCACCGCCAATTTCATAGCCGCGAAGGCCCGCATCATCAACGTATTTCCAGGCTGGCTGATCACCAGGATTTCTAAATACCGATCCGGCGCAGGCAAAGTTCCAAGGCTGGGAAGCCATCCGGCGTTCCTTACGTTTATCAAGAATCGCTTTGATTTCTTCCGGATCCTTTTCATTCATTTCAAAAGTTCCTTCGAGAATAATCCAGTCAGGATGACGCTGTAAGCGCGAATGACGATA
>OCTW011282167.1_pt1 | contig 10603 bp, 11 predicted proteins | sample 1539671 | NCBI WGS metagenome assembly OCTW01 (sample SAMN02144230, study PRJEB22623) | gut metagenome | biome: sheep rumen | host: Ovis aries | place: New Zealand
ATTTGCCAAATATTTTTTAAATATTTGCTTAAATGTTCTTCTTTTATGAAAATCAGGTTCATATGCCTGTATATAATAAAAAATCTTATCTTTATCACTCACTGATTTATCTAATATTAGCGCAGTAACCCAATATGTTGCTATAAACACATCATAATCTTTTTCTTTTTTCCGAATAAGTTTTATAGCATTTTTCCTTGCATCACTGTTACACTTTGATTTATAACATAATACATTAACTTTCTCAGATATTGGAAAATAAGGTTCACTATCATACACCACTAAAAGATCGACCTTATTGCCCATTTCACTCCACAAGTTTGCCAACTCAGTTATTACTCGCATCCCTCCCGATGGCCCAAATGACATTACTAAAATAAGGATTTTCATAAAAAATTCCCCCAAACAATGATAACTATTTATGTTAAAAAAGCACTTATATACATCCCCATTTTGCCAGTAAGTGCTCACCATTTATCAACAATACAAAACTATTTTTCATAATCCAACAATTCAAAACAAGCTCCAAAAATAATTATTCTGCAAAATATTCCATAACAAGGAAAAATCCCCACCAGATTCCAGTGCAGCTATAATCCAAAAACACAAGCAAAACAAAGTTGTCAGGCAAATTCTATATCTTGTCTTATTTTCCAAATATATAGCACAGCATATAGCCAATGGTATCAACAAATTTCTAGGATACCTCCACATCGTTGCTGTGATTCCTATAACTGGCATAATAATACACATATATTCAAGAAACAAATACGTAATCTCCACATATCTTCTTTTCAAATCAGACATGGTCTTATCAGAATTATTCTTTATATACCTTATAATCAATAACATTATCATAACTTTAGCATAGGCAACTAAAAATCCATATCTAGTCTCCCCAGAAAAATATCCCTGAGCTGATGCATTCAACTCATCTGTTGTAGATTGCATTAACAGGAGAATTTCCTCGTAACGGCCAATAATAGCACTCTCATATAAAGGCATAGCCAAACCAACAAAAACACATATTTTGTAAAAGAAGGAAAGTTTTTTTTGGCTACGTGCATAAAAAAAGAATATAAATGGCAAATACAAAACAAATGCTTTATGAATAGATGTCGCAAAAAAAATCAAAATTAGAAAAACAACATAACCTTTTTTACTATCATTTGCCAAAAAGTAAGTAGCGACCAACAACACTGCTTCCGCAATAAAATTTCTTACTTGGCATACGTCCATAATAAACGGATATATCAGGTACATAATCAAAACCAATGCTATGTTATGTGTCAACTTATACACAACTACTGCTATCACCACCATACACAGCAAAGTAGACACAAATCTGAATTCTGAATATGTCAGTCCGGCATCATATCCCAAACTATTCAAAAACATATAACCTATATCATTATTTACTTTATAGTATTGCGATGTGGCTTCGTCAAAATTTTCAAAACTTATGTATTGTACCAAAGAAAAATATCTCTCATATGCCCCATAATCAGGTACATCATAAGTTAATCCCATCAATATGGACAATCCAATAATAAATACAGGCAACATTATCAATTTCTTGTTTAAAAACAGATGTACAATCACACTAAAAACAACCAGTATAAAAAAAGCTAATATTTCCATATTACCCTCTTCAGCATTAGTGAAAAAATCGTTCTAACCAGCTAGAAGCTAAATATTCATTTCGAATTTTTAACGGCACTCTTCGAAAAGGTTTTTTTACCCAATCAAGAAATTCATTCCAATCATCGACACCATCTATAAAAATATTATCTGGATGATAAAAATCCATTTCCTTAATTGCCATATTATTCGTAATTAACTTACGTCGCAAAAACAATGCCTCTAATGTTCTTACAGTCATTCCTCTCTGTTTTTCATTCATTATCTCAATTATACATCTACTTTGACAATTAGCGCGAATTATCTGCTCGTAATCCATATTATTCGTTATATAATGAATCCCTTTTGTTTTTTCCAGTCTATATTTTTTATTATGTTTCACAATAAAATTCAGCTTTAAATAATTTTTTACCAATTTATGATACAGCAAATTTATATCTTTTTCTCTCTCGTGAACTGCCCCTATAAAAACTGCATCATATTTAATACAGTTATAATTATCATCAGTAATTTCAAAATAGAATTGTGGATTATACCTTATATTATATTTCTTGGCATCTTCACTATCAAATGTCCATACTTCTATATCATTCCCCAATACTTTAAGTTCATCTGCATGGCAACCTTTTCTAATCCACTTCATATTCTGTGTATCACGATAGTAACAAATTAATTTCCCGCTATATCCTTTTCCCCTTATATAGTTGAATATTTCATTACCAAATAACGACTGAAAAATTATTATTGCCTTATACTCTTTCAATCGTTTCTGCCAATTAGCATACCAAATGTGCTTAAAAGGGAATTTAGTTTTATAATGAAGTCTTCTTATTATTCGCAGGAACAATCCTACTTGCTTATATATTGCATCTACATCGACTTTATCCAACATACGCAAATGATTGTCTGTCCAATCATCTCCTGTACAATCTAAAATCAATATTTTATCCATAATTCTCCCTACTTAAACTGGTATTTCCATTTCCAATATCGAAACAACAACCAGCCAATTGGCAATATTGCGATTATCCTGCCTGGTCTTCCACTATTTCTCAACCATCTAGTCAATGGTAAATCAGAACATAATCCATATACACAATACAATAACATTTCTTTTAGTTGTATCCTTAAACACACTTCATCATGAAAGAAGGTCTTACAAGAATCCATCATATTTAGTGGCGAATGCATCCGGAGTATACGCCCACTTTCGGTAAGTCCTCCATCCAAGTATTCACATATATATATAACCTTTTTAATGTAAATATACTTATACTCATATGCAATACTTCTCCATATCCATCCTTCACTCATAAATCTCTCATTTTTATGTGCTGGAAGTTGAAATTTCTTAAATACTTCTGTACGCACCACTTCTGCACGGTCACCATGTACACGATGATTCACCCGAAAGTGAATATCATCGCTTACATAATAGTCAGGAACATTAGCACGTTCACTGATAATTTTTCCATTCTGCCCTCCTCTTTCATAACTTAGTACACCTATATTGGACTTGTCAGCATACCTTTGCCAATCCGTCAATATTATCTCAACAGCCTCCGGAATAAGGTAATCATCACTATCCAATATAAATACAAGCTCTCCACGTATAAACGGATGCGAATAGTTCATTGCCGTATGTTTGCCACCATTTTCCTTACGATGATACTGAACGGGAAAATCCCCCGTATGAAGACCTTGTATATATTCCTCCGTATTATCTGTACTACCATCATCTATGATTAACCATTCAAAATCCTTTACTGTCTGCTTTTGCAAACTGGCAAAAACTTGAGGCAATAACTGCACTCGATTATAAGTTGGAGTTAAAATCGTAAGTCTAATTTTTTCAACCAATTTCTCATCCCCCTTGCGGCAAAAATTACATATTCCAAACTATATCCGAGCAGATCTTGCTGTTTTTTTATTTTTTTTAATGCTTCAGATGTAGATATCACATCGCCATGCGCTTGCTGCAGAAAATTTTTCCATCGTGCAAAAGATTCCATCGACATCATTGATGGATGCGCAACAAAAGTAAATATCCCCGACACATTCATAAGAAACGGCCCATCACAAATAGACGGAACGAATATCATACCAGCCTTTCTATATGGCATCAGTCCATATCCATCCGAGATAAATTTCAGTTCGGGTATCATCTTACATGCAGTCACTGTATTCAGATCAAATGTATGTGCTGGTGCAAAGAATCCCGAAGGGAACAAACCATGTTCACGCAAAAGATTATATCCTTCTTGCATCATTTTTTTTTGCACTTCGCCATCTACGCCTGCCCATTCTGTATGCAAGCTATGGGATTGCTGGAAGTATATTCGCTTTGCCTCTGGTAAGTACAAATGCCGGTAACCATGCTGCGCTATTGTCCAGCCCTTATTCTGCCAATTACGAGCCCGTTTCCAGAATGTTTTATCCTCCGGCCAAGTAAATTCTGGATCATGATTATCCGGAATCACACCGACCAACGGCCTCACCTGATATTGATCCAACAATGCTTCCATGCGCTGCCAATTTTCGTGATTCATCTGCGGACAGGCATCATCTAAGCGCACTATGTATTTAGCTCTCAATTTTAGTCCTCCAGATTATATTCCCTATACAGTCGCTGATATTCGCTTTCTGCCCATTTTACCGTCTGCATAATGTCATAGTCACGATTCTGCAAGGCCATGGTATTGGAAGTTCTATCAATCTCCATGCTTTTTTCTATTTCTGATAGCCACGTGCTTTTATCCGTCAAAGACAAAAACGTAACCTGTCCTGAAGCAATACAAACCTCTTCAGGAACTCCAGTGCTTACGATACATTTAAGACCATTTACCTGTGCCTCAATATTTACCGTAGGCAGCCCCTCATAATGCGAAGGAAAGACAAACACATCCATAGCCGCCATATAATCCTCTACATTATCTACCGTCCCTGTCATGATTACGAACTTCCGGATATGCAAAACCTGAATTTGTTGTTCCAGCTTGCTGCGCAGTTCACCATCTCCTACCAGCAGCAGACGGGAATCCGGATGCTTCTTATGGAACTCTGCAAACAGATCAAGCAAAAATTCGTGATTTTTTGCCCAAGTAAACCTCCCTACATGACCAATCACAAAAGTACCTGCTGACAGTCCCAAGTTACTCCGCAGGGAATCCCGCACCTTCCGCCGAAAAGCAAAGCGTTTATAATCAATAGCGTTGCGCCACAGGGAAAACGCCTCACTCTCCACAATCTCTTTGCCATAACGTGCTTCCCCTGCTCTTTTCGAGCAACCATAGAAACGTTGTGCTATATGACGTGTCGACGCATACAAAATCCTCCGTAGTATCCGTCGTCCCAAACTATCCTCATTTGCCCGATCATCGCTATGGGCGTGAACTATGGCCAACCGGCCATTAAGGCGCGCCAACAATAAATAGAGCCCCGCAGTACTCGGCATATGGCCCTGCACAATGCGGTCGTCTTTAGCCGCTTGAAAAATTTTCTGCCACGCCCGAATGCAAGCGAATAGGTTGTACCCCTTAAACTTGGGCACATAATATATATGCCCGCCGAGCTTTCTTACCTCATCCGCATAAACACCAGGATTAGAGTCATGCACTACAAAGTCAAATTGAAACCAATTCCGATCAATTTTCCGATAATAGTTCATTAACATGGTTTCAGCACCGCCACGATTCAAACTGTTGAGTACATGCAATATACGAATTGGCTTAGATTCTTTCATTGTTACCATCATTTTTCATCACGCAAATCAGCCTTTATCTGAGATGAACTAATTTCCGGTGTCCGCGGAAGATAGACTACTTCACATCCCTCGTCCTGAAGGAAGTCAAACTTTCCCTGCCAATCATCTCCCATGACGAATACATCTACACCACCAAAGTCGTGAACATCTTTCTTTTTCTGCTCCCAGCAGGTTTCAGGAATGACCAAGTCCACATAACGGATGGATTCTACCAACATTTTGCGCTGTTCATAGGAAAAGAAGCATTTTTTTCGCTTTTCATTCCAGTTGAATTCATCGGTGGATACGGCCACAATCAAATAATCTCCCAATGCTTTTGCTCGCTTAAAAAGCTGAATATGACCATAATGAAGCAAGTCAAATGTACCATATGTAATAACACGTTTCATTAAGTTTTTACACTCCTTTTCATTTAAAAATCCAGTGATTTTTCTACCATAGCATCTAATACTGCGTCTGTCGCATGGCCATCCTGTAATGAAAATTTCCCTTTGAAGGACTTTACTCGTTCTTTTTCTTCCTGCCAATCCATATCTTTCAACAAGGTCAAAAGGCTATCCTCATATTCACTGCCGTTTAGATACTCACGGATATCCATATACATCCCCCGCTTAGCTTCATATCGTTCATAGTCGTAACAGTAATGAAAAATTGGTTTTTCCAGCAAAGCATAGTCAAAGATGATACTTGAATAGTCGGATATCAATACATCTGCGACTAGAAGCAAATCGTTAAGTTCTGGATAATTAGTCATATCCCTACAAAAGTCATTTGTGGGTAACCCCATCACGGCTGCCACCTCATAGTGAGCACGGAATAACAGTATAAAATCATCTCCCAAAACCTTTTGCCATTTCTGCAGGTCAATAGGCGGTTTTAATATTACACCACGGCTGTCCCGGTCAAATTCCCTAAAAGTTGGCGCATAAAGAATTACCTTTTTGCCATTTACCAATTGCAATTCATCTTTCAGCTTAGCTATATAATCCTGCGTTGCTGTCAACAAAAAATCATTTCTAGGCAAACCACATACTAAAAAGTTTTCTCTTGGAATGTCAAAAACACGTGAAAATATGTCCGCTTGCTCTTCATTCTGTGCCGTCATAATATCTACTTTCATTTTTCCAAGACTGCGAAATGATGTATTGTTCTCATCAATATCACTTCCCATCTTCTTAATAGTAGAACCATGCCAAGTATTCACATAGATAGTATCTTTCGACTTGAAGCTAAGACCTCGTTCCAATGAAGAATTAGTTATCCATATGCCTGCTTTCAATGCTGTAATAAAATACTCCAAAGAATCTGTTCTTACTTTTGAAGCACCCAAAACATCAAACTTACTCGGATTATGAAATGCCCAAACATAATTATAAGAAGAAAAACGCTTATCCGTCCGCATTTTTTCATAAAGTTCTTTGGGGCTATCATCGTATTTTTTACCCCCAAAGCTGCTTATCAATACCAACCTTCTGTCCTGCTTTATCAATAAGCCAAGAATATTAAGTAGGAAACTCATCATATAATAATATCCATAATACAATGGACGTATATATTTTATTGCTGCAACCATAAATTGACGCACATTAGAAATCCCCTTTTTTATATTAAAAATCAATCTATTGCATCATATATATTATAAGTAATACGTTCAACAGTTTTTAAATCAAAAGATTGAATTTTATCTAAATTATACTGTCCAAGTTTATATCTTTCTTCATTAGACATATATATAATTTTCTTCAATGCTTTTCTAATCCCTCCTATATCCTTAGGGTAAAATAGCCCCCCCCCTTTCCCCTCATCAATCAAATCTACATTCCCTCTAATCTTACTGGCAAGGCACGCCAATGAGGATGCCATAGCTTCCATAAGACTTACATTCAATCCCTCACGAATAGATGGTAGTATATATATATCCGATGCCGAATAAAAGTCATTTACATCTGTACGGAAACCTACCATACGAAGATCAACACCACATTTATTAGCTACAAAGCTAAGGTAATCTTTTAACTCACCCTTACCTACAAGCACATATGTAACATTATCTATTCTTTCTAATGCCCGAATCACCGATTCGTGATTTTTATTTTTATTAAGTTCACCAACAGATAAAATTACAATTCTTTTATCCGATATTCCCAATTCTTTTCTGATTCGTTTTCTTCTATTTCCCAATGATGAAAATCGATTTATATCTACTCCCACGCCCGGAATATAAATAGTTTTATCAGCATGAAATTTTTCTAATGCTCGCTTATAATCCTCCCTATTAATTGTAATCAAAACATCAGTATATTTACTATAATACTTTTCAATCGGGTAAAAGATTATCCAATTTTTTATTGGAGCATCTTTATAAAAATGAAATCCATGAGCTGTGTAAATAACTTTCAAGCCTTTTTTTCGAAAGTTTTTCGCCGCTTGTCTTGCTATTACCGAACCAATCGGACTATGGCAATGCAACAAATCATAATGATTATAATTCAATATTTTTTTTACATTTCTATATGCTGATATTATTGAAAATATATTTAAAGTACGCGGAATAGCTACATCAAATATATTAACCTTCATAGCTGATAATCTTTTCATTAAGTCATCACAGTGTTCCTGAGTTATCGTGCCAGGATTACTAAAATCTGCAACAACGTCTACTTGATAACCAAGCAACTGCAACAGTCTAATATTCGAAATATTAAATTGATCTATCATAGAAGCTACTGATGCAAGTTGTAACGCTCTTTTTTTCATTATCATCCATCACCACATTAAGCTTTCAACTATCACATTGCGTAAATATGTCATAATAAGAGAAAAAGCATACTAACAATGTAAATATGTTAAAATAATTTTTCTTATGTTTTGTTTAACTCTGTCCTTTTGATACTCTCTTTCAAATTTACTATTTGATAAGAAAAATCATATTGGCTTATAGACTTATCATAAACAAGATTTCCAAAAGCCTTATTAAAAACTTCACTACATCGTCCTGGTATAAAATGAGCTAAATGAATACACCAATTAAATAATTTAGTTACTACGATTTTATGATTAGCTTCCATTGCTATATATTTAACCAAATCAGAAGTTCTACTATATTCAGCATTCTGAGGAAAGAATATACCTCCTTTTTCTCTTATCATAACTTGAGCTAGAAATTCGCAAAAATTTTCAATATATAACATTGACCGTTCATTATCTATATTAGGAAAAATTGGAAGTCTCTTCGCTAATCTTGATAATTTCAAATAATTACCTTTTGAACCGCTTCCATAAATCATTGGAGGACGAAGGATCGTTACTGTGAATTCATCACTTTCATATTCTTGAATTGCTTTGTCTGCCTGCCATTTAGAATCACCATAGAAATTTGCTGGATTTGGTGTAGTTTCTTTTGTTATTTTTTTTAATGTTCCGCAGGGAGCAGATTCACCATAGATGATAACCGAAGACATAAATACAAATTGTCTAACACCATCATCCTTGGCTTTTTTTGCTGTTTCTATGGCCAAATCTGTATTAATTGAATAATATTTTTTTTTAATTTCTTCACTAACATTTCCTACATCTGCATGTGCTAGACCAGCGACATGAAAAACGATTTCATAAGCACCAAAGTCTTTAGCTCGCCAAGATCCATCTATCATATCAACAGTATCTATTTTCAATTCAGTACGATAGTGTTTTTTTACATAATTTTCAAAACTTGAACCAATGTAACTATTAGCACCTGTAATCAAAACTTTTTTCATTTAGTTTCCTTCTTTATCTGTCCAGTTCCACCTTCAACAATGCTTTTATCACCACTGAAAACGCCCAATGAAGCAATAAAACATCTTACATCAAATACTAAGCTTAAATTTCCTGCATATTCCCCATCCAACTTTGCTTTTTCTGAGATTTTCAGTTCATCTCTGCCATTGATTTGCGCCCAACCGGTTAGTCCTGGTTTTATATCATTAGCGCCATACTTATCCCGTTCTGCTGTAAGCAAATCTTGATTCCATAAGCCCGGTCTAGGGCCTATAACACTCATGTTTCCTATGAAAATATCCCAAATCTGCGGGAGTTCGTCCAGGGAATGTGCCCTAATGAATTTGCCGGATTTAGTGATATATTGTTCCGGATTATCCAACATATGCGTAGGCTTATCATGCGGTGTACACATTTTCATTGAACGGAATTTGTGCAATTTAAAATACTGCTTATCTTTACCAATCCTTTTCTGTGTAAAAAGCACCGGCCCCGGGTCGTCCAAATATATCCATGCAGCCAACAACAGAAATACAGGAGAGAGCACCATCAATCCTACTAAAGACAAAAGGATATCCAAAACTCTTTTCCCATATTTTTCATATAGCCCTGATTGATGACTATTGGGGCCGATTGCTTCCAAATGGCCTCTTATACCATCCGCATTTTCTTTTTCGTCTTTGTTCTCGATAAACTGTACTTTTTGTCCCTGCATAGGATTCCATTCATCTGGGTTATTCTTGTATACAGATTCCGGCTTTTTCACGATAGCAAAAATACTTAGCACAGCTGTTACAACCAGTAAAACCATCCACAAATTCATCCACCTCCCCCTTGCTCTTATTCATGAAGTTCAATCTTGTTCCCGTCAGGATCGACTGTGAAACAATATCGATCTCCCACCCAATCATTCTTGATAGAACTTATTTTCAGCCCCAAATCATTACTTGTCTTTTCTATATCATCCACTTCCAAAGCTAGGTGACGTAAACCTAATGTTTCGGGAATGGAACGTGCTGGATGACTGGCATCCACAAATAATTCCAGTTGAATTCCATACCCTCGTAGAAGAACTATCGTGTCATAATTTCTTTCCACACGCTTGAAAATGATAAATCCTAAGCGTTCGTAAAATTCAACCGTCTCTTCATTACTGACAATTATGGCAACATGGTGAACAGCTTCTATCATCTGTGTTACTCCTCTAACTGCTTGCTCTTATAGGTTGGAATCATATGCTTGAGCGTTTTTAAGATGGTCTGCTTATCTGTGGTTTCATTTAGGGTTTGCAGGCTTGTCTTTAGGTCCTGCTCATCCAAAGGCTGGATATGTGCTTTGAAGATTTTCTTATGTTTGGTACTGGTTGTACCTTCTTCACTGGTCAAGAGTTCTTCGTAGAGCTTTTCGCCTGGACGGAGACCAGTGTAGGTAATCTTGATG
>OCTW011541851.1_pt1 | contig 10603 bp, 8 predicted proteins | sample 1539671 | NCBI WGS metagenome assembly OCTW01 (sample SAMN02144230, study PRJEB22623) | gut metagenome | biome: sheep rumen | host: Ovis aries | place: New Zealand
AGGGCGGGGGCCTCGTAAGCCCGGCCGTTGCACCCCACAAAACAACAGTTTTGCGGGGGCCCCGCATGCTCGATACCTCGCGGCCTCAGGTGCCCGGGACGCCGCGCCGGGGAGCGGCTGCGTGGCCGGTGAGGGAGTGACCGAGAGGGATCGCCAATCGGGCCGGGCAGGACCGGAAAGGCAGGTCGGGCAGGAAGGAAAGGGTAGGCCGGGAAAGCGGGGACAAAAAAAACGGCGCCGGGAAATAATCCTGGCGCCGTTTTTATTGGGGCTCCGTTGGGGGAGCGAGTTACTCAGCAGGAGTCTCAGAGGGCTCAGCAGGAGTCTCAACCGGATCCGAGGCGGGCTCGGTGGCGGGAGTCTCAACGGGCTCCGAAGCGGGCTCGGCGGGAACAACCTCAGGCTCAGTAGCGGGAACAACCTCAGTCTCAGGGGCAGCCTCGGGGGTCACCTCAGCAGCAGCCTCAGTGGCAACCTCGGTGGGAGTCTCCACCGGCTCGAGGGCCTCGATGGCAGCCTTCTTGGCTGCGCATTTGCCACAGTGAGCCTTGAGGGTGCGATCGATCTCGATACGCATGGACTCGGACATCACGATAGTCTCGACATAAGGCTTGAAGCCTTCCTTCTCGATACGGAGCTGGTGCTCGCCGTACTGTACCTTAGGCAGGTAGAGAGGGGTCTCGCCTACAACCTCACCGTCGAAAATGACGGTAGCCTTGGCAGGATGCGACATGATGAGGACATTGCCATAGATAGGAGTCGGAGCGGGGATCTCGATGGTGTCGATCTGGGGCTTCACGATCACCTCGCGGGTGATGGGCTGCGAAGTGTAGCCTACCTCACGGGCCTCAAGGTCATAGACGCCTGCGGTGAGTTTTCCCGTCCAGGTGCCGGTGCCCTTATAAACGCCGTTTGCCCAGATATTGGCATTGGGGGTGGTTGTGAGGGTCACGACTGCGAAGTTGGGGTCGAGGCAGGGTGAGAATTTGAGGGTGTCGTTGTCCGTGATATAGAGAGTAGCCGTGAGGTTGTTGTACTCCTCCTTGGAGATGAGCACCTTATGGGGGCCGTTGAGGAGGTGAGGCACAACGATAGGAGCCTTGCCGGCATACTCTTCGTCCACATAAACGTCTGCGCCGGTGACGGCATCGTCGGTATCGAGCACTTCAAGATAGCCGTTGGCCTCGCGAAGAGCAACGTCAACCTCCACCTTTTCGTCTGCGGTGAGAGTGAACTCGCCCTCAGTGGGATAGTAGTACTTCGAGGAGACTTTGTACTGGTAGGTGCCGACATTGAGAATCTTCTGAGCCTCGCCGCCCACAACTTCGAGAGTCTCGCCACCAAGCTCAATGATAGCCTGAGCAGGGTTCACGGTGAAGAGAACGAACTGCTGCTCGGGCACCACGGGCTCGGGGATAACTTCGGGCTCCGGTGCAGGGATGCGCTCGATCACCATCTGATAGGTCTTGGCGGCCTTGAGAGGGGTCTCGAACACATACTCGAGAGTGCCGAACTCGCCTCCGTCAATAGTGACGGATTTGTCCTTGGCGCTCACATACAGAAGAACAGGCTGAGCAGCGACCTGGACGGTCGAGGTAGAATCAGACTTGTAGGCGGCATCCTGGCCGTCGACGAGTTTGATGACTGCGCATTTCTTGCCCTTGGCATCCTTGCGGGCAGTAGCCCTGGAGCATGCCGTCTTGTCTTTGGGCAGAAGCTCAAAACTCTTGACTTTGAGCTCCTGGGCTCCGACGGTGAGACTTGCGAGAAGTCCGGCCGCGAGCGCGACAGCGATTCTGAGATGTTTCATATCCTGAAGATTTATTCTGTAACTTCCTGAGGAGCGGACTCGGCGGGGGCTTCGGCGGGAGTCTCAACTACCTGCTCTACCTTAGGCTTACGCTCGATACCCATCCACTTCAGATTGTTTGTGAAGTAGAGGCCTGCAAAAATACCGCAGAGAACGATAAGGCAGCAGATGATACCGGGCCAAGGGCTCTTCTTAGGTGCGTACGGATCATCCTTGGCAGCAAGTTTGGGATACTTGGCAAGGGAGGTGAGGGTGGCACCGAAGACGATGTTGACGATGACCTTGGAGTTGATAGCCCAACCGTTGGCATTGAGGATGGGGCCAAGGTTGCGCCTGCGGAGCTTGAGCCATGCGATGAACATGGACGGACCGGAAATCACGAGCACGAGAATAGCAAGGGCGATAAGCGGTGTGTACCAATGTGCGAACAGAGCTGCGAGAGCCGAGAGCACGAAACCAAGGGCAAGGCCGATGGCAGCGAAGATTCCGGCGAACTTGGCGATGTCGAACTTGTTCTCGACAGGAGCCACCTTTGCAGCCTCCTTGTCGGCAGGGAGAGAGGCGGTGTTGGCCTTGGCGGTGAGATCGCTGTTGACTTTGGCATCCTTCTCGGCTGCATTCTTGGCGATACGGTCGGAGATAGTGCGAGCAAGCTTCTTGTAAGGAGACCAGAAAGCCTGGCGGATACTCACGGGGTTGTCGACTATCTTGGTGATCACTGCGTCGTAGTCGAGGCCGTCGCGGTCGTAGAACACGGCGTTGAGACCGACACGCAGCGAATCGACGTCGCCGTCGGTAAGGATAGCGGCGATATGGGCCGTCTTTCCGGTAGACTTCGAAACACAGTCGCAGTAGAGGATGTACATTCCGCTCTGGGAAGCCATGTCGGCGTGCTTGCTCATATCGGCAACGTCCACGCAGAGTTCCAGACACCTCTGGTCGATATAAAGCTTACCGGCATCGAATACGGCGTTTGTCTCTTTGTTGTAGAAGGCGCCGAAGACGACGTAGTTGTTGAGGAACTCAAAGAAGTAGCGCAGGTAGTGCATCAACTTGTCGACTTCGTCGATAGCATTGGCCTGGTCTGCAAGTGCGAGGTCCTCCTGGATGAGAGCAAGGATAGCGTCTTTCTTGGATGCCTTGAGAAGTTCTTTTGCCTTCTCGAGACCGAGCGACTCTACTGCAGCGCCGGCCTTGGCTCCAGCCCATGCCTTGTAGGCGTCGAACTTGGCGACGATGGCGTTCCACTGCTCCTCTGTCATCTCCTTCTTATTCTTGAGCTCCTTGTCGAGCACGAGAGCCTTCAGGGTAGCGAATGCGCCTGCCCATGCAGGGTTGATCCCCTCGAAGGAGAGCTTGCCGTCCGCGGTCGGGCGTGCGAGCGGATACTCGGCGATCTGAGCGACTTCGTCGGTGAGGTTGCCGTCGCTGATCGACTCGATCTTCGCGACCGAAACGTCGACTGCACCCGCAGCATCTGCGTTGAACGCGATGAGCTTGCAACGGAGGAAATAGTCAGCGACCTTCGCTTTCACGGCTTCTACCGCTGCAAGAGCGGCCGGGGTGTCCTCGCCGTAAGGGAGGATGTCTTCCTTCTTGGCCTCAGCCCATGCGACATAGTCGGCGAGAGCGGCATAGAAAGCCTCAACAAGCTCGGCATCTACTCCGGCAGCACCGCTTCTGTCGGCCTTCGAACCGATGAGTGTGCTGGTGAGGGTGATGGCCTCCTTCACCGCTTCGTCGTCGGCGGAATCGGGGGTGACGATACCGTCGCCGTTGAACTTGGTCCCGGCAAAGATAGCCACGCTGTCGGACGAGTCAGCAAGAGTGATGGCATCGGCATCGGCCTTGCCGAGGTTGGCAAGGATCTGCTTTGCCGAAGCATAGAGGCGAGCGCCTGCTTCGACTCCCTGATTGAGGTCGGAAAGAGGAAGTGTGTCGGTGCCCTGAAGGATGATGTCCTTGTCTTTGAGCACTGAAGTAATCCACTGAGCGGCAGCTATTACTTCGTCGACCCTGATCTTTCCATCCTTGTCTGTGTCAAGGAGATTGAGGGTTTTCTGATCGAAATAGAGGCCGGTGGTCGGACAGCTGAGAACTGTCCAGAGTTTCTTGTCGAGCTCACCCAGATGTGCGATATCTTCGCCGGAAGCGATCTTCACACGGGTAACTCCTCCGAGAGAGCAAAAGCTCCAAGGGTACTTGTTGTCCATAAGGTGTAATGTATTTGGTTTTAGTTGTTCCGTTTTCAATCTTTCAAATATAAATAAAAATACCCAAAAATGCTATCTTTGTCCAAAAGGAGATAAAATATGAAGAGCAATTTCTGGGAAAAAGTGTCTGCTTTCGTCAATGTCAAGAACGAAATCGACATCGGAGCCGCCGACATCCGCATCAGGAACAACATCCGCTTCCGCGGCATGACCGTGTTCATCCTCGCTTTCGCAATCATAATCGCTTCGGTGGGCCTGAACCTCAACTCCATCCCGGTAATTATCGGTGCAATGCTCATCTCCCCCGTCATGGGCCCTATTCTCGGCTTCGGGCTTGGACTCGCGGAGGGGGATACCGACCTCGTTAAGGACGCACTGAAGAATTTCCTCGTGATGGTAGGGATCAGCATCGTGGCCTCCGCCATCTATTTCCTGCTGTCGCCTCTCTCCCCCAGCCAGAAGACCGAACTTCTCGCCCGCACCAATCCGACCATCTACGACGTGCTGATAGCCCTGTTCGGCGGAGCAGCCGGCATGTTCGCCCAGTCGCAGAAGGAAGGAGGCACAGTGATTCCGGGCGTCGCCATCGCAACCGCCCTGATGCCGCCGCTCTGCACGGTCGGCTACGGCCTTGCCCACCTCGATCCCAAGTTCATATTCGGGGCGCTCTACCTCTTCATCATCAACAGCATCTTTATCGCGCTTGCCACCTTCCTTGTCGCAAAATACCTGCACTTCCCTTCTGCTTACCAGGAAGACGAGCAGCGCCGGCGCAGGGCAAGAAGGGCCATCTGGGCGATAATGCTGATCATCGTCGTTCCGAGCATCTTCTCCGCCGTCGGAATCGTCCGCGAGACCAATTTCGAGCGCAACGTAGAGACTTTGGTCGAGAAGAACAAAACCATCGGACGCAGCTACATCTTCAATTACGAAATCCAGAAGGTCGGAAGGCGCGGGCATTCCGTTCAGCTCTACCTCGCAGGCGAGGTCCTCTCAGACGGCGAGAAAGAAAGCATCTACCTCGATGCGGAAGAGCTCGGAATCAAGCGCAACCAGCTTTCCTTCCACGAAGACGCCGCCGTGAGGGCGGGTGTTGACGGTGAACTCCTGAAGAATTTCTATCAGGACAACGCGAAAAAGCTGCAGGAGCTCAACGCCACAGTCAAGGACCTCGAGTCTGAGCTGGAGACATACAAGGCGAAAGAACTTCCCGCCAAGGTCATTGCAATGGAGATCGCAGCGCAATATAACGACATACAGACAGTCGCCGTGTCGCGCTCAGAGGCCGTAGACCCTTCGACCGGCTCGCTCAAGGAAGGAATCATCATTCTTCTCTCGGTGAGGCATCTGCTTTCGCAGGACGATATCGACAAGATGACGGTATGGATGCGCGTCCGTCTTGAAGACGACAATGTCACAATTCTGCAACAGATGACACCGGCAGCGGCGGCCGCTCCGGCAGACAGCACATCGAATTAGGAAATAATCAACTGCGCTTGGCAGGATTGGCGGCTTTCTTGGCCGCCAGAGCGGCGGCATGGCGCTGCGTGCGCGTCCAGCGGTCGCGGGCAAGCTGCTGCATGTCGCGGACGGTGTCCTGCTCGTCGACAATTTCGCTGCCGAGGAGAGTCTCAATTACGTCCTCGAGAGTGAGGATGCCCTGGAACGAACCGTACTCGTTGATCACGACTGCGATCTGCTCATCCTTGGCGAGCATCTCATCCCAAATCTCGTCAAGAGGCTTGTCTTCGGAAAATGAAGGAATATCGCGTTTGATACTGCCCAGCGTGCGGTCGAACTTGTCGTCGGCCATCAGCTGGAGAGCTTCCATACGGAGAATGTAGCCCGTGATATACTCGTCGTTGTCGGAATAGACGGGGATACGCGAATGGTGCTGATAGCGCTCGTCGTGGTGGAACTCGCGCAGAGTCATGGACTCGGGGGCGATCGCCGACACCACGCGCGGAGTCATCACGTCGGAAGCCGTAACCTCATCCATGTTGATAAGATTCTGGATAATGGTGCTTTCGTCCTGCTCCAGGTCGCCCTCTTCCTCCGCCACACCTGCCATTGCCGCAAGTTCGTCGCGCGAAACGGACACCTCAGCGTCCTTGGGGGCGATCAGCTTGGTGAGTTTCTCAACCAGAAAGACGATGGGGAACATTATGAACACAAGCACCTTAAGAGCTGCGGTCGCGAACCCCATGAGTTTCTTCCAATAGGAAGTGCCTATGGTCTTGGGGATAATCTCCGAGAAGACGAGGATAAGCACCGTGACGATGGCGGTAATGACGCCGAACCAGACGGAGCCGAACAGGATGGTAGCCTGACGGCCTACTCCTGCGGCTCCGATGGTGTTGGCGATAGTGTTGAGAGACAGGATCGCCGCGATGGGGCGCGACGATTCGGTCTTGAATTTTTTGAATTGAACGGCGGGCTTGTACCCCTCCTCTTCCCTCAGGGTAATGTACGAGATGGGCGTGGACATCAGCGTCGCCTCAAGCACGGAGCAGAGGAACGAGATGGCCATGGTGCCGAAGAGATAGAGGAGAAGCAGGCCCATAAGTTACTTTTTGAGTGCTGAATCGACCGCCTTACCGTAGACTACGTAACGCTGGAAGAGGAACTCTGTGACGAAGTTCAGTACCATGTTGATGATGGTCACAAGGTATTCGTTCCACCAGAGGTTGCCGGCGAGTTCATTCTCGAGAAGGGTGGTAAGCGGAGTGAATACACAGTAGTAAAGGAAGACCTTCAGCATGGCGACGGGCACATTGTTGGCCGCCCTGAATGTAAACTTCCTGTTGAGGGTGAAATTCCAAAGGACCGAGAGCACGAGGGCGGTCAGGTACGACACCCAGTAGTGGAGGTGGAACACCTCGTTGAACAGGGCGAAAGAGCCCAGTTCAATTACTCCCGCGCTGATCGAAAAACCCAGAAATTTGACAAATCTTACCGCTTCTGTCATTACTTGCTGCTTACTCTATAGAGCACTACGTCGTGCGTGGGGATGCTGATCTTCTGGACGCCCTTGGCCTTGCGGGCCTTGGCCTTCTTGTTCCAGAGGTTGTAGGCCTTGCAACCGGCGGGGTTGAAGGTCAGGCCGCTGAGCTCGTCGGTGAAGACGAGGGAGTTCCAGTCGAGGTTGACGACTGCATCTTCAGCGCCGCGATTAAAGAGGCAGAAAGCCCAGTCGCCTCCCTGAAGGGGCTTGAACCAGTACTCGATGCCGTTCTCGCTCTTGAGCCTGAGGCCCTGGATGCCGAGAGGATCCTGATCGATGGCGATGACATCCTTGTTGATCAAGATCTGAAGGACCTCGTCGGACATGGTCGTAAGGTCGTTGCCAAGAAGCAGAGGGGCGGCCATCATACACCAGAGGGTGAAGTGGGCGCGGTTTTCGGCCATGGTCAGCGAGCCGTTGCCAACCTCGAGCATGTCGGGGTCGTTCCAATGGCCGGGGCCTGCATAGGCACGCAGAGGTTCGTTAATGTCGACAAGAGACATGATGGGTTCTCCATGCCACTGGCCGTCGAACTCCGAAGGGATGGTGTCGAAGTAAGGCCAGATGTCGCCCGTGGTACGCCACGAGTGGGCGATGTCGGCAGCCCATTCCCAAGGCTTGTTGGTGCCCCACTCGCACATACTGTAGAAGATGGGGCGGCCGGTGGCCTTGAGGGCATTGCTCATGAGCTTGTATGCGCCCTTGGGGTTGAGGTCGGTGTTGTGGCACCAGTCATATTTGAGGTAATCGATACCCCACTGTGCGTAGGTGTATGCGTCCTGATATTCGTGTCCGAGGCTGCCCTCGCACATGGCGCAGGTTTTGGGGCCCACATCGCTGTAGAGGCCGAGTTTCATACCTTTGGAGTGGACGTAGTCGGCAAGAGCCTTCATGCCGGAAGGGAACTTCTCGGGATTGACCTGGATGAAACCCTGCTCATCGCGCTCGCCGTGCCAGCCGTCGTCGAGGTTGAGGTAGATGTAGCCGGCATCGACGAGACCGAGCTCGACCATCTTGTCGGCCGTAGCCTTGATGAGGTCTTCGTTGATGTTGACGCCGAATTTATTCCAGCTGTTCCAGCCCATCTGGGGGGTTGCTGCGAGGCCTTCTGCCTTCTGGGCGAATGCACCGAAGGGAAGGAGGAGGGCGGCTGCAAGCGCCGCGATAAAGGTTTTTTTCATATTGGTTTTAGTTTTTTTTGTCGTCGCGTGAGAAGAACTTCCACTGGAAAAGAATCAGGTAGAAAGCTCCTACCGTGACACAACTGTCTGCGAAATTGAATACGGGCGGGAAGAATGTGGCGCTGAACATGTCGACGACCTTGCCGAACATGAAGCCGAACGGAGCTCCTGCCAGTCTGAGTTCGGGCCAGATGATACCGTAGAAGAAGCAGTCGATGATATTGCCGAAGGCTCCTGCCGTGATGAGGGTCAGGCCGACAAGCACTCCCACCGGAGTGTCAGGACGCTTCAGGAGTTTCGAAATCCACCAGATAAGGAAACCCGTGAGCACTATCCTGAAAAGGGACAGAAGCACCTTTCCGAAAAGTCCGCCGAACTTCATGCCGAAGGCCATGCCTTCGTTCTCCACGAAGCAAAGGCGGAACCAGTTGCCGAAGACCGGAATGACTTCTCCGAGGCTCATATTGGCCTTGACCAGGACTTTGATGACCTGGTCTATAATGACGAGCACGATGCCCAGTATGGCAAGTTTAGCTCCTTTGGAAATCTTCATTTTCTAGTTTTTGCCCTGCTTAGCGAGCATCTCCTTGGCCTCTACGGTAAGGGTTGCGTGAGGCACAAGGCGAAGTCTCTCCTTGGGGATGAGTTTGCCTGTCACACGGCAGATGCCGTAGGTCTTGTTTTCGATACGGACGAGAGCGGCTTCGAGGTTCTTGATGAACTTGTACTGACGCTGAGCGAGCTGGCTCGCCTCTTCCTTAGAACGCTGGTTGGCTCCGTCGTCTTCGACCGTCTTGAACGAAGGGGAGGTATCGTCGATGTCGTTGGCACCGCCGCTGCGGGCTACCTCGCGGTAGGTGTTGTACTCTGCCTTCGCTTTGGCAAGCATGTCTTCGATGATGGCCTTAAACTCAGCAAGTTCCTCATCGGAATAGCGTGTTTTTTCTTCTGCCATAGTAATAAAGTTTTATAGGTTCTTTTTTATGTCGATTTTGATGGATTCCTTGTCCCACTCCACGGTAGCAGCGGTCTCAGGTGCTTCACCCATGGGCCTGAGCACAAGGCTCTTGGAGAGAGTCTGGGCTGCGACGTACTCGCCGAAGGCGGCAAGCGCCTCTTCGATTGCGCCGAAAGCTTCACCCGCGGCGTAGACCACGGTGTCGATCCTGTCGGTTACGTCCAGGCCGCTGTCTTTGCGCAGGGTCTGGATAGGGTGGATGAGTTCGCGCGCATTGCCTTCGCGAATCAGCTCTGGGGTCTGCACGATATCGAGGGCCACAGTAAGCGAGCCTTCGGAGGAGACGAGCCAACCGGGCATGTCTTCGGAGTTGATTTCGTAGTCTTCCTTAGTAAGGACTACATCGCCCGAAGCAAGAGCAAGGGCGTATTCGGCCTCGGCGCGCTCGATCGCAGCAATCTGCTCCTGGGTGAGGGTGCCGAATGCGGCGGCGATTTCCTTCATCTGCTTGCCGTAACGCTTGCCGAGAGTCTTGAAGTTGGGCTTGATCTTCTTGGTGATGATGCCGGTTGTGTCGTGGAGGAACTCGATCTGCTTTACGTTGACTTCGGCAAGGAAGATGCCTGACACCCTCTCGATGTGGGCCTTGACCTCGTCGTCGATGACGGGGATCACGACCTTGGCAAGAGGCTTGCGGACGTTGATGCCAACCTTCTTGCGGAGAGCGAGCACCATCGAGGATGCCTTCTGGGCAAATGCCATGCTCTCTTCGAGGCCTTCGTCCACGAGAGCGGGATCGCTGACGGGCATAGGCTCGTAGTGGACTGATTCCGAGCCGGGTACGAGGTCGAGCCAGAGGCGCTCGGCGAAGAACGGCGCAATCGGAGCCGAAAGCAGAGCAACATCGCACAGCGCTTCATAGAGGGTCTGGTAGGCCGAAAGTTTGTCTTCGGTCATGCCCGAACCCCAGAGGCGCTTCTTGTTGAGGCGGATGTACCAGTTGCTCAGGTCGTCGCAGACAAAATCCTGGATGAGTCGGCCTGCGAGAGTGATATCGTAGTCTTCGTAGGCGGCATGGACCTTGGCGGAGAGGGTGTTGAGCCTGCTGACAAGCCAGCAGTCGAACATCGGACGTGAGCCATAGGGGACTTTGGCGGCAGCAGGGTCGAAATTGTCGATGTTGGCGTAGAGCGCGAACACCGAGTAGGAGTTGTAGAGAGTGCCGAAGAACTTGCGGCGCACTTCGTCTACTCCTGCCTCGTCAAACTTGAGGTTGTCCCAGGGCTGGGAGTTGGTGAGCATGTACCAGCGGAGGGCGTCGGGGCCGTAGGTGTCGAGGGCCTTGAACGGGTCAACGGCGTTGCCGAGACGCTTGCTCATCTTCTCGCCCTTCTTGTCGAGCACCAGGCCGTTGGAGATCACGCGCTTGTAGGCGGG
>OCTW011149760.1_pt1 | contig 10601 bp, 7 predicted proteins | sample 1539671 | NCBI WGS metagenome assembly OCTW01 (sample SAMN02144230, study PRJEB22623) | gut metagenome | biome: sheep rumen | host: Ovis aries | place: New Zealand
CTAAAGATGTAAAAGAAGGTGATGCTCTCTATTCTGGTTGCATCAATAACGACTCCGTCATTATCCTTGAAGTTACAAAAGAATATGAAGATTCCACTTTGACAAAAATTTTAACCTTAGTTCAAACCCAACAAAGCAAAAAAACAAAAACCGAAAAATTGATCAATCGTTTTGCAAAAATCTATACTCCAATCGTATTAGTCAGTGTCATTCTTGTATTCCTTCTCGGTTTTTATTTTTCTTCCTGGTCATGGGCAAACGGGGGAAAAGAATGGTTGTATCGTGCCTTGTCCATGCTTCTCATCGCTTGTCCTTGCTCACTAATCATCGCTGTGCCTATTGCCTTTTTTGCAGGCTTAGGAACAGCTTCAAAACATGGAATTTTAGTGAAAGGATCACAAGCGTTAGAAACCTTAGCAAAATCCGATGTCATTCTTTTTGATAAAACAGGCACATTAACAACCGGTCATTTTGCCCTTTTAAACAACGTTGATGAATCCTATTTAAAAATTGCCGCTTCACTCGAATCAAAATCCACTCATCCAATTGCTTCAGCAATTACTAGTGCTTATAAAAACGAGTTAGAAAATGTCGAAAGTTTTAAAAACATTCCAGGTTTTGGTATTAAGGGTGTTATTCGTGGTAAAACTTATTATCTAGGCTCGAAAGAGTTTTTAAAACAGAATCATGTCGACTCTATAAAAGAAGAAAAAACGCCTTATAAAGTTCTTTACCTAGCCGATGAAAAAGCCTTCTTGCAAGCCTTTGTCATTGCCGATCAAGCAAAGGAAAATGCCAAAGAACAAATGCGTTATTTAAAGCAAGAAGGGTATCGTGAGACGATCATGTTGTCTGGTGATGAAGAAGCCATTGCAAAAGCCATCAGCAAGAAGCTTGGTCTCGATTCATATAAAGGGAATCTCTTGCCAGAAGAGAAATTATCTCAGGTTAAAGAATACTCTTCTAATCACATTACCACTTACGTTGGAGATGGAATCAACGATTCTCCTTCTCTCCTTGCTAGCCACGTTTCTATCGCTATGGGAGACGTTGGAGCAGACGCCGCCATTCAAGCAGCCGATGTCGTCATCAACAAAGATAAATTAGAACAAATCAGCGAGATCAAACGGTTGAGCAAAAAGACCTATTTCATTGCTAAACTCGTCATCTTCTTATCCATCGCTCTAAAGTTCCTCTTCATGGCATTAGTCCTTTCAGGAGTTTTAGGACAAAACGCAATGCTTATTTCTGGAATCTCAGACACAGGAGTCATGGTTCTTTGCGTTCTAATCGCCTGCACACTATTGTTCTACAAACCAAAATACCTCATCAAAAAATCATAAAATACGCCTCTCCGTTTCTGGAGAGGCGGTTTTAAATTACATTCCTTTGTGAATTCGATCGCGAGATAAATCTTCATCTTTTTCCGATACGTGAATCAATCCTGTATGGAGTAAATCTTTGATGTGATCATCTGCTAAGGTATATACAATCGCTTTTCCTTCGCGATACGTTGCCACAATATCGTGCTTGCGTAGAATCGCTAATTGATGCGAAATACGAGATTGTTCCATTCCTAAAACTTCAGCAATATCGGACACGCATAAAGCATGTTTAGCAAGCAGACTAATCAAAATAAGACGAGTCTTATCTGCAAATAAGGAATAGAAAGAAGAAAGCGTTTCATAAGACTTGTTGGACAACAATCCATCTTCGATTTTTTGAATTTCTTCGATACTCTTTTTCGCTTCGTTCATAGCAATTTATTATACAACATTTATATGGGATTATAAGCGAAAGAAATAGAATTTCATCTCATTTATCAAAGAAACAAAAAGGCGGCCTTAAAAACCATAATTTATAGTTTATTTTTATATATATATTATTTATAATAATATAAGTTATTTTTTATATAAGGGGTTTACTATGACAAGAAAAGGTTCTTCGATTTACATCAAAGGCGAATACATTACTCTTGGCCAATTGCTCAAGTTCTTAGACCTCGTGCAAACGGGAGGAGAAGAGAAACTTTTCGTTGTCACTCACGACATCACGTTCAACGGAGAGGTTGAAAATCGACGTGGAAAGAAATTACGCCCCAAAGACATCGTCACAATCGATGGGGAAAGATACGAAATATGTATGTCAAACGACTGATCTTAAATCATTTTCGCAATTATTCTCAAATCGATCTCTCTTTTGGTCAAGATCGCATCTACATCAACGGAAACAATGGGACGGGGAAAACCAACATACTCGAAGCCATCTATTACTTAACCTTAGGTCGCAGTTTCCGAAAAGCGGAAGATACCGCATTGATACAAAAAGGAGAAAAAGAAGCTAGCATCTATTTGGAATACTTCTCTGAAAGCGATCAAAAAGATCACCATCTCTCCACGGTGATTCAACCCAATTCAAAAATCTTTGCTTTCGAAGATGAAAAAGTAAAATCGATTTCCAAAATTTTTGGAAAATTAATCGCTGTATATTATGAACCGAGTCTTGTCTTCTTTTTCAAAGATGAACCTGAACAAAGAAGGAAATTGCTCGATGAAACTTGCGCTCAACTATCAAGCACTTATCTCTTTGCCTTAACGCGCTACAAAAAGCTCTTAAAAGAGAGAAATACAGCTTTGCAACAAGATTACGATTCCGATGTCATCGACGTTTTAAGAAATGAACTAATCAATCTCTCTTATCGAATCGTCAAAGATCGAAAAGATGTTGTTAAACTTCTTTCTAAAAAGGCAGAAGAATACTACTTCAAATTGTTTGGTGAAGAAAATCGTCGCTTCACTTTGCAATATAAAACGTCTAGTCCATTAGATGATGATCAAGAAAGTTTCGTCGAACATTCCATCGATTTATTTCAAAAAAACAAATCTTTAGAAAACATTCGCAAGGTCACCTTAATCGGCCCCCATCGCGATGATTTGCTAGGTAAATTAAACGAAAACTCTCTTGCCGGATATGGAAGCCAAGGAGAAAACAGAATCGCCTCTCTTAGCCTAAAATTAGCTATTTTAGACCTGCTAAGCGACAAACTTGGCTCACGTCCTTTACTCTTATTAGACGATGTCACCTCCGATCTTGATGAAAAGAGGTGCAACAATTTGCTCTCATGCATCAACAAAGAAAACCAACAAGTGTTCGTTACTGGAACAAAGATTCCAAACGGATTCGATCATTATCAAGTTTATACCAGTAATGGGAATACCTTAACGAAAGGAGAAGTAAACCATGAGTGATGAAAACAAAACCGAACTTACCAACGAAGAAAAACGTGCGTTAGAACGCGCTAAGATTTACGAAAAACAACAAGCAAAGATCGCTAAAGTAGCTGCCGATGAAAACGTCGGAGGGAAAAGCGACAAGCCTGAAGCAAAGAAGTTTGTCGAAGAACCGCAAGAAGAAAATTTTGACGAACAACATGTCGAACACATCGAATTAGACGAAGCGGCCGAAGAGAAGAAGATGAAAGCAAAAGACGACTATACGGGTGCTGACATCGAGATTTTACAAGGCTTAGAAGCCGTTAGACAACGTCCTGGTATGTACATCGGTACAACTTCAAGCCGCGGTCTTCATCACCTTGTTAGAGAAGCCGTTGACAACGGCGTCGACGAAGCGTTGGCTGGTTTTTGTAAACACATTAAGATTACCATTCTTCCTGGTACAAAAGAGAATCCAATCAACCGTGTAAGAGTAGAAGATGATGGTCGTGGTATTCCTTGCGACATCAACAAAACAACCGGTTTATCGACAGTCGAAACCGTTTATACAATTCTTCATGCCGGTGGTAAATTCAACGATAAAACCGGGTATAAAATCTCCGGTGGTTTACACGGTATCGGTGTCAAAGCAGTCAATGCTTTATCGACCAAAGTAGATGTCACCGTTTATCGTGATGGAAAAATCCATCAAATTCATTTTGTCGATGGTGGTAAGACCGTTGCCCCAGGCTTGGTCGTAACCGGCGAATGTCCTCTTGAAAAAACAGGTACAACGGTCGAATTTACTCCCGATCCATTAATTTTTAAAGAAACTACAACATTTGATTTTTCAACGATTGCAACTTACGTTAGACAAACCGCTTATTTGACAAAAGGCATCGACATCACTATCGAAGACGTTCGAGATCCTGAAAACGTTCAATCCGCACATTATTGTTTTAACGGCGGTATCATCGAATATGTCAGTTATATCAACCGTGAAAAAGATCGTGTTTTCGAAGAAATTCCATACGTCAATGGAGCATCGACTGTTCAAACTGGTGGATTGGATGTAAAACCCACAACAGTTATTGTCGAAGCTTCTTTCCAACCTACACGTTCAGGTATTTTAAATATGTCTTCGTTCTGTAACAACATCCGTACAACCGGTGGTGGTACACACGAAGAAGGTTTCCGTTTGGCTATCGGACGTGAATTAAATTCCTATTTCCGTTCAAAAGAATGGCTCAAGCAAAACGATGAGAACTTCCGTTCTGAAGATTGCTTAGAAGGTTTGACCGTCGTCTTAAGCGTAAAACACACCAACCCACAATACGAAGGCCAAGTAAAAGACAAACTCGGAAACGATGAAGTAAGAAAGATTACTTCTTCCATCGTTGGCGATTATCTTAAAGAATGGTTGTTCGAACATCCAAAGGAAGGAAAAGCATGGTTTGATCGTGTCGTTTCCGCCTTTAAAGGCCGTAAAGCTGCAGAAAAAGCAAGAGCACAAGCACAAGGTCGTTTATCGGCTGGTGCAGGCTTACCAGACAAACTTACCGATTGCGTTTCGAAAGATCCAAAAGAAAGAGAATTATTCATCGTCGAAGGAAACTCTGCAGGCGGTTCAGCCGTCATGGGTAGAGACGCTCGTACCCAAGCCGTTCTTCCGTTAAGAGGAAAAATCCTCAATGTCGAAAAAGCGCAAGCTACTCGTATCGAAAAGAATGCAGAAATCTACAACATGGTCACGGCAATTGGAGCCGGCCAAGGTGAACAATTCGATGTTTCTAAAATCAAATATGACAAAGTCATCATCATGACCGATGCTGATGTCGACGGTTCACACATCCGTATTCTATTGATGACATTCTTCTACCGTTTTATGAAACCTCTTGTCGAAGAAGGTCACTTATACATTGCTCAACCTCCTCTTTATCGACTTACTTTCCAAGGACATCATTACTACGCATTTAACGATGAAGAACTCGACACAATCAAATCGAAACTTCCTGCAAATGCACGTTACGCTTTGCAACGTTATAAAGGTTTAGGTGAAATGGACCCAAGCCAATTGGATGAAACCACTATGGATAAAAACCATCGTCGTATGCTTCAAGTTACGATCGAAGATGCTCAAGAAGCAAACGACGCATTGATTGACTTGATGGGTGAAAATGTCGAGCCAAGAAAAGATTACATTACGGCAAATGCAAAATTTGTCAGAAACTTAGATATTTAAGGAAGGAGGTAGAATACAATGGCTGATGAAAAGAATTTAAAACCTGAAGAAATCGAAGAAAGAGCCGAAGAAGAAGTCGATGAATCTACTCTTTCCGATAAAGAAGTTGCAGAGAAAAAAGGTGCTGGTATCGAAGGATTACAAGAAGGTATCGTTTCTGGTATCGAACCCGATGAATTTGGTCGTGAAATCAAAGCATCGTTCCTCGATTACGCTGTCTCTACATTGACGAGTCGTGCCATTCCCGATGCCCGAGATGGTATGAAACCCGTTCAACGTCGTATTATTTACGATATGTGGGAAATGGGTGTTACTCCTGATAAACCATTTAAGAAATCAGCTCGTGTCGTCGGTGACGTCATGGGTAAATATCACCCTCATGGTGACTCCTCGATCTATATGGCTATGTGCCGTATGGCTCAAGAATTCTCCATGCGTTATACCCTTGTTCAAGGTCATGGTAACTTTGGTTCTCAAGATGGAGATGAACCAGCTGCAAGCCGTTATACCGAAGCAAGACTTTCTAAGATTGCTTTGGAAATGACCAAAGACATCGAAAAAGAAACCGTTCCGTTCATCGACACCTATGATGCCGATGGAAAAGAACCGACCGTTTTGCCATCCAGATTCCCAAACTTGCTTTGTAATGAATCCTCAGGTATTGCTGTCGGTATGGCTACTAGCATCCCTCCACACAATTTAAACGAAACCATTTCTGCAGTTCAAGCTTTGATTATGAATCCAGAAATGGAAGTCGATGATTTATTAGAAATCATCAAAGGTCCTGACTTTCCAGGTGGTGGTATTATCATGGGAAGAAGCGGAATTCGTAACTACTTCTTAACCGGTCGTGGATCCGTCAAAGTAAGAGCGAAATATCGCATCGAAGAAAAAGGCGGTCACACAGAAATTGTTTTCTATGAACTCCCTTACATGGTCAACAAGCGTGACTTAGCCAAAAAGATTGTCGAATTAGCTGACAACAAAACGATCGATGGCATTGCCCAAGTGTCCGATTATTCTTCCCAAAAAATGGGTACACACTTCGTCGTTGCCTTAAAGAAGGGGGCTTCTGAGGCCTTAGTCTTAAATCATTTGTTCCGTTATACTGCTTTGCAATCCAATTTCCCAGTCAATATGCTTGCTTTGGACAATGGAACTCCAAAAATCCTTTCCATGAAGCACGCTTTACAAATCTATATCGATCACCAAAAGAATATCATTCGTCGTAGAACACAGTTTGATCTTGCCAAAGCTTCTGCCCGTATTCACATCCTTGAAGCCATCTTAACGGTCGCCGATGCCATCGATGAAACGGTTCATATCATTCGTTCTTCAAAGACAACCGAAGAGGCTCAATCTCGTTTGATTGAAAGATTTGATTTTGATGAAGTCCAGTGCAAAGCCATTTTGGATATGCCACTTAGAAGATTAACAGGCCTTGAACAAGACAAATACTTAAGTGAAAAAGTCTCGTTAGAAGCCGATTGTCAACGCTACAATGCAATTCTTTCAAACGAATCTGTTCTAAACGAAACCTTAGTAGGCGAATTAAATGACATCAAAAAGAAATTTGGTGATAATCGTAGAACAGAAATTTCTGATTTCGACCTTGACGAAGATGATGAAGATTTGATTCCAAACAAAGAAATCCTCATCTTCTTAACCAAAGGTGGTTATGTCAAGAGAGTTGATCCTTCTGAATTCAAAGCCCAAAACAGAGGTGGCGTTGGTGTCCAAGGCATGAAAACAAAAGCGGATGACGACATCAAAATTCTGCGCCATTCTAGAACCAAGACAGACGTTCTCTTCTTCACAAATTTAGGACGCGTCTATCATTGCCGTGGTTATCAAATTCAAGAGGGAAGCCGTACTTCAAAAGGCATCCCGATCGTCAATTTATTGAAGTTGATGGATGGAGAAGTCGTCAACGCCATCATCTCTATGGATGATTATAGCGATTCTTCTTATCTCTTCTTTGCAACGAAGAATGGTGTTGTCAAACGTTCACCTGCAAAAGAATATGAGAACATCAATGTCAATGGTAAGATCGCTATCGGTTTAAGAGATGGCGATACCTTATTAGATGTTCGCCATACGAATGGAGAAGCAATTATCTCCTTAGGTTCAAGCGAAGGAAAGGTTTGCTCCTTCTATGAAAACGATGTTCGTGTCATGGGTAGAACTGCTTCCGGTGTTAAAGGCATCGAGCTTCCTGAAGATTCTGAGGTTGTTGGTTTGGTTACTTCAATCGATGGCAACAAGATTTTCTCGCTAAGTCAAAACGGTTATGGAAAGATCACAAGCGGTGAAGAATATCGTATTACATCGCGTGGTTCAAAAGGGGTTAAGACCATCAAAGCAACCGATAAGAATGGTGGCTTATGCGTGATTCGTAACGTCAAAGGTGACGAAGATATCATCATTATCACCGATCATGGAACGACCATCCGTACTTCGCTTACTCAATTCCGTGAGATGAGTCGTAATACCGTCGGTGTCAAAGTCATTACCCTTCGTGGAAAAGAAAAGATTTCATCCGTTTCTGTTCTTCCTTCCGATTCTGAATTAGAAGCCGAAGACACAAATGAGGTAGTCGATGTTCAACCAAAAAGCGATGCTGCTTTAGAAGAATTATTACGTCGAGCAGAATCACAAGGAGATGATGATTCATCAGAAGAATAAACACTGCTCTTAGTAACACAGAGAGTACAAAACGATATGTATAAATATTATTTGGGTTTTAGCAAAACAAATAAAGATTCCTTAACTTACGTCGTTAAAAATGCCTTTATCCGTTATCTTGAAAAGGAAAAGATTCCTTATACTTTTTCGTTGAATGACGAATTTGAAGAAGCCATCGTTCCTTCTGGCATCGAGTTTTTTAATCACTTTACTGCCTTGCGCAAAAAAGAATGCAAAATCAGTGTTATTGCCGTAAACGATTTACAAGATTTCATCATCAAAAAAGAGAAAGATGATGTAAAAGTCATCCTCTCTTTGGATGCTATCAACTATTATCGTAAAGCGGATTCTTTATATATCTATTTAGATTCACAAGATCGGTTTTTAAAAGAACACAAAATCGAAACCAAAACAAAGAAATTAAAATTGATGTATAATGACTTTCCTTCTCTTACCCCTTGTGAAAAAGACGCTTTCCTTCATCACTTCCGTTTATCGAAAGACCGTCCCATCATTGTTTCTTATGGCATTCTAACCAAAAAAGAAACCGTTATGGATTTACGAGCAATTGCAAGAAATTCACCTGAAAAAGATTTTCTCTTCTTTGGCACCTATACGAACGAAGCCATGAAGCAAACTCTCTTTGAAGGCATTACAAAACCCAATAATCTTTATTTTTATCCGAATCTTCCAGAACATTTATATCCTTCTTTTCTAGAACATTGTTCGTGTCTATTATTGCTAGGAGATTATTTGTCTTATCCCCAAGTTATGATCGATTGTATGTATCATAAGATTCCTATTATTTCCTATAAATTAACTGGCTATGAAGACTTATTAAACGAAGAAGTCATTACAAAAACAGACTTCTATTCACAACTCTATTATGCTATCAATCGCAAGCCTAACGAAGAAAAAACAGAAAATGCCTATCAATCATTAAAAAGACTTTAGTCTTTCAACTTGAATAGACATAGATAAAAGACTAAAATTTTTAAATATATTAAGGAGCTCATTATTATGCTTGATGTCAAATATGTCATTGATAATTTAGAAGAAGTCATCAAAAGATTATCGACTCGTACCGGTGACTTTTCTTATTTACGTGAATTGCCTAAATTAGATGCAAAACGTAAAGAATGCATCATCAAAGGGGATGCTTTAAAAGCCGAAAGAAATGCAAAATCAAAAGAAATCGGTAAATTAAAGGCACAACACAAGAACGAAGAAGCCGATGCCTTGCTTGCCAAGATTTCCTTTGATAAAGAAGAAATGGCTCGTCTTGATGAAGAGAAAGCAAAGATTGAAGATGAAATTCATGAAATGATGCTCAAGACACCAAACCTTCCCGATGCCTCTCTTCCTGTCGGTGACGATGAATCATTTAACCGTGCTGAAAAATATTGGTCAAAGCCAACAACGTTCAAATTTAAGCCATTATCTCATTGGGAACTCGGTCAAAAATTAGGTGGTTTTGATGTCGATAGAGCAGCCAAAGTTACCGGTTCTCGTTTCACTTTCTACATGGGTGCTTTCGCTCGTTTAGAACGTTCGGTTGCTTCCTTTATGTTAGACACTCACATCGCCAATGGCTTTACTGAAGTCTTGCCTCCTTATTTGGTCAACACAGATTCCTTAACAGGTACTGGTCAACTTCCAAAGTTTGCTGATCAAGCTTATATGACGAACAATACTGGCGAAGAATTCTGGTTGATCCCAACCGCAGAAGTCCCTGTTACGAACTTATATCGTGACGAAATCTTATCTGCCGATGAATTACCAAAGCGATTCTGTGCTTATTCTTCTTGCTTTAGAGCAGAAGCCGGTGCTGCTGGTAGAGATACCAGAGGTATTATCCGTCAACATCAATTCCAAAAAGTCGAAATGGTCAAATTCGCTTTGCCTGAACAATCTTTCGATGAATTGGATTCTATGGTTGAAGAAGCAGAAAAAATTTTGGAAGCATTAAATCTTCCTTATCGTAGAGTTTGCTTATCCACTGGTGATGTTGGTTTCTCCGCCGCAAAATGTTTCGACATCGAAGTATGGATGCCATCTTATAACGATTACGAAGAAAAAGATGGTCGTTGGGTTCCTACTACCGAAACTTATAAAGAGATTTCTTCTTGTTCAAACGACACCGATTATCAAGCGCGTCGTATGAATATCCGTTTCAAGAGATCCAAAGATGCAAAAACCGAATTCGTCCATACCTTAAACGGTTCCGGTTTAGCTGTTGGTAGAACGGTTGCTGCCATCATTGAAAATTATCAAAACGAAGATGGCTCCATCACAGTTCCAGAAGTCTTACGTCCATATATGCATTGTGACGTTATCCGTTAATTAAACGTTTGATGTTTTTCTAAAATAAAACAAGCTGTTAGAAAACTTTCCCTAAATGCAGTGAACCCCTCTAATTGGACCAAGGAGTAGGTCAAGGATGAATGAAGTGTCATGACACT
>OCTW013380644.1_pt1 | contig 10599 bp, 12 predicted proteins | sample 1539671 | NCBI WGS metagenome assembly OCTW01 (sample SAMN02144230, study PRJEB22623) | gut metagenome | biome: sheep rumen | host: Ovis aries | place: New Zealand
CGGTCTTTTAGGTTGCTTGTCCCACGGAAGACCGCCGTTTCATCCTCCAGCGTGAACAGGACCGTTTCCTGCTGTTGGCCATAGTTAGCCTTTTCCTGGGACAGATACCGCTGACCGCTTCCGGCGTCTCCGACCATTAACACGCTGCGGGATATGTCCCAGATGTCCGCGCTGTCTGCTATGCGCTTCCGGCCATAGGCTCCGGCCTGCTTGTTTGAGTGCTCGATGATAAGAAACGTGGTCCCGTATTTGTCCCCATATCCAATGAGGGGCTCCAGGCACTGCCGCATGGCGTTCCGGTCTCCCATCTTGATTTCCGGAGGGACAAAGGACTGGATCGGATCGAAGATGCAAAGCTCCGGCCGGTACTCGGCCAGCAGCTGCTCCAGGAACGGGCCGTTAAACTTCACGGCCGGGAACCTCTCGTCCGAGATGTCCAGCGAGATGATCCTGGAAAGATCCGCGCCGTTCTTCCGCAGCCTCCGGACCAGTGTGTACTTGAGGGAATCCTCGGCCGAGAAAAACATCACCAGGCCGGGCTCCCGCTGCTCCTGGGTCCCCCGCTCGATAAAGCAGGGCCTTCCGCTGCTCACGGCTGCCGCTATGCTGCACCAGACCGTTGTTTTACCGCTTCCGCCGTCTCCGGCCAGGCTTGTGATCTGGTACCGGGGCATATATCCGGGGATCAGCCAGTCCGGCTTCTCCTCCGGCACGTTTGCCAGGCTCAGCAGATTGACCGCCAGCGGCTTTCCCTTCTGGGCCTTCTGATCGGATCCGGTTATGGCTCCCTTTGCATAGCGCCGCAGGGCCGGGAAGACTTCCCGCTCCAGGTCCGCGTCCGATAAAGGCGGGACGCATACCGCGTCATTCTCCGCAGCCACGGCCGCCCGGATCGCCGCGTCCGTCAGTCCCTTGGCCTGCAGGCTGGAAAGCATCCGGAACAGATAGTCCGTCCGGCCTCCGGCTGTGACTTCCTTCTGGGCCTCAAAGCGGGGCCCGTCCTGGCTGCCGCGTGCTTCCAAATAGCCCTCGTCGATAAAGGCCGCAGCGTTTCCGCCGTAGCTGGCCAGGGGCCGCTGATCCGGCGCGACTGCCCACTTGTACCGCCTGCCGGTCTTTGCGTGGACCGTCGGCGGAAGGATCACCAGGGCGCCGTCCGTCTGAAAATCGACCTGGCTGCTATACAGGTGCTGCTGTCTCTTCATGGGATCCTGCAGCCGGAAAAACAGGTGACGCCCTCCGGATCCTGTTATGGCCGTCCAGGTTTCCGGAAGATCTCCGTTTTCCCTCTCCCAGGCTTCCAGCAGCTCGACGCCGCGCCGGCCGTCCTCCGGGTGCTCGTCCAGGTCGATCACGGCCAGGCCTCCGGACTTCTCGCCGGTGACAACGCCCACGCCTGCCTCCGGCCAGCGGTCCCACCACTCCCGGATCTTCTCCGGATCCTGCGTGGCTTCCTTCTGCCAGGCCTTCATGGGCGGCTGCTTCGTGCCTTTACGGATCGGGACCACGGCAAGCCCGAGCCCTGCATAGATCAACGCGGCCTCTCTTGGCTCTGTGATCTCCTGCAGATTAGCTTTCATGGCTCCCTTCTCCCTTCTGTGCGTCCAGGGCCGCGTCTATGACTTGCTTATCAAAGAGGGCCCTTGTTCCGATCTTCCTTACCGCTCCGATGCTTTCCGCCCAGGTCCGGGCCTTGGTCTTTCCCAGGCCTGTGTACCTGGTCAGATCCTTCATAGAAAGCAGGCGCGGCTCGATTCCGGCCGTATTTGTGTTGGTGTTCATTGCTCTTTCCTCCTTCCGTTGGTTTCCGTGGCAAACCGTCATTGATTGCCTATTGCCATTAAAGCCGTTTTCAGATAAACTTAGTACATAGAATAAAATTTTAGCGAATATACTTAAACAGGAGGGATAAAGAAATGTCGAGAAAAGAAAACAGAGTGATAGAAAACCAGGTGCTGCTCGATAATATGCGGAAGATCCAGAAAGCCTCCGGGCTCCGCCAGGGTGCTTTCTTCAAAATCTACTTGAAGGATCTCCCAGGGGCCCCCGTAGCCAATACAGACGCCGCTGCGGACGTCGCGCTCAGCGACATTATGAACGGCTCCCGGCCGGTGCCGGTGTCCTTCCTCCCGGTGTACGCCCGCCTTGGCCATATCTCCGTGGATCAGCTCCTCACGGGCCAGGACTGGCGCCCGGAGGACCGGCCGGCCACGTATGGCGATGTCCTGCGGCTCCTCTCGGATCTGCTCTCAAAGAAGGCGGCCAGCATCCAGGAGGGCGGCGCCGGGATCTCCCTGCAGGATCCGGCCCTGGTCAGTATGTTGGCGGCTCTGGCCGATATGGACCGGCTGCAGCGTGACGGATACGGAAACTATGAGGACGCACTGGAGGGCCTCCGGCGCCGTTCTGAAATGCAAACGCCGCTTTATGATTTTTCCGAGGATGCCGCTGCAGCCGCTTACCGGATCTACGCCCAGGAGATCCAGGCCGGCAAGGCGTGCAACCGGGACAAGCTCCTGGAGCTGCTCCGCCTCACGGATACGCGGGAATGGCCCGTATACGATAGGATGGGAAAGAAGGTATCAAAATAAACGTGTTCCGTTTTTGTATCAAAAGACGGCCGCAGCAGCTCCCACGCGGGGCCCTGTGGCCGTCTTAATTTGTACGAACGTTTAAATTGATACCATGTTATGAACGTTCGCCCTGTAAACGTTGCAAACGCTCGTTTAAAATGCTGTTTTGCGGCCCTCCGTGCCGTTTTGCCGGTTTCCGCCGACCTCCTCCGCCTCCGTCGTTTCGTCGGTTTTGTTCGGTGTTTCGTGTTCTGTGAGACAAGCAAGACAAGTTTCTGCCGGATCTCTATACGCATATTACGCGCCAGGGGCTCCCCCGCCTACGTGCCGCCCTTCCTTACTGCTCTATAGGGAAAAGTCTTGTCACGTTGTCACAGTGCCCGGCCTGTGCGGCTTCCAGGGCTGTGACAAGGCCGAGACAAACGCACTTGTCTTGCCGCCTGCCGGCCCCGTGGCGGCCGTTTTTGGATCCAGGCGGGGAAATATACCCCGGAGAGTCTGCGGCCGTCTGAGGCCTTCCTGGCGCCTTCCTGCGGGCATGAAAAAAGCCCCGCTTTACGGCGGGGCCCGCGTGGGCATTTAGGCGTCCAGGATTCCTGCATTTGCAACGCTTTTCAGCGCCGTTTCCGGTGTCCTCGATAGTTTTATCCTATAGGGCCCGTTTTGGCCTCCGAAGTGCCCACGTTTGCCCAGTATTTGCTCACGGTCTTACGATCGATGCCCAGGGCGCGGATACAGTCCGCCTTTGTGCCTTCCGGGTGCTCCTGGTGCCAGGCCTCGACCTCAGCCCGCTTGTCCGGGCGGCCGTCTTTGTTTCTCCAATCCTTGTTCTGGTTGATCTCGTCCCGAACGTAATTCATCAGCTTTATATGATCCGCCCGCTTCCGGCCGTTCCTCTTGTTTACCTTTATCCGGATCCCGGACTTGTACTCTACAGAATTGCGCGGGTACGTGATCCACTTCTCGTTGAAGGCCTCCAGGGCGTCCAGGATGTCCGCCGTTGTAAAATGGTTGCTCTCGTCCTCTGTCATGGCGTCCATGTGCTCCAGCAGGCCGAAGGCGTCCTCCCGCAGCTCCTCCTCCGTTACCGGGTTCGGGTTATGCTTCGGATCGTACATGGAGCATTTCCTGGCGTATATGGCCAGCATCATCAAACAATAGTACCGATGGCCGACAGCCGCGCCGGCCTGGATCTCATCCTTCCACCAGTCGTAAACGTTCCTGGAAACGTGCCAGGTCCCTTTCTCCTCCTGCCGCTCGATCCTCCGCTCGTACCAATCCGGGTACAGCTCCTTTGCCTTGGCCCGCGTCAGCGTCTTTTTCTTTACAAACTGGCCAGCCTCCAGGCGCTCCCGGCTCTTCCGGAGCCCGTCAGTATAGCGCAGCAGCTCCTCTATGGAAATCCGGCCTCCGGTCAGAAACGCCCTTGCCCGGTCTCCCTTCTTCGTGATCGTCCCCGGCACTCTAAAGCCCTGGTAAATTCCCTCCTGCTGGATGTCCTTCACGGATTCAATATCGACAATGGTATCATGCCAGATCAAAGACGTAAGATCCCGCTTCAGATCCTGCAGTCTCCGGGAAGTGTCCTTAAACATGGCCACGGGATCCTCCAGGACGTAATAAAGGTGAAGGCCCGTCCCGGAGCTGACTATAAACGTGGGTCTCGGGATCCGGTCCATGGCCTCTACGTGTCTGTTCCAAAGAGCCCGGAGGCCGACTGGATCCTCCCCGTTCATCCGGAGCCGGTCCAGATCCACAGCAAACGCATACAGGAATCTGGCGTTCTCTGCCGTCCGGTTCTTCCCGGCGTAACTAATCGGGCTCATGAGGCAGAAATCCTCCGACCTGCAGGCCTCCTCGATGGCGTCCAGATCATCCGTTACAAGATACTTTTTGACCTTCGGGGACCCATCCTCCTTCTTTTCCTTCGCTACAGAAACGAGAATCCCGTTGTAACCTCCCCGGACATACTCCCCCCGCTTTTCAAAAGATCCCTCCGGGAAGATCTCCCTATAAAAATCTTTCGGCTCGATCTCATCAAAATACTGAGCCAGCCACTCCGTCATTGTGTTCATATTCTGCTACTCCCACCACATATAGAATACTACGGGCGTTATATTATCAATGAAGTATTTCCCTATTCATGCCACAGTATAAGCGGACCGGCATTTTAAGTCAATCCGCTAAAAGATTCTCACTCGTTTTTCGTGTCCTTCGGCTTGTATTTGTCCGCGTATATGTCTACGTCGTAATAAAATCCAGGGAAGTATCCCCGGAGGCGTCTTGTAAAGATGTTGTCCGGCCGTTTCGATTGATACTCGCCCTTATCGTCCGTGATCCGGAAGTAGTGCCCGTCGGTTTCCTTCTGCCGCTCCCATACAACCGGATAAATTATCTCCGTTATGAATCGCTCGATCTCGTCCTTCGTGCCTTTGAATATGATGCCCATGGCTGCTCCTTCCAGGGTCCTATTTTTATAATGGGCGTAATGTATCAATATGTTTTTTGTGCATTTCGCCCCCATTATAAGCGGATCAACTTTTGTCTTCACTCCGCGCAGTAATGTATCAATGCAGTATTTGTGCGTTCCGGCCCGTTCACTACTTGGCAAGCAGTGCAAAGATGGACGTCTTTGCAAACTCGCAAGCAGTGCCTCTGTAAGTACATTTGCTATTTGCAAGCAATGACCAGAGGCGCCTCTTGTCGAGTTTCGGCTTGTTTTGGGTCCCTTGGATTCCCAAAAGTTGCTACGCCCTCCGGGCTGAAAAACTCAAAATTTCCCAGGGCTCCGGCCGGGCAATTTTTTAAAAACCGAAGAGCCGGGCAAAGAACCCTTTTCGCTTTTCCGGCTTCGGTTCCTCTTCCGGTTTTTCGATTTTTCCGCCCTGGCCCTCTTCCGGATCCTGGCGTTTTTCGCTCCGGAGCTCCTCCGGATCTTCCTGTTTTTCTTCGTGGCTGCCTTCCGCCTCCGGCTCCGTTTTTGCCTCCGGGCCTTCCGGATCGGCGGCCGGTTCCGGCGCCCTGGCTTCCAGGAGCTGAACCTGTAAAGCGCTGTTTGCCTCCAGCAGGCCGGCCACTCTTTGCTGCAGCCGGATGATCTCCGCCTGCAGGTCCGCTTTCTCTTCCGTGAGCCGCAGGATCTTGTCCTTTGCTTCCTCCAGCTCGTGCAGCGGCGTCGCGTCCACTATGGCCGTGTTCGCTTGCTGGATCTTCTCGCTCCATCCATCCAGCATGGCCTGGCCTTCTTCATCTATGACGGTCCGGCCTCCATCCTTCCGGATATGCTTACGCATTTCCTTTTCGTGCCTCTTCATGAGCTGGTAGATCCCCTGGGTGGTACGTCCCCGGCGCTCAGCAAATTCTTTTACTGTCAGCTTGGCCATACTGCGGCCTCCTCTCGGCTGATTTTAAACAATGTTGGTAAAACAGTAACAGTTGGTTTCAATGCTTAGAAACAATGTTTCTGCGGGAAATATACCACAGCTTAAAAAACCGCGCAATAAAAGGAAGCGCGGCCACGCTTCCTTTTTGAAACAACATTTATTTTGATATGCCTTCAGTGTATCCTTTTGTGAATCCCAGGTAATACGCGTCCCCGGTCAGTGCTGCAGGATCTCCCAGGCCTCCGGCATCCTGTCCGAATGATACGTCCCGGAGATATTCCAGCTCCGCAAACTTCAGATCCCGCCGCTCCAGGTCCTCATGGACCATGGCCCGGCCGCGCTGGATCCGGTCAGCTATGGCCCGCTCGCTCCGGCTCAGCGTGGCCCGGCGAAGATCTCTCGCCGCCTCGGCCAGCTCCGCGAGCTCCCGGCCTCTCCGGTCCATATCCTCCTGGAGGGCTTCCTGCTGTTCCCTGGTGGCCGTCAGTACGTTGGCAAACGCCAGGAGCTGCTCCAGCTGTCCCTCGTCCAGGCTGCTGACTACTTCGGTTAACTGCTCAATCAACGTGTTTCTCTTCATGTTTCTTTCCTTTCCGGCGCGTGCTATAATGCACGAAAGCGCCACTTCTGCATGGTGTGGTTGCTCTTTCCGTGCCGGGATCTGGTGGCCGCCGATCCCGGTACTTTTTTATGCCTCCCCGTTCTGGAGAAACTCCTGGATCTCGCGCTTGTACTTGTAAAAAGTATTGCGGGCGATGCCCAGCAGCTGCATAACGTCTTTATCCTGCAGGGAGCCGTTGAAGTCGCGGCAAAGATCTATCATCCGGATCTTAGCCTCGCGGGATTTCTTCGTCTCGACCGTCGAGCCTGCAGCCCGGCCGACCTGTTTTCCGGAGGCCTGGGCCCGCCGGACGCCCTCGCTTGTCCGCTTGTGCAGATAGTCCACTTCCTGCTGCGCGGACTGGAAGGCCAGCTCGATCTGTTCCCTCGCCAGGTCCATCATAAGCCCGTTCAAGAGCTCCCCCTGGCCGTTGATATACTTGTCTATGGCCTTCCGGCCGGTCTCCGCTGAGATGTCTATATGACGATCCAGGGCCCGCTTGTAAACGTCCGTATTGATGTGCGGCTCCTTGAGGAAAACGAGATTGACGCCGCGCTGGAAAAGATCCTGGTACAGGGCGAAGCCTTCCTCCGCGTTCCTGCTCATTCGGGAAACTTCATCGAATACGACCGTATCCCCTTCCTTCAGCTGCTTGGCCAACTTCCCCCAGGCCGGCCGGTCCGTTGTCGTGCCGGTGTACTCCTCCGTGATGATCACGGCGTCCGGGTACTTGGCCTTGATGTTCTCTATCTGTCTCTCTAATTTCTGCTTCATGGTGCTTATTCTGCAGTATCCATAAACCCTTGCCATATTGTGCGCCCTCCGTTTCTGTGTCTTAATTTAAACGAGCGTTTAAATCTATACTCAAATATACGCCGGATCCGGGCCGCTGTCAATTTGTTTTTAATACTTTTCTTGCAAAGGTTTATTTTGATACTTTCCCTCCTTTCTGCTCGGCGGCCTTAATAGCCAAGTGTTCCGTTACGCTGCAGCCTTTGTGCTTGAAATAGCTCACTCCGCCCTTATAAGCCGAAGAACACATATAGTCGAAATAATACGGCTCCAGGCGCTTTATATTCCAGGGGCGCCGCAGCTCCCGGAGAGCCTGCTGTGTCTTCTGGTTCTCCCGGCTCTTCTGCGGCTTCTCCTCCCAGTACCGGGCCCGGATCGCGTCTCTCTTCTCCGGTGCCAGCTTTTCGATCATGGCCGCCAGGGCCCGCGCCAGGATCTCATGATCGAGCCTCCGGACCGCGTCCTCCTCCAGCGTCTCCCCGGAGGCGATGCTGTCCGCCAGTGTGAGCCCGTCCTCCGGATCCCCCGCAGGGCCTTCCAGGCTGGCCAGCGTGAGCATTTGCATTGCTTCCCTTATTCTTCCCTGGGTATGCGCATCGAAGCCGAGATAGGCCCGGATCTGGACCTCTGAGGGTACCTCTCCTGTGCTCTGCTGGTACTCGCTTACAAAGCGCCGGTACTTCTGCAGCTGCTCCCGGAGGTGAACCGGGATCCGGATAGCCGCGCCGGTGCTCCGGATCGAGTTATACATGGCCTGCCGGATCCACGGCCAGGCGAAGCCGATAAACGAGGCCCCGCCGGCCGGATCGTAAAGCTCTGCGGCCCTCCGCAGGCCGAAAAAGCCCTCCTGCTTCAGATCCTCAGCCTCTCCCAGGCCGGCGGCTGCCAGCTTGTCCGCCACGTATTGCACGCCGCGCTCATTCTGCAGCCAAAGCTCCTCGATGGCCTCCGGATCTCCGCCCTGGAAAGCCGCCACTATTTCCTCGTTACTTCTCACGCTGTCCCCTCCCTTCATACTTCCGCAGTAAAGCCCCCGGCCGGGCGAAATAACCCTTTGCATAAGCCCGCTTGTGCAAAGGGTGTATTTCGCTCTCAGACGCCGAGGGCTCTTTCAGCTGATCGGCTCTCTGCAGTTCGGGCACTTCTCCAGGCCTTTTCCGTTCGGAATGTAGGCGCCGCAGGCCTCGCACTTGCTATAACTTCCTTCCCCGGTCCGGCCGTAGACCGGGGCGCTGCACTCCGGGCAATGTGTCGCGCGGTCTGGGATCTGAGCCCCGCAGGCCCCGCAAAACATCCGGCTGCCCTCGATGCCGTAATATCCGTATACCGGAAAGATCTTCGGTTTTACCGGCTTCTGTTCGCTCATTCCTTGCCCTCCTTCATCTCCTGGCTGATCTTGTCCGCCAGGTCCTTGTCAAACGAGGACCGCGCCGGGCCCCTGTTGGATCCGGTGTGGATCTTCCCGGAGGCCGGGCGGGGATTGCTCCCCAGGCCCCGGCCGCTCTGTCTCCGGATCGCGGCGTTTATGCTGTCATTCTTCGCGTCTCCCAGGTGTGCCGTTGATCTCTGATACCGGCCCGCCTCCTCCGCCATTGCTCTGATCGGATCGCTCATTTCCTGCCCTCCTCGCGCTGGATCGCCTCCTTGGCTGCAGCCACGGCCCGGTGTACCGGATTGTTAAAGTTGAGGCCTTCGCCGGTCTCGATGTCGAAGTCCAGTGCTCCTTTTTTGAGGAGCTCGCCAGTATTCAGCAGATAGCCCCAGTTTGCCCTCTGCTCCGCCAGGGTTCTGTATCCGGCGTCCGGGCCCTCTCCTGCTGCGTAAAGGATCCCCAGGGCCTCCCAGCCTTCTCCGAGGACTTCCTGCAGCCGGTCATAAGCGGCGCGGGTCTGCTGGTAAAGGTCCTGCAGCTCCCGGACAAACGCCAGGACGGCCCGGCTCTGCTCCGCGTCGATCTGGCCAAGCAGGCGGTCATAGTCCTGCAGCGGGTACGCCTCGCCGCGCTGGATCATGGCCAGGCGCTCCTGGGTAAACTTAATCCCGGCTGCCGCGTCCATGCGGTCCTTGTCTGCCTTCCTCCATGCGGCCTGATCATTTGCGGCCACGGCCTCCTCGGCCTTTATGGCCGCCTGGGCCTGCTTAGCCTCCAGCTGCTCCAGCTGCTTCTCTGCAGCTCCCAGGCGCTCCTGGTAGTCCTTCTGGAAAGCCTCGACGGCCTCCGCTGCCTTCTTGAATACTTCGTTCTTCATGTTCTTTTCCTCCTTCTGTTATTCCTGGTCCTGTTTCTGGGCTTCTCTGAGGGCCTCCTGGCGCTCCTGCTCCTCCTGGGCGGCTCTGTCTATCTCCTCCAGCTGGCGCTCAACGCTGGCCATTCTGCGTGCCTCTGCGCGGGCCTGCTTCTCCTCTTCCTCCAGCCGGAGGGTTTCCTGGTGAAACTTCAGCGCGGCCATTCCCGCCTGGTGCTGTTCCGCCCGGAGCTGCTGCAGCTTCTTCCCGGCCTTGTCAAACTCCGGGCCGAAGGGATCCAGCTTGTACTCCATGAGGTGCTCCACGCTGCGGATCCGCAGCTTCCGGATCCTCTGGTCCGTCTCCATCTGTCTTTCCTTTTCGTAACGTTCTGCGAGTGTCATTTTCTTGTTTCCTCCTTAGTTTTCACTTTTGCTTATCTGTCACGCCCCTACACCCAAAAACAAAATGAGTGAATAAGGCGGAAAGCCTTGATTTATGCGGGCTCTGCTTACTTCGCACTTGAGGCCGTAAACGTCCAGGATTCCCTTGCTTACTTCATCAAGTGAAAAATAAATAAAAGCCTTATTTTATAGGGTTTTTTAGCTTATTTACTCATTTGGAACTGGGCATAGGGCCGTGTACCATTTCTTATCCTTTCCGAAGCCCCGGGCCTCCGTCCGGATCCTGCCCTCTTTTATGAGGTCAGCCTTGGCCCTGGATGCCGTTGCTTTGGAAACGCCGGCGCGCTGCAGCATCCCGTCCAGGTCTCCCGTTTCGATCCGGCCGGTCTCTCCGGTCTCCGGATCTTCCACGCTCTCCAGGTAAAACAGGATCATGTCCTTGGCGTTTGCCCGCTGCGGCTTCCCTTTGTTCTCATACTGGGAAGTTAGAACGTAATCACGGTCTTTTAGGTTGCTTGTCCCACGGAAGACCGCCGTTTCATCCTCCAGCGTGAACAGGACCGTTTCCTGCTGTTGGCCATAGTTAGCCTTTTCCTGGGACAGATACCGCTGACCGCTTC
>OCTW011500124.1_pt1 | contig 10597 bp, 4 predicted proteins | sample 1539671 | NCBI WGS metagenome assembly OCTW01 (sample SAMN02144230, study PRJEB22623) | gut metagenome | biome: sheep rumen | host: Ovis aries | place: New Zealand
CTAGATCAACTATTTGAACATGCTGACAATAATGTTGATTTTAAGATAAAGGAAAGGGACGATAATGACCAATTAAAGTCTCCCAAGACATATCTCAAGTCATTCATTACACAATTACGCAGATATCGCACCAACTGGTTGAAAACTGGTATCAGCGAACATTTCAAAGATTACACTCCTGAGCAATTTCATGTGTTCATCAATGATATAATTACAGATTATCTTTCTGAAAAAGAATCTCATGAAGATGGTTTTAATTTCAACACATTTCCAACGGATTTCCTTGCCTCATTGAAGGAAGATTTAGAATCGACCCTAATGGCGAGACTTACGACACGTAGATATCATGCTGACGGGAGTGCGGAGTTGGTGTTTACCGGCTTTGGAAGCGAACAAGATTATCCCTCACTTGTTTCTACAGTCGTATTCGAAGGATTTGACAATCGAGTGAACTATCATATTCGCCCAGAAGATATTATCTGTATCAGCGAAGAAAATCCTGTTGCCATCTGTCCTTTTGCCCAGAAAGATGTCATTAAGTCATTGCTTCGCGGATTACATGTTGATTATTCAAGGATGATTGCGAATACCATGCAAGAAATCTACAGACCATTTGGTAATGACATCTTTGACATTAATGAGGATGATAAGGAATTTGAAAATCTCGATTTTATGGAATTCCAAATGATGCTACAGGATGTTAAGGTTGATGACTTAGATAAAAAATTCTATAACGCAAATGTCCGTTACCTGAACAAAAAGCAGCACAAGTGGGAAAAGAATCTCGAAGACTATGATCTCCTTGCAATGGCTGCATTGGCACAAAGCCTTATTGACCTAACAGGATTCCATCGAATTCTCACATTCTCGGAAGAAGGTGTTGGCGGTCCTGTAGATCTGGCAGTCATCACCAAGAATGAAGGATTCACATGGCTAAGCCGAAAAAGTTGGTATCACCACAAAGACATTGGCGGTCAGTATGGCGTTTTAGGAGTATAAATTACAGAACTGCCGATAATTTGCCATTCGCATTATCGGCAGTTCTCATATAAAAGAGTTATGAAAACAATTAAAGTATTCATCGCATCGTCAGAAGAGCTACATCTTGAGCGACTTGAATTTACAGATATGATTCAACAGCTTAACAAGGCTCTAAAACCTCGGGGTATAGAAATAGAACCTGTAAAATGGGAGTATTTAGATTCTTCCATGAACGAAGAACGTAAACAGACTGAGTATAACAACGCATTGAAGGAATGCGAGCTATGCTTAGTCATGTATTGGACTCGTTTCGGTGAATACACAGAAGAAGAGCTAACTACTGCATGGGAATGTCTTAAATCTGGCAATAATCCCAAGAAATTATATGTATATTTTAAAGAGCCTTGTAATGAAACCAAAGAGTTGAAGGATTTTAAGGACAGTTTTGTGACTCGCTATGGACATTTTTACTGCAAATTCGAAAATGTAGACACTTTACGTCTTAACTTCCTTCTGCAATTTGAACAATATCAAAATGCAATTCTCTCCTCTGCTTCAATCATTGAAATGGGAAATTCTAAACTTGAGATTGACGGCAAAGAATATGTAGACCTAAAGAACGTTCCTTTTGTCGGAAACAATGAAGAGTATAATGAACTTTTAAAGAGCATTAAAAGAACCCAGAAACTACTGAATATAACCGATGAAGATGATCCCGAATATAAGGAATATGCAGAAGAACTAGAGCAACTAAAAGAAAAACAAAGGAAAAAAGAGAAGTCAATTTGGGAAACAGCATTGTTAATAACAAAGTTCAGCACATCAAAATGTTCTGAACGATTAAGCCGTGCGATAGAATTGTTTAATTCTGGAGATGATAAAGGTGCTAACGCCGTATTAAAGGAAGAAGAAATTGATAGTGATATAGAGAGAAACATTAAACTAATTGAATTAGGAGAAGAAGGAAGAAAAGGACTGATTATCAATATAGACGAATATAGGCTAAAAATTAAAGTATTACATTGCAGCCTACATAAGGAAGATTATGAGAAAATAATAACTTTTAGAAAGAAAGTTATTGATTTATGTGTTCGTATATATGGAGAGTGTAGCATTAATGTTGCTGAAGAATATCATGAATTAGCAAAGGAATATGAGCTATTAGACAATTATACCGAAGCACAAAAAAACTATGAGAATTCCATTGAAATACAAAAAGCCCTGGAACTTACTGATACCCTATACTATGCGGACACATTACGTGGACTTGGAAAGTTACACGTAACAAACGAAATGTACCTCAAAGGCAAGCCTTATTTGGAGCAGGCGCTGACTATCATAGGAGACAAATTTGGGGCTAAAAACCTTACATATGTGAAGTCATTGAGAGACCTGTCAGTGTTCTATCGGAATATGGATTTTTATGATGAAGCAATAGAATCTGCAAGTAAAGCACTTGATATTGCCGAGTCATTACATAACTTTGATAAAAGCTTGTATAATTCAATTAAAAGAGATTTGGCTATTGCATACGCTGTTAGAGAAAAAAAGATTGTTTATGATGATCACTTTACGACAGAAAAGGATAAAAACGATTTCATCAAAGCGGTTAATCTTCTCAAAGAAGTTTATGACTCAGAAATAGAAGATAAAAAGGCCTGTATTAACAATCTTTATTTGATTGGGAAAGTCTTAGAAAAAAACCATGGTTGGCCTTTAAAAGGTGACCCTAAGCTGATTGAAGCAGCAGATTATTATACGAAAGCATTAAAGATAGCGAAAGAGATTGATGGCAAAAAATATATAAGTGAGTTATTAAAGCGTATTGGAAAAGTTTATAAAGAGTTAGAAACACCTGAAAAAGCAGAAGCTTTGGGGTATTCTTATCCAATAGCAGAAACAAAAGACAACAAAACCTTAAGTGAAGCCTTTATTGAATATAGGGAGAAGCAAGAAAAAAGCGACCTTGAAGTTGCACGAACGATTGCGAATCTCTATTTAGATAAATTTCCGCGAAATCAATCATTTGGAATAACATTATCATCAACAGAAGATGATAGTGAATTGACCTTCTATCATGAACTGTCTATAGAAGAAATAGATGTCCTACGCAAATGTTCAACGATTGCTTTTGAAGAAGATTGCACCATAGATGAAATTCTATCTGAAGAAGGACATGATGAACTGGCAGAGAGACTGGTTGATCACGGTACTCCACTGCCTTTGAACATTATAGATTCAATTGATTTTGACAATCCTTTAAAATTCACAAGGTTTAGCTTTCAATCAATAAATGATGATGGAACATTAGGATACAAACGGAGAATTGGCACACCTTTAACGGATGACGAGTTTAAGGAGATACTCATAGAACTTCTTCTCAACAAGAATCGTTATTCCATGAACATGCTAGTATATCATAAGCCTGAACTTTGCCAAAAGATAATAAAGCATATCACATATGCAAGTATGGATAATCAGTTTGAAAATTGGAATTCTTATATTGCAGATATGTGTGAACATAAGGACATTTGCGAAAGAATACTTAATCCTTTCAAGGACATCCTTAATATTTTCAATTCTGAAGACAAGGAAATATCCAATTATGCATTACGTCACCAGATTGTACCTGATGATGACAACGAAATATATGCTAACTATGAAGAAACGGATTCTTTCCATTGTCTAATGAATTTCCAGGGAACGAGATTAGTATTCGAACAAGAAGGCATCACTTCTATAAAAGGGAATTTTCATGATCTTGAGTGCTTTAATATAGATGCAAAAAAGTTGATGGAAAAGTTTTCACTAAAAGACCCCAAAGAAATATTGCCATATCTTAAAGAACATTACAATACTCCTGATTGTTTTTACCGTATAAAAAAAGAGTTTGAAGCATGAACAATCTCATAGACAACCGACAGATACGTGTATTCATATCCTCCACATTCCGCGACATGCAGGATGAGAGGGATTACCTGATGAAACGAACATTCCCGAAGCTCAGAAAGCTTGCGGCTGAACGTGACGTAACGCTTACCGAACTAGACCTTCGCTGGGGCATAACCGAAGAAGAGTCTAAATCTGGTAAGGTCGTTGAGATTTGCCTGCGCGAGATTGAAAACTCAATACCCTTCTTTATAGGCATTATAGGCAACAGATATGGTTGGGTGCCATCAAAAGAAGACCTTGGAGGAAGTGTAACAGAACGATTTACTGACGTTAACAAATATATTGAGCAACATCTTAGTGTTACTGAGATGGAGATGCAGTTTGGCGTACTCAGCAGAGAGGAAGACATGCATGCCTATTTCTACATCAAGGAACAGGAGGAGGATCCAGAGAAAGTGGATTATCCAGAAATGCTCAACCGTCTGAAGCAAGAGATAAGCAAGAGCAAATATCCTTCCTCTGGCTACAAATCTCCTGAGGATCTTGCCAAGCAAGTTGAAGAAGCCTTCATAAAACTCCTTGACACGTTGTTCCCTGAAGGTAATCTTTCTGAATTAGAGAAAGAACGCATCGGTCAACGTTCTTTCATGAATCAACTCTGTCAAAACTATATCAAAGACAAAAGGAATTATGAAGTTTTAGACAAATGGCTTGCAGACGAAGATTGCCATCAATTCGTGGTGACCGGTGCGAGTGGACTGGGAAAGAGTGCCTTGATTGCAAATTGGCTGAAGGAAAAACTCACAGACAACAACTGTGAGTACAACATCATCTATCACTTTACAGGTAACGGTGGTAGTGAGAGCAGTAGCGAACATATAACCAAGTCCATAGCCAACGAGATAAAGGACATATACGGCTGGGAAGATGACGAGTTAGGGCCAGAAACAAAACTCGAAGACTTATTCATAAAAGTTTCAGCTGAAGGTGGCAAACCTCTACTCATAGTCATTGATGCAATCAATCAGATTGTTGATGTCGATAATGCCAAACTGCTGAACTGGCTACCAGTTCCCACAAAAGGAATCAAGATTCTCTTCTCTACTCTTGAAGATGACCGCACAATGGAAGTATTCAAGCATAGAGACTACCCTATCTTCACACTACAGCCACTTGATATCGAACGAAGGTCACAATTGGTAAGAAGCTATCTGAAACTTTATGCCAAATCATTGACCGAACAACAGGTTCATCGTATTGCGACAGATTCTCAATGCGAGAATACACTTGTACTCAAAACATTACTTGATGAACTCATCAACTTCGGCATCTATGAAAAGCTTGATGAAAGAATCGAATACTACCTTGCAACAGAATCTGTTGATGATTTCTATCAGGCATTATTGGCTTCGTATGAGGATGACTTTGGCCGCGAATATGTTATGACGGTTATATCGATCATTGCTCTTTCAAAATACGGACTAAACGAAGAAGAGATTCTGGCTATAGTTAGTTCTACACCATTAGCATGGTCTCAGTTATATTGTTCGTTTATCAGTCAGTTAGTATCAAAAAAAGGAATTATATCTTTTTCACACAGTTATGTAAGAGAAGCTGTTTCTAATCGTTATTTGGTCGATGTTGAAGAGACCAACTTGCTTAGAGATAGAATAATACAATATTTTGAAAAAGACGATTCCCCTCGCAGTTGGGAAGAACTATTATATCAGTACCATTGCATTGGTGATACTGCGTCATTAGCATCGTTATTGCAGAACATTAAGGTATTCAACTGCATAGTCAAAGAACATGTTGATGAGATTGCTGTATATGTTCGAACAATTATTGATTCCGGGTTTAATCCATTCAAATACATAGAAATCCTTCGAACTGCAAATAATAGTGACAAAAGATATAGTCTTTTTATTAGTTTCTTCGTTCAATACTTTTCTATGTACGAACTTGGTTTGTCACTATGTGAAGACTACCAATCGTCTTTAGAAAATGTTGATGTCAAATTGAATGAAGAAGAGTCTTATGAAAAACTCTATATATGGAAAGGGATCATTAACCGCAGCTTGTCTAAATATCAGGATGCTTTAGCCGCATTTAACGAGGCATATCAAGTATGTCAAAATAAATATGGCGAAAATCACCTTCACACATCACATGCCTTGAAACATATTGGTACCATATATAATGCTCAACGAAACTATGAAAAAGCAGAAGAGTATTATAAAAAAGCTCTGATAATACAACAAAAACTATCTTATGACAAAGAAGCCATTGATACCACACACAGTATTGCTGACAATTATCTTGATAAGAGAGAATTTGATAAGGCGGAAGAGTATTTGACGAAGGCTCTAAAAGCTACTCGCGACTTACTTGGTGAGGATAATGACACCATGTCTTCATTATATAATAGCCTTGGCGCACTGTATGATTTTAAAGAGCAATATGACGAATCTATACAATATGCAAAGAAAAGTATAGCTTTAGATACGAAGCTATATGGCAAATACAACATTAATACAGCACATAGTTATCACAACATTGCAAGTACTTATTGTACTCTCAATCAGTTAGATGAAGCCCTGTTTGCCTATTCTCAAGCCATTGAGATCAAGTCAAAGCTATTTGGACCGAACCATTATGAAACTTGTATTTCACAGGCAGGATTGGGGAATGTTTATAAGCAGAAAGGAGAATATGACAAAGCCATAGAGTGTCATACAAGATATCTTGAATCTTACAAAGATACATTCGGTGACACAGAATCATACATCGCAGTTATTCTTGCAGGCATCGGTGAAGATTATTATGGAAAGGAAGATTATGGTAAAGCCTTAACATATCACAAGGAAGCTGTTAATGTTCTTGAAAAGTGTAAAGAGCCGATACCTTCGTCATACTATAATTGCATAGGCAATGATTTGTATTGTCTTGACAGATATGATGAAGCTATAGATGTTTATAAGAAAGGGATGGAATGTGAAGATGCTTTAACAAGACCTTTTACAAAATCTATCCTATTGAATTGTATCGCTCGGAGCTACGCATGCAATGGTGATTATTCTAATGCCAAACCATTCTTTGAAGAGGCCTTAGAGATAAGGAAGCAACTTTTTCCCGAAAATGATCCACGTGTCATCCAGTGTAAAAACAATGTTGAAAGAATTAAAGAAATTCTCTCAAAGTAAAAATAACGCAAAATTATAAGCAAAATGATAAAGAAAAATAATTTGAGACACCATAGATTGTACCGCGAAGGCGACTTAGTTCATCGGCTGTCATACGAAACGATTAAACATTATATCGCAGTTGCTGATTATTCGTTGTCATACGAAACAAATGGAAAGCAATGTTATGGTATGCCGTGCCTACTACTGCTTTGTTCCTGCATAGATGCCATAGGTTCATACTATCGCGGGACTAAGGAACCCAGGTTTACTAATAATGGAAATATCTCAACAAAGAACTCAAATAACAGATTCCATACTTTTTTCAATATTGAAGAAATTAAAAAGAACTTTGGATGTTTAAAAAAGGAAAATATAGAAACCATATATGAGAGTTTTAGATGTCTATGTACCCATAATGCATCATTATCCGAAAAAGTAGGAATAATAAAAAATGAAAGTAATCAATCTCTCATAATTGAAAAGAATGATTACATGATTATCAACTTGCCTGTTTTGCTTTGTCATGTACAAATTGCCTTCAAAGTCCTTGAAAAGGATTTGAAAGAGATTGACAAAGGCATAAAGAATTCGAATCATCCAGAATCAACGCCGTTGACAGCTACCACGTCTTCATTAATTGCAATTTATAAATGAAAACTATCAAAATATTCTTAGCCTCATCAGAAGAGTTAGATAATGACCGCATGGCATTTGGCAATCTGGTGCGCCGTTTGGATGACATGTATGAAAAACGTGGCATCCGGATTAAGCTGTTCGAGTGGGAAGATTATGATGCAGCCTTCAACGACCGCCGCAAGCAGGACGAGTATAACAACTATGTGCGTCAGAGTGATGTCTTTCTTGCCTTGTTCCACAAGAAGGCAGGAAAGTTTACAATTGAGGAATTTAATGTGGCCTCAGAGGAGTTTAAGACAAAAACCTCTCCCAAGGTGTATACCTATTGCAAGGACCTACAACCAGGCGAGGAGGAGACACCTGAATTAATAGAGTTTAAGAAACACCTCTTCGACGAAATGGGGCATTACTGGTGCCGTTATGATAGCCGCGAAAGTCTACAGTTGCAGTTCGTTATGCAGTTGCAGCTCGTTGAAAGCAGCCAAATGAAAGACCTGAAGGTGGAAAACGGCGAGGTCTCCCTCGACGGTCTTCGCATTGCTAAGATGGACAAACTCAAGTTCGCTGCAGCCAATGAAGACTATGTAAAAGCACAGCAGGAAATCAACGAACTCCACGATGAGATTGAGGAGATGCAACTGAGCCTTGAGAAGAAACAAGAGAAAATGGAGAAGAAGAAGGCCAAGTTGGAGAAAGACCCCGATGACGAGGATTATCAGGAGGAATATCTTGAAGTAAAAGAAGAGGTAGATGAGCTGATAGACAAGCTCCAACCGAAACTCAACAAATACAATAAGCTAAAGGAGGAGTTTGCAGAATACCAGACGCTGCTTTTCAACACAGCCAAGCGTGTTGCCCAGTTGCAAGGCGAGCGTATCACAGAACGTATGCGTCGAGCCATGGATGCCTTCAACGAGGGTAAGGTGCGTGAAGCCAACATTATCCTCGATGAAGCAGAGGCAGATGCACGCAAGCACCTCGAAGACTACAAGCAGAGCAAGGAAATAACTGAATTGAAGCGTCTGGCTGTCATCAGCTCCATCGATGAACTATTGTTGAAGACCTCCACCATCATGGCTGATGCCACTATCCCCATCCAAGAGCGTATAGAACGTACAGAGGAAGCATATGCTCAGGCAGATGAGATGGCACAAGAAATTGAATTAGATAAGAAAAAGCGCCTCGTATTATTAGACAAATATGCAAAGCACCTTTATAATTATGCTAAATATGACAAAGCTATTGAACTATGCAATCGAGAGATTGCTATGTCAGAAGATTTGTATGGCGATGAGCATCCACACACCGCCAATAGCTTCAACAATATCGGATGGGTCTATGGCTGCCTTGGTGATTACACTAAGGCACTGGAATACTATCAGAAGTCTCTTGAGATTCGTGTGAGAGTCCTCGGCGAGGAGCACCCAGACACCGCCACAAACTACAACAATATCGGATGGGTTTATGAAAACCGCCGTGATTACCCAAAGGCGCTGGAATACTATAAGAAGTCTCTTGAGATTCGTGTGAGAGTCCTCGGCGAGGAGCACCCAGACACCGCCGATACCTACAACAATATCGGATGGGTCTATTGCCTCCGTGGTGTTTACCCAAAGGCGCTGGAATACTCTCAGAAGTCTCTTAAGATTTGCGGGAGAGTACTCGGTGAGGAACACCGCAACACCGCCAATAGCTACGACAACATCGGACGGATCTATAGCGGCCTCGGAAATTACACTGAGGCGCTAGAATACTATCAGAAGTCTCTTGAGATACGCAGGAGAGTCCTCGGCGATGAGCACCCAGACACCGCCGATACCTACAACAAAATCGGAGATGTCTTTCGTTGTCTTGGTGATTATGAACATGCCATTGATTTTGCCCTCAAAGCGTTGCCTATACATGTGGCTGCTTTTGGAGAGAATCACATCTTTACCTCTTTTTGTCACGACCGCATTGCCCTTGCCTATCGTGGCTTGAAGCAATATAACAAAGCCTTGGAGCATTTTCGCAAAGCACTTGAAATTCGTCGGTTACAACCGACTTCCGAAGAGGGCGCTATCCAGCAATCAATGAAATACATTGAAGAAACCGAAAAAATAATTGAAGATGAGCAATAACAATCTCATAGACAATCGCCAAATCCGAGTGTTCATTTCATCCACATTCCGCGACATGCAGGATGAGAGAGATTACCTAATGAAACGTACATTTCCGAAGCTGAGGAAACTTGCGGCAGAGCGCGATGTGACACTAACTGAACTTGACCTCCGCTGGGGCATAACCGAAGAAGAGTCAAAGTCCGGGAAGGTCGTGGAAATCTGCCTACGTGAGATTGAAAACTCTATACCCTTCTTTATTGGAATTATCGGCAATCGTTACGGATGGACACCAGACAGGTCTGACCTTACCGAATACACGACAGAACAATTTCCAATTGTAAAGGATTATCTTGATAACCATCTCAGCGTCACCGAGATGGAGATGCAGTTCGGTGTGTTGGCCCGTGAAGAAGATATGCATGCCTACTTCTTCATCAAAGAGCAGGAAGATGAGAAGCAAGACAATCCTGAGATGCTGGAACGATTAAAAGAGGAAGTAATGGCCAGCAGGTACCCATCCAACACATACTCTTCGCCTGAAGACCTTGCACTGCAGGTGGAAAAAGAGTTCGCAGTAATGTTGGACGAGTTGTTCCCTTTTGGTGAGTTGTCCAATGTAGAAAAGGAACGTATTGGCCAGCGTTCATTCATGAACCAGCTATGCCAGAACTATATCCGAGATGAAAAGTATTTCAATGCTCTCAACGACTGGATGGATGATTGGACTCAACATCAGCTTGTCGTAACTGGTGCAAGCGGATTAGGCAAGAGTGCCTTGATTGCAAATTGGCTGAAGGAAAA
>OCTW011583650.1_pt1 | contig 10597 bp, 7 predicted proteins | sample 1539671 | NCBI WGS metagenome assembly OCTW01 (sample SAMN02144230, study PRJEB22623) | gut metagenome | biome: sheep rumen | host: Ovis aries | place: New Zealand
CCCTGCGCCGCAGCTCTGCTTCACGGCTCTCCATCTCACAGGCTGCAGTCCATCCGGACTTCGTCCGTCTGTCGCTGCTTCACAGCTTCTGACTGCAGCTGTTCGTTGGAGCCCCCGTTTCACGGGGTTCGTACGCGACCGCGTATTCCGCTTTCATGCAAGCATGACGCGGAATCCTCAGTCTGCGTACGGCCGTGAACCGTTTGCAGCCTTATCGTTCATATTCTCCGCGTATGTCTTCCGTCGGCGGTTCAATGGGATACGTTCCGCTGAAGCAGCCGCTGCAGATGGGCAGTCCGTCCACGATCTGCGGAAGTCTCTCCATGCCCAGGTACGCCAGGCTGTCCGCGCCGATCAGTTTGCATACTTCTTCATTGGATCGTTTGTAGGCGATCAGCTGCTCTCTCTCCGGAATATCAGTTCCGAAATAGCACGGATACAGGAACGGCGGGGAGCTGACTCTCATATGTACCTCGGTGGCTCCCGCCTCTCTGAGCATACGCACGATGCGGTCACTGGTCGTCCCGCGGACAATGGAATCGTCGATCATGACGATCCTCTTCCCTTCGACCGCATGGCGAAGGGGATTGAGCTTGACCTGTACAGCCGACTCCCTGCTGTGCTGGGACGGCTTGATGAAGGTCCTGCCCACATAGCTGTTCTTCACGAAGCCCTGCCCGTAAGGTATGCCGCTCTCCATGCTGTAGCCCAGTGCAGCCACGTTGCCCGATTCCGGAACGCCGATCACCAGGTCAGCCTCCACCGGGCTGTCCTGAGCCAGGAAACGGCCTGCCTGGATCCTCGAATTATAGACCGATATCCTGTCGATCTCCGAATCCGCTCTTCCGAAATAAATATATTCAAATATGCATCTGGCGGTCTTAGAGGTGCGCGTGCAGTGGCTCCTGTCAGAGCGCACTCCGAACCGCGGGGATATGGTCACGATCTCACCCGGCTCGACGTCGCGGATAAACTCCGCTCCGATCGTATCCAGCGCGCAGGATTCGGACGCCAGCACCCAGGCATTCCCGCGCTTTCCGATGCACAGAGGCCTGAAGCCGAAGGGATCTCTCGCCCCGATCAGCTTTCTAGGGCTCATGATGACCAGAGAATACGCTCCCTTGAGTCGGTCCATCGTCTTTGACACAGCCTCCTCTACAGAAGCCGTGTTGATACGCGCCCTGGCGATCTCATAGGCGATCAGTTCGGAATCGATCGTAGTCTGAAAGATCGCGCCGGTCCTGGACAGCTCTCTTGTCAGTTCCGGTGAATTGACAAGATTGCCGTTGTGAGCCATGGCAAGCGTACCCTTGATATAATGAAGGACCAGAGGCTGGGCATTTTCTATGGTGCTTGCTCCGGCAGTCGAATAACGGACATGGCCGACACCGATGTTGCCGCACAGATTGTCCAGGTCGTCCTCGTCGAAGTTCTCGTTGACCAGGCCCATTCCCTTACGACTGAGAACTTTGCCCTTCGGACCGTCGGTATCGCTCACGGCGATGCCGCAGCTCTCCTGTCCCCTGTGCTGCAGGGCGAGCAGTCCGTAATAGATGGAAGGAGCAACATTTTCCTCTCCGGAAAAATCATACATACCAAAAACGCCGCACTCCTCACGCGGTTCGTCAAGGATCTCTCCGGCGTCAAATATTCCGTAATTTCTCTTATGCAAGTGTTTCCCCCTCAGGTGAAATAAGCCAAAAAACAATGTGGATTATAGCGTATAGAAGCCGATGGCGCAACTACCTTATCCATTTTATCCGCTCACTGTGATCAGGCCGATATGGTCTTCATAGGCTGCTCCGAAAACATGCTCCGTGCAGGTCCGGGTCAGACTGCCGTCCCATGTCAGGTGCAGATGGCCGGCAAACACTGCCGCGACAGGGCTGTCCGGTTCACAGATCAGATCCATCAGTTCTCCCATCGTATCGGATGAAGAAGTGTCATACTCATCCCCTTCTCCCCAGCACAGGACCCGGCCGCCCCAGCCTTCGCCGGATGCCCGGGCAAGCGTCCCGGAGGCGTCTGACTGCAGAGCGGTCTCTTCCGGCTGATCAAAGGGAACGTGGGTGCACAGAAGGACCGGGTTCCCTTCCGCCAGGACATTTTTGAATTCCAGGAGTGTCTCAGCGCTGATCGGAGAAGTCGTATTGTCCAGCCCGACCAGAGTGAATTCTTCAAATCTCTGCACCCAGATCTTATTCTGCGGCGCGATCTTGCGGTGAAGCTTCCGCATCTTTTTTATGCCCATATCGACATACCAGCGGCCGTAATCATGATCCGCTCTGATGTACATCCAGGGTGTCTTCACCTTTGCAAGGCCATCCTCAAGCGCGTTCAGGTTCGCAGCGGATACGTAATCGATCATATCCGCGCCGAAGACAACATAGTCGGCGCCGAAGGAATCGATCCTGCTGCTCAGCGTCTCCCAGTTCACGCAGGACGTGATCCCCTGCGCATCCGTAAAAACGGACGCCCTCTCAAGTACCTCTTCCTGATGCTCCTCTCCCACATCCGGGTCATCCGGGTAACTGAAGATATGCATGTCGGAGATCCACAGGATCCTGCAGCTGCCCTTCATGCCCGGAATGGTGACATGGACCTCCTCCTGAATGTAAGAAGAAGCCTGCGCGGTCTCGGCTTCCTGACCGGACGCAGAGACAAAAGCTGCCGCCGCGGTACATGCAGTCATGAGCAGTACCGCCGCGGCCTTGCGTATGTGATATAGCATTCTTCCTGACATTAATGAAACGCACCTCTTCTGTACTCAGCCTTCAGCTGTTCCATCTCCCTGGCAGGATCCTCTGCCGGATTCAGCCGGGAAGCGATCTTCTCCTCGGCTTCCCTTGCAACGGATGCATTGTACTCCTGGATCTTTCCGATCAGCATACCGTCCGCTCCCAGGGAAGTGAGTTTCTCCCGGTACTCCTCTTCTGACAGAAACAGCGGAAGTGTACTGACGTATTTGCGCATCAGCTCCCTGGTCTGGACCAGCTTCCACCCTGTCAGGAACGCGTCAGCCGCATCCCTGAATCTGAACTGCTGTGCGTAGGCGCATCCCAGATTGTTCCAGACGGATGCGTAGAATGAAGTCCCCAGGTTTCCCTCCGCCTTCTTATCCAGGATCTTTCTGTAGGCTGTGATCGCTGCGGCGCTGCGGCCGCCGCTTACCAGGTAATCTGCCCGTATCTTTGCCCTCTGGTCTTCAGGCTGGACCTGTACCCTGGTCAGCTCCTCCCTCAGGCGGCGCATTTCCTCCGGGGAGAGGTATCCGATCTCCTGAAAGATCGGAACTATAAAATAGCTTGCGTCCCTGTCGGGCCTCTCCACAGCGTCCATCAGTTTTCTTGCCAGAGTCTTCATGCCCAGCTCATCCCGGATCCAGGCCGCCAGGGCTGCCGAAGTCACGCTCCGGTCGATCAGATAGAGATTGTTGTGCAGAAACCAGCACAGTTCCTCGATCGTATAGATCCGGACTCCGATACTCTCTATGAAAAACGGATGCTCCGCCTTTTTCTCCGTACAAAGGTCAAAACTCATAGGATCACCTGTCTTTTCCAGACTCTGCCGCTGGGAGGAGTGATCCCCCCGAATCCCAGGTCTTCGACTTCTATCTCACAGCGGTGGGCTGAGGAGAAATAGATCGTCATCCGCAGCCGTGTCGCCCTGTTCTTCCGGTTCGGGAAATGATCCAGCCTGAGCACTCTTCCCACCGTCTCTCCGCCCTCCATGGGCGTTGTGAGGATCGTCACGCTGGTTTCTCCGTCCGGTATCATCTCAATGCGGCTGTGCGCCTCATACCAGTTGACGCCTGCCGGGATCAGCATGTGATACTGCTCTCTGCCCTTCACCCTCAGACGCATGCCGATATTGTGGGTGACCATATCCACCCCCATAAACAGCATATCCGGAATATGACGGATCCCCATCCTGATGAGCAGGCTGTAGCAGGCCCCCTTGGAGAACAGATTCTGTCCCTGGAAAGCATGCCTGCGGAAGGTCAGATACTGGAACGAACGCTCCGCCCAGCTTCTGTCAAAATAATTGCCGTACAGATAACTGGTCGATACAGTCCGTCTCTCAAACAGTTTTCCCAGGAACTCATAGAAGATCCGGTCTCTCTCTTTGTCCCAGTCTTCATCGCTCCGCTTTCCTCTGGCGCGGTCGCTGACGTCCGCTGACGCGACATCCTGGATCGTCACGACCCAGGGGCGCACTGTGCGGTCAATATGAAGAATGCTCCCCTGCAGCTGCATGTTCCGCATACGGATAAACGCTACATCACTGTTCCAGAGTTCCTTCTTCATGCTGACGACATAGTAGTAGAAGCTGGTCCTCCAGTCCTGCAGAAAGAGGTCCCTGCGTCCGATCCCCATATCCATCAGGGACTCTATGATGTGGTCGCCCAGTTCCTGTGTGAGATTCGGGACCGTGACCGAAACCCTCAGATCCTCCATGGACGGACTTCCGGGAACCATGCCGATCAGCCTGGTCATGAATTTCCCGAGAGACTGCTTGCCGAATCTGCCCCCGCGCAGCGCACCTTTCCAGGCGTCCGCAGGCACACTGATCAGACCGTCCTCACCCTCTCCGGGCAGGGACAGTGTCTGCGGTTCCTCCAGGCTCCGGTCATACCAGGTGATCTGGGCTCCGTCTCCGGAGAGCTGTATGCCTATTAATACGCTTTTTTCATCATCCATATCTGTCTCACATCAGTGTAAAGATCTCTTTTGTCAGACTGTCGAGCTGCCGGTACTCTTTCAGAGCCTCAAAGAAGCCGTCTCTGTCTTCGTGTGCAAGCAGCTTCGTCATGGCAGTGATCCTTCCGTATCGGCTGTCCTTCAGATTCTCAGGCACCGCGCCGGCCTTCAGGTAGCGGTGAGGGCTTACGGAAGTCTTCCCGTCCTGCCCTGTCTCCACTGTGTAGCACTCAAGTTCCTCTCCCTCAAAGAGAACGAACTCTCTGACCCTGATACCTTCAAACACATCCCTCATGATCTCTTCCGTGAACGGATGGTTCTCATGCTTATACCGGTAGAACAGTTTTACCGTGCTCGCCGGGTCGGCAACTGCCTCGCAGAACACCTTGTCCTCGATGCCCAGTCCCGTTACCAGCTCCTGCGGGAATCTCTGGAAGAACGCAAAACGTATTCCTCTGCCTGCATAAAATGACAGCAGCCCGCGCGCTGTTGCGGTCTGTTCATCACTCAGCTGCGGCACTGTGCTGAGATACTGCAGAAGCGCCAGTGCGCACACGTCTGGAAGCCTGCTTCCCTGGAGGTACTCTCTCTGGCATTCCTCGAAGATCGGTTCAGCGACAGGATGCTCCTTCACCAGATATTCGTAACAGCGCAGGATCACATATGCCCTGCTCAGTCTCCGGCTTCCCAGCGCCCTTCGGTAGGACAGATAGATCTGTTCACTGCCCTCGCTTCCCTCTCTCGTGAAGATGATCATGCTGAGTATCTTCTTCTCGATGGTCATGGTATCCAGACCGTATTCCTGGCCCAGGCGCCACAGCTCCCTCATCTTCCCGACAGGACCGTCATAGTACATCAGCAGGTAAGACAGCAGGTGTTCCTCCACCTTGCCTGACTCAAACAGTGAGGCGCAGAACCCAAGCAGGGTCCGGTCCTCCTCATAATCCCTGTCAAGAACCGTCTGTGAGAGGATCCTGACCTGAAGGTTCAGGTCTGTCCCTTCCGTACCGTACTTCTCGATCACCGGCCACGCGGTCTCATACATGCCCTCCTGCGTAAGGAGCGCCAGAAGTTTCCTCCTGTTGATGCGTACATAGGTGTCGGTATCGATCTGTCTGAGGAAGGTCCCCATGGTCTCCTCAGACGTGTGAGTGTCGTAATAATCCAGAAGCCAGATCCGCAGCTGCCTGCGGTACTCCTCGGAGATCCCGGCCTGCCTCTCGGCATCCAGGAAGAATCCGAGCGTCTGGTGCGTAATAGGCTGCTGAACCTTCGGGTTCAGGGTAAAGAACAGCACCAGATGCGGGTCATCTCTTGTCTCCTGTACGCAGAGATTGAGCAGTCTCGCGTCATCGAGAAGATGCTTCGCAAGATACAGTGAGGTCGATGCGTAACGGTGTCCGTCCTCATCCTCCAGCAGGATCCTGGACTGTTCCGAATAAATCTCGATCTGAGCCTTATGGTCCGTGATCGGGACCGTGCGCACTCGGCTCAGCCTTGAATCAGCTACCGCCGCCTTCTTCATCAGAGGATTCCTGCAGTCGATCTCAAATGTGAACAGCAGTCTGATCAGCTTCTTAGCCAGGGATGCTGTGATCATCTGGCGGGTCAGATAACGCGAGATCAGGACCGCCAGGTCTTCATTGATCCGCAGCATCTGGATCTGATCCGTAATAAACTTCTCCACAGAGGGGCGCATGGCCGCAAAGATCTGGGGGATGCTGTCCGCAGAGTCAGACATGTTCCTGTAGATCCTCGCCTTCTTCCTCCAGTCGAGGGCATCGTTCATCACAAAGAACCGGCGGATGACCTGGGGCATCTGCTCGATACGCACCTCACCCATGGTCTCCATGTAATATTCATACAGCCCGGTTATCTTCAGGTCCCGTGCTACTGCCGCCTGATACAGGCTGAAATACTTCTCTTCCTTCTTCTCTCCGATGATCGCCATCTGAGTCCATACAGCCAGCACATCATCAAGGCGGGTCTGCTCATAGCAGCGGGCCAGCATACGGAAGGTGGCCGGATCAAACCGGTTCCTTCTGCGGATCAGGTTCATGCTGTGAAGGATCAGCCTCTCATCCGTGATGCCTTCTTTGACGGCATAGCTGATCACCATCCTTGTCCCGGCTGTCCAGTCGTGGAGCAGGAAAGGATTCTTCAGCGCGATCTGTACCGCCTCCAGAAGCAGTACGGGGCTTGCCTGGTAACTCTCCACATGATGGAGGATCGTATCCAGCTTTCCGGCATCCCCACCCATCTCATCTTCCAGGATATAGAGCGCGATCCACTGGATCAGCCAGGAGGACTTATGCTCCAGGTGAAGGATACGGATCCTCCCTCTCACCTGATTGATATACTCCTGATCTCTGGAAAAGAAGGTCGAGAGATACAGCCACGCGGCCTCGGCTTCCGGATCGCCCAGTACATCCTTCACACGTTCGATCCTGCGCAGTTCTCTCTCAGAGGAAGAACGTTTCCCTTCTGCCTGCATCGCAAAAACTGACAGAAGATCCGCGCGGATATCTTCGCCGTCCGCTCTCCTGTAGCTGCCGATCACAGACTGCGTCCGCTCAGCCCACTGCTTCGCCTCCAGCCTGCCCATCCTGTAATCCAGATAGAGCTGGGCCGCCTTTCTCCACATGACTCTTCTCACACGATGCGCGCGAAGGTCGCTGCGGCTTCTCAGCTCGGCGCACACTTCGTATGTCAGCGTCTGATAGCAGGTGCGGATCGTGATCCTTCCCCAGTTTCTTCCCGCGTGAAGGAAGTTGGAGTCTATGATATAGCGAAGTTCCCAGGAGGATCCGATGAAATCATCCGTTGTGGCATGCCTCTTCTCTACTCTCAGGAACCTGGCGTCCGAGGAGATCTCCAGTTCAAGCCATCCCCAGGTGCTTCTGGATACAGTCACCTGCTCCAGAACGGTTCCTTCCGGATCCTCTGTCTTTCTGCTGTCTGATGACAGCGACAGTTCGATCGGCTCCTTTCTCCCTGTCCCGATGAGGAATTCCTCCAGCGCATGCTCGCGGACAGGCTCATCCTGGAAGACCTTCCACAGCGTGTGTTCCTCGCATTTTCCATTTTCCAGGAATCTGCCGAAATCAGGAGACTGAAAGATATCGCAGGCGGTATCGAAATCCGCTGCGGCAAGCTTCGCAAGACCGTCCACGTCCGGGACAGTGATCCTGTTGTCCTGTCCGATTACAGAGACCTCGTACCTGACCTCTTTCTCACCGATGTCCGTGCAGAAGGTGATCGACCCCTGAGTGGATTCTCCGGGTTCCAGTCCTGTCAGGTCCAGCTGCCAGCGCACCTGTGGCCTGGCGCTGTAGAAGTCCTGCACACTGCAGGCCATTCGGGGGCTTGAAGCATACACGAACCCTCTTATCTTCTTTCCTTCCGGATGAGAAAGCACCAGTGTGCCGGAGAGAGTCTCGTTCTCTCCCGCCTGACCGCCGGGCAGGTCCCCTGTCAGCTGCAGCTGAGGAGTCTCATATTCAAATGTCTCATTCAGCAGCTCTTCCAGTCGTCTGCGCACGGCGTTTACCTCACTTCATCTATTTGATGATCTTCTTCAGCTCTTCCATAAAGGTCCCGACATCCTTGAACTCCCGGTAAACGGAAGCAAAACGGACATAGGCGACCGGATCGAGATCCTTCAGTTCCTCGATGATCATCTCACCGATCTCCGCGCTCTTGATCTCTCCTGTTCCCCGGTTATAGATCTCCGCCTCGACCCGGTCGATCATGGACTGGATCTGGGCGATCGGGACCGCCCGTTTGTAACAGGCCCGCATTACCCCGGATTCGATCTTGCTCCGGTCGTACTGCTGACGCGTGTTGTCCTTTTTTATGACTACCAGCGGGATCGTCTCGATCTTCTCATAGGTCGTGAACCTCTTTCCGCATTTATCACACTGACGCCTTCTGCGGATAGAGTTCGTCTCTTCGACCGGCCTTGAATCTGTCACCCTGGTATCTTCACTTGCACAATACGGACACCTCATCTGGTTACCCCCCTTATACGAATCATTTACAGCAAGTATAACTTACTCATTGCTCCCCAAACAAGTACCCCGCCGCTTCAAACAGTATCTTCGCGCTCTCTTCGACTCCGAATCTTCCCGAATCGATCAGCAGATGCCTTCCGAAGATCTCATCTCCCGCATGCTTCGCAAAACGTTTTCTGTAAGCATCCCTGGCACGGTCTTCATTCTGGATCAGTGCTCTTGCCTCCGCTTCTCCGGTATGCAGCATCTCCATGCTGTTCTTCAGGCGGACATCATCTGAAGCATAGATAAATACATGCAGCGCGCGGGGATCATCCTTGAAGATCTCATCCGCGCAGCGTCCGATGATGATGCACGGACCCTCCTCAGCCAGATGACGGATCACCTCGCACTGCCGGTCGAATTCCGCCTGTCCGGGATCCTGAACAGTTTCCCGGCTCTCCCTTCTGAACAGTCCCTTCAGAAGTCCTATTCCGGTATCGGTCTTCTGAACCGTTTCAGACGTATCCGTAAGATTCAGATCATCAGACACACTCTCAGTCCCGGGAATAAGCTGGGAGACCATAGCCTCGACCGCGCTGCGGTCATATACCGGAATCCCAAGCAGACGGCTGACCTCTCCTGCTATGGCATGACCGTTGCTGCCGAACTTTCTCGAGATCGTAATCACATAGTTTTCCATACCATCATTACCTCTTGATCCTCTTACCGGCCAGAGCCAGACATACAGTCATGGCAGCAGCTGCCGCCAGCAGCCAGAGCGCAAACATTCTCTCCTGTGAACTTCCGACAAGTGCCTGTGTGAGCGGAGTGATCACTGCCCAGCCTCCAAAATAAAATGCCGGCATCAGTCCCATCAGAGAATCCTGGGCATCTTCATCCAGTCTCTCATCTTCCGCAAGGATCAGTCCGGGAAATACCGGACCTGCCGCTGCCCCTGCGGCAAACTGCAGGATCATAAGCTGCATGGCCGATGCTCCGCTGTGTACAGGGAATACGGCGATGCCGGTCACAAGGACCGCCGCTATGCCGGGAAGAATGCGTCTCATTTTATTCGAAAGAGGGATCAGATACGCAAGGATCCTTCCCGCCGTGAGCCCTCCGGCTGTCAGCATGACCGACCTCACGGGAGACAGTGTGCTGCGGCCGGCCGATATCAGGTACGCGTCCGGCCAGAGCATCGTTCCCAGGATCATTATACTGCAGAGCACACATGCCAGATAGCAGCAGACGATCCTTCGGAAATAAAACGGCGCGAAGCGCTCATCCACCGCTCCCTCGCTGCGGATCCTCTCCTGCCTTCTTCCGGACCTTAAGCGGTTTCTCTCCCGCTCCATCTTCCTGAACATCTCTCCGGAATCCCGGCGGCCTCTCTTTCTGAGAGAAAACTGGAGCAGACACAGCAGTACCTGCGCCACTGCCAGTATCTGGCAGGAGGTCCTCCACCCGCCTCCTCTTGCCTGAACCTGCGAGAGGATCAGGACCCCGGCAGCGATTCCCGCGGAGCCGCCCGCAAATGCGAGCTGAGAATAATGCCTGCCCGCACGGCGGACCATCCGGGACAGAAGCGACACTCCCATTCCCAGTCCGAACCCCAGGCAGAAGGACCAGATGCACAGGTTCCAGAACACTCTGGACATGGAGAAGCCCAGCAGAGACAGTGTCTCCAGCGCCGCTGCTCCGATCACGATATCACGGACCATCACATACGCGCGGATCCGGTCCGACAGCACCACAGCCGTTATGATCCCGGCTGTTATCAGCACGCGGAGGATCGCGATATAGGGAACCCCGACTGTCAGGTTATCACTGATCGGTTCCCAGATCACGCTGAGAACACCTGCCGGCAGCATACAGGTAAACAATGATAATATTGAAAATACC
>OCTW011386853.1_pt1 | contig 10596 bp, 8 predicted proteins | sample 1539671 | NCBI WGS metagenome assembly OCTW01 (sample SAMN02144230, study PRJEB22623) | gut metagenome | biome: sheep rumen | host: Ovis aries | place: New Zealand
GTTCGCAATATCAAATCCGCTTCGTTTCCCGCACCTATCGGTGCTCCAACTCGCGCATTTGATTTGCTCTCGGTGCCCTCAATTCGCACCATTCGCAGGACGGTGCGAATTTCGGCCCCTTTGGAATCCGCAATCTTAATATTTTGAATGTTTTACTTTTTTCTCAACCTGTGCGAAATGGGGCCCCTCCCCCATTCCGAACGATTCCTTAACGTTTTCATATGTTTAACGCATTTGAATACATATTCCTAGATGAAGGTCAAGGGATGGGGTGAATAGTTACCTATGTTTGGGTTACTATACAGCCGGGGCTGAGTTTTTTTTCCCAAGTCACAACAATACCAAGGCATCATGCAACAGGCATCAGGCAGGAGTTTGTCAAACACTTTGTCTAATCTGTATTCAGAAAACATACCATTTTCCTAAAGAATACTTACTGTTGCCTACTGCCTGATGCCTAGGTTGACTTAGCTTAGGTCTTTGCATCAATTCAAAGGGGCTGAGTAGTAACAACGATTAAAGTGCCTTAACCTTATCAACCTTGACATTCTTAATGTAAAGGGCCTTTGTACTCCCATTGACGGCATTAAATCCGGTCAGTTTAAAGCTATAGTCACTCAATGGTTTACCGGGTCTATAGATTGCCGTCACCGTTGTATAAGATGTGGTTACATCGTAAATATCGGAAGTTCCGAGCACATTCGAACCATTGAGATACTGCAACTGAATATTTTTGGGGCCATCGTTCGTGCGTTTAATATCAAAAGTGATGCGCAATGTATCTGTTGTAGCCCCAACCTTAAACCACATATAGGCATCGTAGTTCGGCGATGCCCCATTGTACCAGGGACCGATTTGCCATGCATTGTCACCGCTTTCATATTTGGAGGTCTTAAACCCGCTGTTATCGATATTATGAATCTCAACGTCTTTGTTTTTTGTGAGATTATTGATAACGGTCTGGCTCGTAAACTGCCAGTCTTTAATCATCGTATAATCGGCGTCCTTCGCTTCCACACAGGAAGTGACATCGACTTTACATTTTTCGGCATGACATTTTGGCGCCCCCGAAACAAATACTTTTGAATCATCATAATAATTGCACGATGGCTGGCTGATATTCCAGTAAAAAGCATTCGTTTCTTTATCTGTAAACTCACAGACCTCATCGTTTTCAATGACAGAGTTGCCGCATCCCGGGTCAACTTTTACACAGCCGGGAATTTCCGAATCGCATTTTTGTCCGCTTTCGGAGCAATCTTCAAAAAGGCACTCATCATCAATACAAAGATAATAGGTATTGCCATCACAATACTCGATTTCATCATAGCAATCCCCGTGATAACAGGTTTGATTCTCGCATTTTTTATCGGGTTGATACTGCCCGTTCTTGCAAATCATGACCTGATTGCCAGTACAGGTTTTTAGATTTTCTTCGCAGGGGATATAACAGCCCATGGATTCATCACATGCCTCTGGGCATATTTCTTCAATACAGGCCAATTGATCGCACAAATAGAAGACATTTTGTTTCTTATCATTGACGTAGCAGCCTTCAACCTCTTCGGTACTGACACAATCTTTAAGTTCATCAGAACAAATGCCTTTGTGATATACGCTGCAATCCATATATTTTTCTGCAGTGCCACCTACCACCATCATCAGGTTCTTGCCATCACAATAAACATCGTCGCACCCCGAATAAGTATTGCATCCTTTATTATCATCTTCATTTTTGGCACAATCGAAAGAATAGGAAGTACCTGTGATTTTAATGACAGATCCATCACATGAAAAATCATGTTTATCACAGTCACCAGTTGTATCGTTGCACAGCTTACCTTCGGCTGTACAATTGACATCGAGTTTATCCCCATCTGAAGCTATCACGCTTAAGACATTCTCATGGCATGCCTGTGTATAATCATATATACAGCTTGTTGATTTGGGATCACAGATTTTTCCGGATTTTGTACAATCTTCTTCGATACATTCATTTTCTTCACACAAAACGAGTGTATCGCCATTGCACTGCAATCCTTCGAGCCAACAAGCCCCTTCCCAGCAAATCTGATCATTTTGGCAATCGGTCACTTCCCATTGCCCTTTCTTACAAACCTTTGCGGTTTGATTTTCGCATAATTTTGTCCCTTCTTCACAGGGATTTTCTTTACAGACATCTTTTGTGACGATCTGACAGTTTACGCACACGGGTTTTCCCTGAGTGCCTTCGGGGCATTTGTCCATCCCTTCTTCGAATTCATCCCCGTCACACAACTCACCGGGATCCAATACACCGTTATTATTGCACCCCTTGGGTTCGACATCTGTGCAGGCGTCTGTCGAGACCTGGCAATTGATGCACGTTGGTTTTCCTTCTTTTCCCTCGGGACAATTTTCGTAACCTAAGGCAAAGAGTTCTCCATCGCACTGTTCCCCAGCTTCGAGCACACCGTTATTGCATTGGCTCTCGGCAAGCTTGCAATAACCTTCGGTAACGACCATGCAATTGATACATGCGGGCATACCGCTTGTACCTTCGGGGCAATGGCTCATACCGGTAGCAAAAACAGCTCCATCGCACTGTTCCCCGGATTCAAGAATGCCATTCCCACAACTATTTTGCGGAGAAGCGACAGGAGCACAATATCCTGCTGTGACGACCTGACAATTCATACATTGAGGTGCCCCCATGGTTCCAACGGGACAGACACCATAACCTGGCAGGAACAGATTTCCATCACAGACTTCACCAGCATCCAAAACGCCATTATTACAAGACACCAAACCATCCAAGCATCCTTCACATAGCTCATCCGGTTTAAACTGAACGCTCTCAGAGCAGCCAGTTTCGAGTAAAATGCCCAATAATGTCAGGTAAATAGCTTTTTTCATGGTGTTGCCTCATACTTTAAAGTGACAGATGCCTCAACGCCCGATAAGTTTCATTCTCATCGAGTTTGTGTATTTTTTCGATGTTTTTGGCTTTTTTAAAGCAGGGTTTTAAGACGGACTCGACGAAAGAATCGCCGGCATCCTTCATAAAGAGAGTGACCTCAAGTGTTTTGTGTTCTTTTGAAACAATAGCTTCCCTCAAGGTCTGTGGCACACGTTTATCTTCACAGATTGGGACGGTAGCCAGATTTGAGGCTTTTCCATCAGCCTGTTTAATCAGTTCTGCCCCGGGAATATCCGTCAGTTTGGGCATTTTGGCAGGATCCGTAAAAATCCATGAAATCGTTCGTGCAAATACAGTATCAGGCAGATGTGATATTTTTTGTTCCAGCAGCGGAATCAATTCAAAAAACTGCATCAGTTCATAGAAGTGATAGGCAGCAATTTTCATGAAAGCGCGCGTCGTGGTATCGGGATATTTAGCGCAGAAAGCTTCATACTGTCGCCTAAAGACGGGCAAGATTTTGTCGACATAATCCGGATTGACAGTATCCCAGGGTTCGACAGCGGAGAATGCAAAAGATCTGGGTATATGTCCAACCGGCATCAGGCGTGCAAAGATGACATCCCCAACTTTTGGGCGTTCTGTCATTGAAATAAAGGCATTTGCCATCCCAGGATTGGTCAGACTTTGCAGTTGAGCGAACCCCAAAAAAGCCTTTTCTACGCGAAAGAGATCGAAATGGGATGCTTTAAGGAGCGGCATCCCCTGATATTTTTTTTCATCAATTTTGAACGCAGACTGAATTTCGTTTTGTTTATGCCCCAAAAAGAATGGATAATCATGGGTCAGCATGCTGTAGAAAAAATCCATATCCATGGCATTGGCATTCGAAAACTGCCCCTGCTGAAAGGCATAATTTCGAAGCTGGGCATAGGTATCGGCGAGTTCCGGCGTCAGGAAGAAAGAGCGCGTAGCATTGAGTATGTGAATATACCTCAGGCGCGACAGTTTCGACATCGGGAAAGTATCCGTCCAATGACTATCGAGTGGATACGGTGACAACTCACAGCAGGGCCATGGCACAAATTCGGAATTATCCATTTTAAGTCTCGTTTGGTCGGATCACATATTTAGAGACATAGCATGCATCTTCGCCCAATTCCTCTTCGATGCGCAGCAGCTGATTGTACTTGGCAATACGTTCTGATCTGGCCATACCGCCGCATTTAATCAAGCGGCTGTTCGTAGCCACACAGAGATCTGCAATAAACGTATCTTCGGTTTCTCCCGAACGATGGCTGATCATCGTTGTAAATCCATTGCGCTGTGCGGTTCTCACGGCATCCAGTGTTTCCGTCAGTGTCCCGATCTGGTTTGGTTTAATCACAATCCCGTTAGCGGCTCTCATTTCGATCCCGCGTTCGAGTAATTTTGCATTTGTGACAAAGAGATCATCACCAATTACATGCAGATCGCGATGGCGAGCAGTAAATGTCTTCCAGGCATCCCAATCATTCTGGTCGAAAGGATCTTCGATGGCAAAGATGGGATATCCTTTGATATTTTTCTCATAGTACTCCATGAGTTCCTCGCTGGAGATAGTCTTTCCTTCACCGCGGAGCTCATATTTTTTATCATTGGGAAGATAGAACTCGCTGGCGGCACAATCCATCGAGATATAGAAGTCCTTACCAGGACGGTACCCAACTTTTGTAATGGCATACATAATCAGGTCGAGTGCTTCCTGGACATGAGAGATCTGAGGTGCAAAACCGCCTTCATCGACGACAGCCGTAGACAATCCTTTTTCATGCAAGATAGAGCACATTGCATGGAAAACTTCGCTCGAAGCGCGTACAGCCTCACTAAAAGTCGACAGGCCGACGGGGGCGATTGCAAATTCCTGTATATCCAAATCATTATCGACATGGACCCCACCATTAATAATGTTACACACGGGAACAGGAAGGCTGTTAGCCTGAACACCGCCAAGATAGCGGTAAAGTGGCATTTCCCTGCTATTGGCTGCCGCCTTGGCGACAGCAAGGGAGACTGCCAGAATGGAGTTTGCCCCCAACATGGCCTTGTTTTCGGTATCATCCAGATGACACATCATGCGATCGATGAGATCCTGCACACATGCATCCAAACCATTGATTTCAGGGGCAATGATATCACAAATACTATTGATGGCCTTATGAACCCCCTTGCCGCCATAACGTTTGATGTCCTTATCGCGAAGTTCCACTGCTTCATGGATACCAGTCGAAGCACCAGAGGGAACGCTGGCACGACCGTGGGCACCATCTGCGAGCTTTACATCCACTTCGATAGTTGGATTACCGCGCGAATCCAATATTTCCCGAGCAAAAACATCGATAATTTCTGTCATGAACCCCTCTTATCCAACTTCTATCAGAACGTTTCGCCAAACGGCACACAACTACAGAATTCGCCGTTCACATAGTCAAACCACTATAACTTTCTATCCATATTTACAACCTAAATGCGCAAGCCACATCATTTACAATCCAAATGTGCAAGCCACATCACGATTCATCCGAAACGCAATCCCGCAAAATCGGTCAAGATACACCACGCCTTTAATTGTTTTCTCCAATTCGCCTGCAGTTAAATTGCCTTTGGAGTAATCTTTAACCAATTTTATTTCTATGGACAAACCACTCACCAAAGCAAAAATGTTTTTACAAATCAAAAGATAATGCTTCATTTTTTAAAGTAACGATCTCTAAACCGATCTCAACCATATCCAATTTTTTGTTCAGCTGATAGGCCCGAGGAGGTTTGCGATCTGCAGAGACGAAAAGCAAAATCTGAATAGGCAAATCAAAATAGGTACGCATGAGATAAAGGCATTCGAGCGTCAAATCTGTCGATTTTGGGGTTAGACACACGGCACCAAGACAAAGCGTTTCTGTCTCATTATCGCGGAAATTGCGCATTTTGCGCAGATAACCAGCATAGTCGAGTGCATCCTTCACGGGATAAATGTCTTTAAATGCAGTAATTTCCACAAAATCAGGCACATCCACGTCGAATGTCTTTGTTGGATCAAGAGCCTCTGTCGCGCCGGAAGTTACCTCCCGTTTGGCATTGTCGAGGAATGCGTTACCCACCAGAAGTCCAAAAGCATTTTTGTCATTGGCGTAGAAGACCAGTTCATCCAGGACATCCGAGAAGAGAAAAAAAGGCAGTTCAGAATGGGGTCCAACATGGAGAATTTGTAGAGATTCTGTATTACAAAGTTTTGTTTTATAAGGAAATTCCATTATTTGCTCCGGTACAGTTCAACGAAACAAGCAGTCCCTTTTTTAAGCTACAACGACGCGCTCGATTTGTCGAGAACCTTGCATGAATCTTTGGAATGTTGAGGGGCGTTGCGGGGTGTAACCCCGCAGTGGGGGTAGCGGCGTATTTGCCAGGCAAATAGCCGCGTAGGGGGCCACCGCCCCCTCCCCAACATACAACTACACACAGCTACATCAAGTTGGCATACTCTTTGCTTAGACACTCCACGCGATTTGGATGTCTTTCCAAATTCTGCTCAGGATGAACAGAATATTAGAAAGCGGAACTCGTCCATGGTAAAAAATGGACATAACTAAATAGAGGTTTTACTCATGGCTAAAGGTCTTAACATTAAGCCCGCAAATGGTAAATTAGGCATTCTGATTCCTGGTCTTGGCGCTGTGTCTACGACACTCATCGCCGGTGTGTTTGATATTGTTGCCGGTCATGGTCTTCCCATTGGCTCTGTCACCCAGATGGGACGCATTCGACTTGGAAAACGTACAGAAGGCCGCAATCCTCTGATTAAAGATTTTGTTCCCCTTACGGCAATGAAAGACATCGTCTTCGGCGCATGGGATGTCCACGGTGAAAATGCTTACGAAGTCTGCAAGCGCTCGGGTGTTCTTCAGGACAAAGACCTCGATCCCGTCCGTGCACAGCTCGAAGCCATCAAGCCAATGGACGCCGTTTTTGACGTCGATTACTGCCATAATATTGAAGTAAAGCATGCCAAGAAGGCAGCCACAAAATACGATCTGGCAATGGCCGTGATGGAAGACATCAAGAATTTCAAGGCCGCCAACAACTGCGATCGCATCGTCGTTCTTTGGTGTGGTTCAACCGAAATTTACACGCCGATGGCAGATGTCCATAAATCGCTCGATGCCTTCGAAAAAGGCCTCAAAGAGAATGACCCGCACATCTCCCCGTCGATGATTTACGCCTATGCCGCACTCAAATCGGGTTATCCCTATGCCAACGGTGCCCCCAACCTCACCGTCGACACCCCTGCACTCGTAGAACTTGCCAAGAAAAATAAAGTTGCCATTATGGGCAAGGATTTCAAGACGGGCCAGACCCTGATGAAAACCATCGTCGCCCCCGGCCTGCGCGCACGCAGCCTCGGCCTCAGCGGCTGGTTCTCGACTAATATTCTCGGAAACCGCGACGGCGAAGTCCTCAATGACCCCGGTTCGTTCAAAACCAAGGAAGTCTCCAAACTTTCCGTTATCGAACATATCCTCGATGGCAAAACCTTCCCCGAACTTTATGGCAACTATTATCACAAAGTCCGCATCGAATATTACCCGCCCCGCGGCGACGCCAAAGAAGGCTGGGATAACATCGATATTTTCGGCTGGCTCGGCTATCCCATGCAGATCAAGATCAACTTCCTCTGCCGCGATTCCATCCTCGCCGCTCCTGTTGCCCTCGATATCGCACTCTCCATCGATCTCGCACAGCGCGCCGGTTTCTACGGCATTCAGGAATGGATGTCCTTCTTCTTTAAGAGCCCGCAGGTTCGCGAAGGCCTCTATCCTGAACATGACCTCTTTATCCAGAAAACCAAATACAAAAATACCCTTCGCTACATGATGGGCGAAGATCTCATCACTCACCTCGGCCTCGATTACTACGCCGAAGAGGATAAGTAATTATCTTTGGATAAACCGTTATCCACTTTGACGCCATGTGGTGCATCCTTGTACCACATGGTCCTACAGGCCCTATTTCGTCAGATGAGGTAATACCATGCTCGAACTCACAAGAACTGCTCGCAAAACAATCAATAAAGCCATGAAAACGCCCAAACAGGCCGTCATACTCGCAGCCGGTCTCGGCAGCCGCTTGGCTAAAACTTCCGACGACGTCAAACCCCTCAAACTCGTCGGCGGCATGAGCCTTATCCAGCGAAATATCCAACTACTCGCCAATGCCGGAATCGAAGAAGTTATCATCATTACGGGTTATCATGCCGATGTTCTCGAAGCCACGCTTCGACACGACTGCCGGAATATCCCCGTCAAACTGACATTTGTCTTTAATCCGGAATTCCGAAAATCCAACGGCATCAGCGTGCTGTGCGCCAATGAATCCATCCATGGAAATTTCATCCTCACCATGGCCGACCATATTTTCGAACCTGAGATGATCCGAAAAGCTGCAGCCATCATTCCGCCTAAAAATGGTGCCCTCCTCTGTGTCGATTACAAACTCGACCAGGTCTTCGATATGGATGATGCGACAAAAGTCCGCGTCCGCGACGGAAAGGTCACCTCAATCGGCAAACAAATCACCGATTATAATGCCGTCGACACGGGGCTCTTTATCTGCACCCCGACGCTCTTCAGCGCACTTCAGCAGGCAGCCGACGCCTCACCCAAACAGGACTGCTCCCTCTCGGAAGGCATTGCTGCACTCATGAAAACCGGGCGCATGCACGTCCAGGATATCGGCGAACTTACATGGCAGGATGTCGATGACGACATGATGCTACACCAGGCTGAAATCATGGTCGAAAAACTCGGTGCCTAATAAGATTCAAGCCCTTCAAAACGAAGGGCTTTTTTATCACCCTAAAAAACTTGCTTTTATCCCCCATTTACCAATATTACACACGTCTTTAGGGCAACTTCCTGCCCCACACTCGTGGATGTTCAATGTCGGCTAAATCTCCTATACTGCTGTTACTTATTGTGATTTCATGCATGCTTTCCGCATGTGCCTCCGGATTTCTGCAGACAAAAGATTTCGATCAGCCCTATGCCTTTGCGTTGGACGAAGAGTCTGAAATCAAAAATACAGACGAGAATTTCGAAATTCTCAAAACCGTTCAGAAATATCGCGATGCTGTCGCCAACAAGGATATCGGCACGCTCCGTTCCATGATCTCTAAAGAATATTACGAGAATGCATCGACAACGGACGATCTGAACGACGATTACGGAAACGAACGCATCGAAGAAATCCTCAATGATTACCTCAACCAGTCTGTTCGCGATATTCGATACGTCATTCAAGTGAAACAACTCACGCAGGAAGGTGTCGAATACCACGTCGATTACCAGTACATCTGGAATTTCCGCTACGAAGTCGCCGGACAATCCTACTGGCAGTCGAAAAATGACACCAACCGCATCACACTCGTTTGGGAAGATGAGGCATGGAAAATTAAAGCCGGTCTCTGATACGTCATTTTTCTTTTGGAATGAAGCCGCTATCGCCTTGCGATACGCGGCTTTTTTTCGTACTATACGACTGCGTCGCATACGTACGAAATTTTTTTATGAATTCGCAATCCGATTTTGTAATTCGTAATTCGTCATTACCGGAGCATTCTCAAGGTTATCTCTAGAGATATAGAACCTTTCGGTTTTTAAGCAACATTTGTGTTCTGCAAATTCAATTGCACATTGCGAAATGAATAACAATTCTACATTCCGATTTCCGAATTAAAATGCCAACATCCATCCTCATTCTCACTGTATTATTCGTCATCGCAGTCGTCATCTTTCATGTCTGTGCGATCAGAAAACAACTCGTTTCGACGTTGATCTCCAAATGCATTGCCAGCGCCTTTTTTATCGCCATAGGTGCCATCAATCTAATGGCAAACACGACGAATCCACTGGCGCTCCATCTCTTTTTAGGTCTTTGTTTTGGCTTCATTGGCGATGCCATTCTGGCTGCCCGCAAGTTTAAAGCCCAATATAAATACCATTGTATTGGCGCGGGAATGGTTTCGTTTGGCATCGGACACATCTTCTATCTAATCGCGCTCATGGCCAATCTGTCCAATGCCTGGATAAGCATTGCGATTGGTGCGGCCATCGGAGCAGTCATGATTTTTATAGCCCCTAGACTCAATCTCTCATACGGAAAACTCAAGCCCTTTATTTTTTTCTATGCCTCCCTGCTGTCCACGATGGGCGCGGCGACCGCTCTGCGGTGCTATCACGCCCCGACGTGCCTCAATATAGGCCTGTGTGCGGCAGGTCTGCTCTTTATGCTCTCGGATGCCCTGCTTTCGGGAATTTATTTCGATAAAAATCAGTCCAAATCAACTCCGGCTTACATCATCGGCGTTCATGTTACCTACTATCTGGCGCAATATCTCATCGCTCTGAGCATTGCCGAGTTTTAGCAAGACTCTGATTTCCAGGCGTTTTGGGGGACTTCAATGACGAAATCAATTGATATGGTTGTCGTTGCGTTGATGGTTTTCTTATGTACATTGCCAAAAAGCGCATTTGCCGACCCCGCGCAACACGAGACCGCTGCACCGTTAGACGTGGCCGCAACAGCCGCCGCTCAACATGCTGCGCCTTTAAAAACGGACAATCCTTTGTCCAAAGCAGAGCAGAAATCTCAGGAGACTGCGTCGA
>OCTW011582901.1_pt1 | contig 10596 bp, 17 predicted proteins | sample 1539671 | NCBI WGS metagenome assembly OCTW01 (sample SAMN02144230, study PRJEB22623) | gut metagenome | biome: sheep rumen | host: Ovis aries | place: New Zealand
ATAGACAGGTTTGCCCGCAATCGCTTCGATGCAGCCACTTATAGGGCAAAATTAAAGGCCAATGGGGTCACCCTATATTACGCCAAACAAAACCTTGGAGACGGTGCAGAATCGATTTTATTGGAATCCCTGATGGAAGGATATGCAGAATATTACTCTGCATCCCTGTCCAGATCGGTGAAAGCCGGAATGGAAGAGAACGCAATCCACGGCAAAAGCAACGGGGCATATGCACCCCTTGGATATAAAGTCGGCAAAGACCGGATGTACGAGATTGAACCAGTCGAAGCCGAAATCGTGAAATTGATTTTCCAGATGTACGCCAATGGCTACAGTGCAGCCAGCGTGGCGAGAAACCTGAATGAACGGGGATACCGGACGAGAGCCGGAAAGCTGTTCTCCCGCCGATCATTTACGAAGATTCTCAAGAACGAGAAATATACTGGAGTGTATATTTTCGATGACCATCGCATCGAGGGAGGAATGCCCCGTATCATTTCAAAAGAATTGTTTGATAAAGTCCAGGTGAGAAGGAAAGAGGTGCACAAGGTGAAAGCCAGATACAAGGCAAAGGAGATCTATTTTCTCACCCCTACTCTTTACTGCGGACACTGCGGTGAACCGATGTACGGGGAATCAGGTACAGGCAAGAGCGGACAGGTATATACGTACTACAAATGCAAGACAAGGAAAAACGGAGGAGACTGTAAAAAGCGGAACGAGAAGAAAGCCCAGCTTGAAGACTTTGTCATCGACATGGTCGTGCAGCACATCTTTACGGATGAGATGATTGAGCACATTGCAGACCGGACAGTTTCCCTGATTGAGAAGAACATTCGTGAAGATCCCGAAATTATTGCAGTCGAGAAGCGCATCAGAGAGCTTAAGACCTTCATAGACAATGGTTGGAGGGCTGTAGACAATGGTCTTAACTCGGCTGGGTACATTAACCATATCCACGAGAACGAAGCAGAATTAGGCCATTTAGAGCACGAATTAACACGCCTTAAACTGGCACACTCACCCCTGACGAAAGAGATGATTATCTACTTCCTTTCTAAGTATAAAGAAAAAGAGGCCTCCTCCGATGAACTGCGGAACTTTATCTGTTCCAGCATTATTCATCGTGTAGACCTCTTAGACACCGAAGCCGGCACCCTCGTCACCGTGATCTGCAATGTCGTAGACCCGCAAACTGACTGTGAACCGGGCTGTTCGGATTTGGATTCTCTGGTGCACCAGTGTAGACGGTATTCGAACACCGTGCAAGTATTTCCTGAACAGAGACGTTTCGGTTTGGCTTCAATCACAAATTAAAAGGGCCGGCAGTACCGACCCTTTCATTATATCACTGCTCGTCAACCCATGGCGTTGTGTAGCCAAGTGCTCTCTGAGAATCTCCCAGTCCATGTGTGGTCGGGTCTTGGATGACACCGATGCTTCCCAGGATCAGGAGGATAATCTCCGCAAGCTTCAGGATTGTCGACTGTTCCACAACCGGAGAAATCCCGAATAGATTCAGCAGATTGTAAATGAATACTACAATCAGAGATACCAGAGACATTACCCACTGTTTGTTCTTAAACCGTACAGCCCAGTTTATCATTGTTTCTCACCTCGTTCTAAGCCATTTCCCTATAGAGTCTGACGCTGCTCTCATTTCCTCGTCATTGCCGTTGTGTAGTTCATGTTCCAGCAAGGCTTGCACACCCCGACAGAGAGCAGATTGCCCGGCATGCAAGTCTGCTAGGTCATCATCGTGCGTGGTCACACGCCTTTCAAGTGCTTCAATCCTCGACCGCATGTCTGACATGTTTGTCTCCAGCTTTACGAATGGTTCTCTTGCCTGTTCCCCTGCTTTACGGGCATTCAGCACAGTCGTGATAATCTGATTGATTGCCCAGCATAAAGCCAGAATGTATATGAGGGTCGAGGAGTTTAAATATTTCTCCATATGCCGTTCGCTTTCTAGTCAATCGCGACCCGCCATCGACCCTGGAGGGAAATCATCGACCCCTCCTCAGAAACCATTGTCACGTTTTCATGCCAAGCGGTGTCCGGGCTTGGTGCCGGTTTATCCGCTGGCTCAAGAAACTGTTTCATCATGTAGCCTGTCAGGTTCTTGTAACTGACGGCAGCCCAATTTTCGTCTTCACCAGTTACGGTAACGATTGTACCGATAGGAATCCTTGCCCGAATAGGGCCGGATGCCATAGGTTTTACACGAAGATTGACGGTGTCACCCTCTTCTGCGTAAACCCTGCACTGTTTCTCAACCACCACGGGATCATCACTCCCCTCCTCATCAGGTTTGACAGGCCCGCCAACCTCGATATATTTGCTTTGACCCAGGAGCGTCCATTCTCCACCTTTGATTTCCGTCTCAACCACGCACCCATGTGAGCTTGAGGAATGGATTACTGTGTTCGGGCCAGTTACCAATCCTACGTGAGACGGCTGATGGTCACGTCCCAAGGGTTTGCCCTTAAAAATAAGCTGACCTGGCAGGGGATCATCTATATTCTCTGCCCGCCAGATCAGATGCTGATACTTAGCGGAGGAGTTGTAACTGTCCCACAAAGCTGGCACATGAGCGTCCGTGTAATTCTTGACCCCGCCCGGAGCGTTACGGATGATTGCCTTAATGAGGTTGATGCAATCCAGTTCACTGTAAGGTGTCCCAAGGAGCGATCTTGCATATTCGATAGCCTCTTGTGTCTTTACCATACATTTCTCTCCTCTCTAAGTTTTATTCGTTTATCTTTAGGTGTACTCAATTATAGCATTTAGAGATGTGTACAGTCAAGCAAAGTACTTGTTATAGTCGTGCCGGATATCCTCGTGATTGAGGACTACGTACTCCATGGTCGTGTCCAGCTTGGAGTGACCAAGTATAGCAGCGACCTCCTGTATCGGCATCCCTTTGTGGATCAGGTTTGTGGCCAGAGTGCGCCTGAATTTATGCGGGTGCACCTTATTAGTGATATGTGCTTTGACCTTAACTTTCTCCAGCATCCTGCGGATGCCCTGATCCGTCATCCGGTCACTGCGATCCCTGAATGCGTTGCCCGGAAAGAGAGCTTCATAGCCGTCCGTCCGTGATTCAAGATACTCAGACAGGATCATCGCTGTGACAGAATCGAAATAAACAATCCTCTCTTTGTTGCCCTTGCCCAGCACCTTGCACTCGCGGTTCTTCAGATCGATATCCTGTATATTCAAAGGGGTGACTTCCCCTATCCGGCATCCGGTAGCAGCGAGGAAACAGACGATAGCCAGATCACGCAGGCACCGACACGCTCGCTTTATCTTCTCCAGTTCGGTGTCAGCATACGCCTGTTTCACCACGTTCTTGCATTTCACCTGGCCTAGATTAACACACGGGTTCTTCGGAATCAACCCTTCTCGGAAGAGCCAATTGAAATAAGCGTTGAAGCACTCCCGATATCCCTTGACCGTTCCATCGGCCATGCCCCGTGCTTTCTCGTCAGCCAGATATTTTCTGAGATGGTACACCGTGATATCCCGTGTTCGGACATTAATCGTTTTCATAAACCGGGATATGATGTACTTGTACCGGAACAAAGTTTTCGGGGATTTCCCCTCACATGATTTGGCAGATATGTAGGCGTCAAGGCAATCGTCCGAAGAATTGTCCTGTGCGGTCATCTCTACGGAATACTTTCCTAGCTCATCAGCAACTAACCCTAACATTTCATCTGCCTGTTTCTGCGTAAGGATATCTGCGGAGATATCCCTGATCGCATTCAGCAGCGTTACTTTAGCCTCAATAGCCATTGATTTCACCTCCGGCAGACATTATAACCCAATATTGGATATATGTCAAATATTGGACAATATCTTTTTCTTGTGCTATAATGCACCATGGAGGTGATGTTATGATTGTTTACCAGGATATCCTGGGCAAGCTTGCAGCGAAGGGCTGGACATCATATAGGATTGCAAAGGAAAGAGCTTTAGGTGGCGGGACAATGGCCCGTATCCGCAACGGCCAATCCATCTCTACAGACACGTTGGACGTCCTTTGCAGACTGTGCGAATGTCAGCCGGGAGATCTAATTAGATATGAGGATAAAAAATGAAAATAACGATAGAAATTCCAGTCGAATATGAGGCCGAATTCGAAGAGGATAAATTCGAAAGTACGCTTCAACGAATGAAAGCCGATGCACATTGTTTAGCCGGAAACTATGAGAAAGAAACTATAAGCATGCTGATAGAAGCATTTAAAAAAGCATTTTAATCATTATGCTCTGCTACTATGGGAGTAAATAGATGAAGCTTAATCAAATGTTTTGCATTCACAAATGGCACAAGATAACTGACAAGCCAATATACGATTATTTTGATTATTCTGGATTCCATGTAGGCGTGTTTTTGTGCAAGTGCGACCTGTGTGGAAAAACGCGAAAAAAGAAGTTTTATTGATTTAAAATAAAACATGATTGAAATAAAGGAGCAAAGCGTGAGAACGACATTTATTCCTCAAAACATCCAATGCTTCTGGTGTAACGGGCGTATGAAAGCCGGGTCTACTTATCTAGGTTCAGGGACTAATCAAGTAACCTATTTCTGTGAAAGCTGTGGTGCTGTTTCTAATTTCGCAGTTAATGACGAACGGAGGATTAAAAGCATCGAGGTTACATATAATTTTCATGAAGAGGAGCGCGTATGAAAATAATTAAAAAGGGAACAGTAATATCATTTGTCTGCGCATCGTGTGACTGTAAATTCGTTATCGGAATTCACGGAATAGTGGAAGACGATGGCAATGGTGAAAATTATTACACAGATTGCCCGATATGCGGAACAAAATGCCACGCCGATGCGAACCAAATAAGGGAGATTCCTGAATAAATACGAAGAAGCACCAAACTAACCGTTTGGTGCTTCTTTTTGCAGACAAAAATTAAACATTCTTTCGTTCTAGTAAGAACATCAGATTAAGGAGAAAGCGGGTGACCATCTCTACGTCAGGATTGTTTCGGTTGCCCTCGTGTAGTTCCTGAATCGTAGTCTTCAGTTCTTCCCATTTGTCCATTCGTTAAGCCTCCCACTAGAGCAGGGACTCTCTATATTATGCAATATTCAAATCCGTCTTTTCAAGGTGAATCCACTCCTTCGAAAAAGTCCCTTAGTGATTTAAAGTTTTACCGCAATGTTATTATCTACAATTCATCATTATTTTTCAATAAATAATGATGAATAACGTTAAATATTGACACGTATCATACAATAGTAATGAGGAGGTGACACCAATGGGCATTAACGGAGGACGATCCCTAAGAGGAGTCGAAGAAACGGGCGGTTATAAAACTTACACCATCTCATTACCGCCATCCATTATCGAGCGTCTAGACAAATTTATGAAAGACGAAGAGCGTCATCGCTCTTGGACGATCCAGAAAGCACTCGATGAGTACCTGTCGAAGAGGGGCTATTAAGCCCCTCTTTTTTAATCGTTACATCGAAGGAAAACAATCAGCGGAGCGATGATCATCATCGTAAAGAAAAAGATTATCCCGAAATTCGGGTCTGTAATCCTCTTCATATACTCCCATAGACTTGGATAGTATTGGTGAGTCAAAAGATACGCCCAAACGTAAACAATCCCCGCAGTGCCATATTTGATCTTAAACGGTTTTTGTTCCATATATTCTCCTTAAATGACAATGGGCGGCGGGATTCGAACCCGCATCCCGCAGATTCAAGGTCTGCGTAGCTCCCATGCTTTCGCCTTTATGGTACTTGTCTTTGCTTGCACGCCCATCATCATTTTAATTATTTATCGTTGCGTGTCAATACGTGTTAGTACGTAATACTACATAGTTTTATTTAAATCACTGACAGTAGTTTGTTTTGTGTCCGTCTTAATACATTTTTGATAGGCAAAGCTGTGCTCGATTGTTTTTGCCATCCCAGTACTGCAACGATCAAGATAGGCAAGTCCTGCAAAGCCGCTCCCATAAAATACATTTTGTCCTACTAAAGGTCCTAGCATGTACATTATGCCCTCCATTTTTAAAATTACTCGCCAGCACTCTCCATCATGCGAAGCTGGATTTCATCGGCAATCCGATGGAGCAATTCTGTCAGGGCTGGCAAATCCAACCCTGACAGGTCAACCTCACTCGACAGCATTCTCATCCTCATCCAGCATTTTCTGAACGGTTGCTCTCCAGCGGAGAGGAACATCGTCAATAGTCATTATCCCGGCTTTAATTCGATTATAATAAATTTTAGCCATTGCTTTATTCTCCTTCCACAAGTCCAGCAAGTTCGACAAGCGCGTCATCCTGTTCGGCGTAAAGCTCGCCAAGCTCAACTATGGCATTCATAATGTCATCAATGCTTAAAGCGTTCTTTTCTGCTCCAGCACGAGCGTTGTCGAGATATGCACGCTCGGCAGGACTAAGTTTTCTGTTGATCGCAATCATCCGTATCACCCCACAAACCATTGTAGTAGGCATCCATCCGTTTCAGCAAATTAAACGAGTTGCCCTTGCTGGCATGGTTACGCCAAGCCGCATAGGATTCATCCACTTTTTCATGCGGAAGAAATCCTCGTTTAGATTTTGCAACAAGTCTGCGAAGTTTCTTGCGTTCTCGCTTTACATTCTCAGCCCGGACGTGCATCACAACTTTACCCGTTTCAGTTAACCAATAATGAAAACCTAAAAAGTCGATTCCTTCGGACAAAGGATAAACTCTTGTTTTCTTCTCGTTTAACTCAAATTTCATACTGCCAAGATATGATCTGATTTGCGTGACACATTCTTTCAAATAATCCTCATCATTGCTGATTATAAGAAAATCATCCATATACCGAATGTAAAGCTTCGCGTGAAGTTGCTCTTTTACATAATGATCAAACTTGTCTAAAACGGAGATACCTGCAATTTGAATCAGCTGACTGCCAGGATTGTATCCTTTATCTCCTTCATATTGCTCTCGCAGTATGCGCTCAACTAACGAATACACATCTTTAGGCAGTCGTTCAGAAAATAGTTTCTCAGCTACCGCATGATCCATGTTTGGATAATATCCGTGGATGTCAAACTGCGCAACATAGCCCTCATGTCCATGCTTTCTATAGTATCTATGCAAGAATTCTTTTAGTCTATTTCGTGCCGCATCTGTTCCTTTTCCCTTTTGACATGCGAAATTATCATAGATAAAACTGTTACTCATGATTGGATAAACCGCATTGTCGTTTAAACTACGTTGAAAAACACGATCTCTAAACGTAACGCTAGAGATATCACGAGGCTTTGGAGATGTTATTTTGAAATGCACTGCTGGCCTTGCTTTATATGTTCCGTTGCGCAATTCATCGGATAGTTTTATCGTTCGTTCCAGACCGTTCAGGCAGAACGATGCGACACTATCTTTCCAGATTACGCCTTTTCTGCATTTTCGCATTGATTCATACAAAGGGTCAAAATCGATAACAGCACTAAGGTCTTCTTTGGATTCCGTGTTCACAGATCATCCGGCTCCTTTCAAAAGTCGTGACCATCACGAAATAATTGTTCGCCCAAAGGGGCTGGGGATTCGGCTCCTTGCGTCAAAGTCAGGCCTACCTCATCTTAAAGATGAGTGTTAACAGCCGTCGGATGATGCAATCCGGGCACCCACGATTAGCGTTCGTGGCGTTGTTGTTGTTGGCGTTACCAGTGGTATTAACGTTCCACGTGTTGTTGGCATTGCCACGATTGGCAGAGCGTAACCGGCAGTTCTGAGCGATAGCCTACACCCCGTGATGATTATTTGTAATTTGAGTATCGTTTTAAATCCGATGCTCTCCATGCCCTGATAAGGTTTCTGGTTTCAACTGCTAAAGTTGCCCAGTAAACCACTCTTTTTGAGGACAGATGGAATATGGTTTTAGCTATTTCGATAAGGCTCAATAAAACGTTGCATTTTATGGCAGCCTTATCTTGACAAGCTGTTCTTGCTTTCAAGTCTTCAGGACTATTGACCAGCACATTGTTTGCGCTCCAGCATAAAGTATGAATATCTAGAGCGGTTTCAACAATTTTATTGGTTAAAGATTCCTGATACTCTACGGTAAAAATCTTTTTATTGGACGTAATTTGAAGTGTGTAACAGCAGAGCGAGTGCGCTTTTACACAGACTTCTAATTTTCCTTGCGATCTTTCATTTACTGGAACAGACATATACATCCCTTTTTAGCGCCCCGTGGGGGCGCTTGATTTTTGATTAGCAGATGACGCAAGCCGGGCACCCACGATAAGCGTACGTGGCGTAGTAGTAGAAGGCGTAACCAAGGGTATAAACGTTCCACGTGTAGTAGGCAAAGCCACGAGAGGCAGAGCGTAACCGGCAGTACTGAGCGGATGTCTGTGCATTATAAGCATAACGAATGTGATTAGCATTCGCTCCTGCACTACCAGTTGGTTGAGGAGAATCTAGCTCCAGCCGCTCTTTCCAGTAAGGCCAGTAATCTCCTTCAACGCCTCTTAACTGCGGCACGATGTACTCCTGCTCCAAAGACGGGAGGAAGAAAGTGTCATATGTGTCTTCCTGAGTCCCGATTGTAGAATCGGAAACCGTGTTCAGTGCTGTCGTTACTTTTATTTTTCCTAGCACCGCAAGAAAATCAGCATCAAATCCTGCCATGTACCCATCCAGAGAGGCAAGCTGTCCCGGCGATCTGTCAAACGGATTCTGCGGATGCCACCATGCTCCTTTTGCTTCTGCACTGTTATAGTACTGACGGTTTGCAGAATGCGACCATCTGTTGTAGCCATACGCCGCTCTTTGCAGGTTATTGATTCCGCTTTCCGAATATTTTATAGCTGACGTTGTTGTCCCAAGGTCAGTGCCGTCTGTTCCTTCGGTCAGAACGATGTTTGTTTCCAGCGGCGTTACATCTGCGTTGGATTCAAATGTATGTACTCTCCATGTTGTCCACGCCTGATCAGGAGCACCCCATGTATGAATTTCATTGTTTCTCCCGATCATTATTTGCCCACCGATAGGAAGCGGTTTCGTAAGTTCAAACTGATAAGATTTCCCTGCTACGCAATGCGTTCCCCAGTTTGTACCAATCGTGAAATGATACACCCCAGCGGGGAGAGCTGCATCAGCAACATACAAGGCATTGGATGCGCTGAACTGTACGCCCTCTCCAGCATAATGACTTTGCAACCACATGCCGGGGGACATCTCAGTCTCGCCTTCTTTCAGGACAGGATCAAACGAAACAACATCGAACGGCAGTTTGTGCACCGTTCCGTCCTTCTCCCAATTTATTTCTAATTGATCCCCAATCTTGAACCAGTCAGCTGCTACACCAGCGCGAACGATATTCTGAATTTGTGCCCAAGTCAAATCGCTCTTATGAAATTCTGTCAAGAATTGAATGTCTTCCTGTGCAGATCGCATTTGGCTCTTTAACGCACTGACATCGGTGCTCAAAGCCTCGTAGTCATCAGGGATGGAAGCGAGCACTTCATTGCCTTTTGTCTGCACCGCAGACACCTGAGTGGTGCCCTCTGTTCTGATGTTGCCGATAGCCGATTCCACTGTACTCACGGCGGTTGTTTTAGCCGCATCAGCAGCCTCCGCATCTGCGGACGCCTGTCCAGCATAATACTTCGCATTGTTGTGATAGGTAGGATCGGTGTCAGGAACATCTGTACCACCCCTTGTCCCTACGGCATACGCTTCGGCATCCTTTTTATTGGCGTCCGTTGTATCGACAAAATCCTCGATCACCTGTTCACGGGCAGTCTCTGCACTGACACGGTTTGCTTCCGCAGCGGCACGAGCCGTCTCTGCGGCAGCCCTCTGATTCTCTGCACTGACACGGGCCTGTTCCGCAGATACCCTCCCTGTCTCGTTTGCAATCCTTGTGTCTTCCGCAGTGACACGACCGGATTCAGCGGTCACCCGCTTCCGCTCTTCAGCGGCAATGCCCGTTGCAGCGTTATCCAGGGCTGTAATTCGGGCTTCTGCCGAAGCCAGATCAGCCTCTGTCTGTGTCATGAAATCCTGCACGTCTTTGACTGTCGTGTCGAGGATATCCATGTTCTCGTTCAGGACATCAATATCCACGACCTCAGAGCCAAGCGGCTTATTCAGGTTAAGTGTAGTTGTTTTATCAGGCATTCCTTATTCCCCCTTTCTCCCGATTTCTTCCCAAGTCCACGATTTTTCAGCGAAATGCTCACTGATTTCATTCGCGTTTTCGACCTTCTCTTTTGCCTGTTTAAGGGCCTGATCGATCTGCGCTGCAATCCGTTCACCCTCTGTAAATGGCACTGTAATCACCCCTTTAGATCGTCCCAAGTCCATTCTCTTGTGGTGAGGTCTTCTCTGACTGCTTCCGCAGTCTGAGCAGCCGTCTCCGCTGCTGTCTGCATTTCCTGCATCCGCTCCAGATAGTCAGAAGTGACGCCCGGGAAAGGCTCATCGTTGACGATACCGGACGGCAGTACACGCAGGAGACATCTATCCGTTGTCACCCGCATGACAGGTTCCCCGTTTTCAAATAGGTTTCCATGCACGGATACTCTCCACAAGCCCTTTGTGATGGCTTCCGAAATA
>OCTW011387461.1_pt1 | contig 10594 bp, 5 predicted proteins | sample 1539671 | NCBI WGS metagenome assembly OCTW01 (sample SAMN02144230, study PRJEB22623) | gut metagenome | biome: sheep rumen | host: Ovis aries | place: New Zealand
CTCGTTCTTCAGTCAACCGTTGTAAACTCTTGTCAACCTTTGTCAACCCTGTCCACGAGGTGGCAAAATAAAAGCCCTCAAAATTCTCCGCGGTAGAAATGCGTTGCAAAGATAAGCGGATTTTTGAGAACCACAAAAAAACAAGTCCGAAGTGTTAATTTCTAAAAGTGGCTGATATACAGTGGTTTATCTCTATGTATTTTTCATTGTTTATGGTTGTTTAGAGGTCTCTAAATACAGTTTTGGAACGCATAACCGCCAATCGAGGTCACGCTCTCGGGGATAGTCACTGAGGTCAGGCCACTGCAGCCAAGGAACGCATTACTGCCAATCGAGGTCACGCTGTAAGAATAACCATTATATGTGACCGATGTAGGGATAGCAATAACCCCGGAATATTTATTACCTCCAGATGTGACCTCTGCATTTGCACCTGAGAAATTGTAATAGATGCCGTTAATCAAAGCATCGTAAGCATAAGTGTTTAACGTAACACAAATCATTATGGCTAATAGCCATACTCGTTTCATCTTGCTTTTCATAGTTGTATGTATTATTCCTACTCGTCCGTCACAAAGTTTACACTCACATCTCTTATCCATAATACATAATCTGCCTCGGTCTCTCCCTGACCGCGGTTATTACGTATTAGATATGTATGGAACGAAAAGACGTGGGAGAGATTCTGTCTGCCTATCCCACTATCGGGCTCTCGCATAGCCTTGCACAAGGATAGACAACTACAATCAGCCCACGCCATTGTGCATTATATAGGTAGATATACAATACACCCAACGTGAACGTTTCGTTGCGGATCTTCTTGTGCTTAGAATTTGCGAGATTCGATAGAAGAAGAAACGTTAAGAAAACGTCCTTTACCCCAGCCTGAAAGCCGAGGTTTGTCCATTAAGTTTTACCCCCAACGTCCCACTGGACTGACAGGAGTCGCTGCAAAGATACGAATAAAAGTTTAAAAGGTTAACAGGTTAACGGTTTATTTTTTTCATTGTGCATTAACAACCCCTAATCAAACATCATATTGATGTGACTCCTTTGGTGCTTGCTTGTATAAGCCAAGGCACATGCGCCATTGCGCTTTTGATATAAGATATAGGTCTTCCTGTGGAAACACTTAGGAGGATAAGCCTCGGCCCTTAGGTGGATAAGCCTCGGCTCGCAGGAGGATGGAGCCGAACGCCTAAGGAGGAAAGACTGAACGCCGACGTGAAAGGATTGTCGCACGCCGTGAAACGAATATTGCACGGCGTGAAACAATAATGTCACGCCGTGCAATATTTTGCAATATTATACCATTTCTGGGTCTGCTTTATGGTGCAAAGATAGTAAAAAACACTGGAATTTCCAAATGTTTCCGCCTAATTATTCCACAACTTTCGCATACGGAGCATGCGAAACACATGCGAGAGGGGGCAGGGCTCCTTATTTATCGGATGCCCTGCGCCTCGCGCAGCTGTTGCGTGGCCTTGACGATGAGGTCGCGGGTGCCGGAACCGTCGTTGACGTACTGGACCACCATGTCGGCATAGTCGATGGCCTCACGCAAGGAAGTGGACTTATCGCGAACATTCTTTGCCTGCGTTAGCAAGGGCAAGAGTTCGGCCAGGTCCTCGGGCTCGGCAAGATTGCTGGGACGCATGGTGGCAAGGGCGGTCTTGAGGGCATCAGCATCGCGGGACTGCATGGCCTGACGCATGCGCTGGAGACCGTGGGGGGCCCAGGCCGTGGGGTCGGCCTCACGCTCGCGAGCCTGCTGCATGAGTTGGTCGAGCTGACTCTGACCTGACTTGGCCTTGCGGCGCACCTGACCTTGATTGAGACGCAGATAGTGGGTGGAGCGGTCGGTGATGGAATAGTCGGGCAGGAACAGGTTGGACCCTACGGCAAGGCTGAGCTGTCGGGCATCGGCATTGGCAACCTTGACCTCGCGCAGCTCAGGCGAGAGCGAAAGTTCGGCCTGCGACCAGTCGTGGATGTCGGGCGAAGCCATCACCAAGGGACCCAGCATGAGGGCTCCCACCCATTGAGGCTGGAAGTGGGTCTGACCCTGGGAGGTGGCAGCGAGGTCCATCTTGTCGGGACCGTAATTGACATGGGGCTGATAGGGCATCACCACATCCACATAGTCGCCCTGACGCCACTGGCGCAGGGGAATCTCGAAGTAGGAGCAGGGGGCGTAGCGCTTGGCAAGCGACTTGCCGTTGAGACGAATGTCGAAGCCCTCCGTGGCCCAGTAGGGCACACGCAGGCGCATGGCAAACTGACCTCCCTGCTCAATGGTGATGCGGCTTTGCTGGGCGGGCCACTCGCAATCCTGATGGAGCACCACGCCCTGCTCGCGCCAATTGACATGGGTGGGCAGGTAGAGTGCTACCCAAAGGGTGTGGTCGTCGGCAAAGTAGGCTGCCTCCTGATACTTCACATGGTTCTCGGCTCCCGTACCGCCGCAGCAGGTGGATTGCGGAGTCTCGTTGCCAAAGGGCTTGCGGGCATTGAGTCCCACGGCATACTGGTAGGTGACACCATAGCGGGTGGGATGGAGCGAACCGACGATTTGGTTGTAGAGCACCCGCTCGTAGTAGTCCATGAGGCGGGCATCGTCGGGGGTGTAGCAGTTGAGGTCCTTGGTGAGCTTGGCCAGATTGTAGGCACAGCAGGTCTCGTTGATGTCGGGATTGGGGTGGATGTTGCGATGATAGTCGCTCATGACGTTGGTGTTCATCGACAGCATCTGTGTGTAGGGCTGGCGGAACATTTCGCCATTGCCCACACCTCCCATGGCATAGGCATAGCGGCCCTGGACGAGATTCCAGAAGTTCTGGGCCAGACGATAGTAGAAGGGATTCTGGTTGCCGCGATAGGAGCGCAGGGCACCGGTAATCATGGGTATGTGCTGATTGGCATGGCGCGTGCGGATGTCGTCGATGTTGCGACTCAGGGGCTGGAAGAAGGCAGGGGCATCGAAATAGCTGGCAGCCTCGAGCAGACGGGCACGATCGCCCTCGTCGGTCACCATCTCGGAGAGACGGCTGAGCGACTCAGCCATGCCACCCACCTCGCCTGCGATGTACATGTTCCACATCTCGTAGCGGTTGCCGGGGCGCGAGCGGCGCTGTTCGCGGGTGCCCTCGGTCTGCACGAAGGTGCGATAGTGGAGGCGGTTCCACACCCACAGGCCCATGTCCTTGGCTATGAGCAGGGCTTTCTGTGCCGTAGCCTGGTCGTCGATGTTGAGAGCAATGTCGATGAGTCCGGCCAACTGCTTGTGGATGCTGTAGTAGGGAGCCCACACCCACTCCTCGTTGTTATAGGCCCGATACATCTCCACCAAGGCGGGATGCTGGGCAGGGATGGCATTGAGGTAGCCGTAGCCGTAGTGTTGCCAGTCTTTCTTGAATTCGTCAAAGGCTTCCCAGGTGCCCTTCATGTACTTGAGCTCCGACTCGGGGGCCAGGTCGCGGGCTTCCCAGTAGCGGCCAAGGGAATCGACCCAGAGGAAGGTGCGCTCCTGACACATCCGCAGTTCATCGACCATGAAGCGGATGCGCTCACGGAGCTGTGAACGGATGGACTCGTCTGTCGTAGAGGCAAAGGCGAAGGCCAGGGCTGACATGTAGTGGCCCGAACCGTGGCCCTTGAGTTTGGTGGTGGGCGAGTCCCAGCCGTCGGCCTGCGGATAGCCCTGCGTGGGCAGTCCGTAGGTGTCGCGATAGTTGAAGAGTTGCTGGCGCACATCCCACGAAAGGATGGTGCGGAGGTCGAGGTCGCGATTCGACGTGAGGCGGTTCTGCCCCGTCAGCTGCACATCGCCAAGGGGCAAGGGATGAGCCTTGGGCTGCGGTGCAGGCAGGGCTTCGGGCTGGGCCACCACACGGATGTGGGCCGTGATGGGATAGCCTTCGTCGGTGGTGTTGTCGCCAATGACGTAACCCTCGACCGTGTAGCTGCTGCCGACCGGATGGCGTTCGGCATCGGCCTGCTCTTCCTCGGTGGACCGGAGCGAATTGGTCCAGCGCGTCTGGCGCCATTCGTGCTTGCCATCGGTGTAGGTCACCCACACCTGCCAGGGAAGGTTGGGGGCATTGCCAACTGCCGTGGTGACATTGATGGCCTCTACTTTGCGAATCTCACGCGGTTTAGCAAAACTGGCTGTGAGCATGCTCGACAGCAACAGACTCAGAATGACGAACCTTTTCATATCGCGAATTTTTAGTTTGTTACTTTTTAAGACAGTCCCAATGTCTTGAAAATGACATCCGAAGCTCCTGCATTGCTGACGATGTAGTTGCGACACACCTCCCCGCGTGAACGACGCAGGGCATGGTCGTCTACGAGACGATCGGCTACGGCATTGAAGAGCGTAGGACCGGTAATCTCGAAACATCCGCCCATGCGCAACAGGTCCTGTGCCTCACGGAATCCCTTGTTATTGGGACCAATGAGCACGGGCACGCCATAGACCGCGGCCTCGGGCACGTTGTGGATGCCCACTCCAAAACCACCGCCGACATAGGCCACATGGGCATAACGATAGATGCTGGAGAGCAAGCCAAAACAGTTGACAATGAGACAGTCGGCCTGCTGGATGTTCTCGTCCGTGGCCTCGGTGTAACGAAGCGAGGGGCGACGCAGTTTCTGCTCAATCTGTTCGAGATGATGCTCGTCAATGACGTGCGGAGCCAGGATGAGCTTCATGCCGGGATGGCTGTTGAAATAGGGGATGATGATGTCCTCGTCGGGAGGCCACGAACTGCCAGCGATGAAGACAAACGGAGCATCGTGGCAGAACCGCTCGACAAGCGGGAGGGGTTTGGCCTGTTGGGCAATGTCGATAACGCGGTCGAAGCGGGTGTCGCCGACGATGGTGACGTTGTCGGTGAATCCCCTCTTGGCCAGGAGCTGACGGCTCTGCTCGTCCTGAACGAAGTAGTGGGTAACGTAACGGAGGACATGGGCATAGGGCCGACCGTACCAGCGGAAGAAAATCTTGTTGGGACGGAAGATGCTGCTGACGCTGTAGATGGGGATGTGATAGTGATGACAGGCCCACATGTAGTCCATCCAGAACTCGTATTTGATGAAGAATGCCATCTCGGGGCGAACGAGATGGAAGAAACGATAGACGTTGCTGGGCGTATCGAAGGGCAGGTAGCAGATGATGTCGGCTCCCTGATAGTTCTTCCGCACCTCATAGCCCGAAGGAGAGAAGAAGGTGAGCAGAATCTTGAATTCGGGATGCTCGCGGCGGAAACGTTCCATCAAGGGACGTCCCTGCTCGAACTCGCCGAGCGAGGCTGCATGGAACCAGACGTAACGGGCCTGCTTGTCAACCTGCTGCTTCAGAATCTTGAACGCATTGTGCTGCCCGCGCAACATGACGCGCGCCTTCTTGTGGAAGGGCGACACCAATATCACCATGAGCTGATAAAGGTAGATGGCAATGGTGTAGAGCATCATGCAAGGGTTTCAATGGCGTGGTGCATGCGGCGCAGGGTCTCTTCCTTGCCAAGGAAGGCCGCCAATTCGTACATGTCGGGACCTTGACCGGCACCCACCAGACAGATGCGCCAGGCATTCCAGGGGCGGATGCCTGTCTGTTCCGTCCAGGGGTCAATCACGCTCTTCTGACCTTCGACAGAGAAATCCTCGATGGAAGCGAGTTTCTCTGCAAACTGGCGCATCTCCTCGGCTGTGCCTTCCTTCCAGTTCTTGCGGACGAACTTGTCCTCGCGGTCAAACTCGGCAGGGGCCACGAAAAAGAACTTGCACAGAGGCCAAAGGTCGCTCACGAAGCTCACATTACGCTTCTTCTTGTTTCCCTCGCCATCGGTGTATTCAATGACCTTGAGTTTCATCATTCTCACCACCTCGGCCTCACGCTCGGCAGTAGATTCGATGCCCTGCGCACGCAGGAGCTTGTCGAATTCCGGTGTCCAGGCCTCATCGGGCTGCTGCAGGAGGTACTGATGATTGAACCAAGCCGCCTTGACATAGTCGAACTTGGCCCCGTTCTTCGAACATTTCGAGAGGTCGAAGAGGCGAATCATCTCGTCCATGGTCATCAGCTCCTGGTCGTTGCCCGGGTTCCAGCCCAGCAGCGCCAGGAAATTGCAGACGGCCTGCGGCAGATAGCCACGTTCGCGATAGCCGCTGCTCACCTCGCCCGTCTTGGGGTCGTGCCACTCAAGGGGGAAGACGGGGAATCCCAACTTATCGCCGTCGCGCTTGCTCAGCTTGCCGTTGCCCACGGGCTTGAGCAGCAAAGGCAGATGGGCAAAACGAGGCATAGAGTCCTGCCAACCGAAAGCACGGTAGAGCAACACATGAAGCGGGGCACTGGGGAGCCACTCCTCGCCGCGGATGACATGGGTGACCTCCATCAGATGGTCGTCGACGATGTTTGCCAAATGATAGGTGGGCAGCTGGTCGGCACTCTTGAAGAGCACCTTGTCATCCAGAATGCTGGAGTTGATGACCACATCGCCACGGATCAGGTCATCGACATGGACGTCCTCGCCGGGTTCTATCTTGAAACGGACCACATATTGACAGCCTTCGCTGATTAGGCGTTCCACTTCCTCACTTGAGAGTGTCAGCGAATTGCGCATTTGCAGACGGGTGGAGGCATCATACTGGAAATTGGCCTGTTCCTTGCGCTTGGCGTCAAGTTCCTCAGGGGTGTCGAAGGCAATGTAGGCCTTGCCAGCATCGAGCAACTGCTGAACATACTTCTTGTAGATGTCCCTGCGTTCGCTCTGGCGATAGGGACCATGATTGCCACCAAATGAAACACCCTCATCAAACTTGATGCCCAGCCAACGGAAGGCCTCAATGATATACTCCTCGGCTCCGGGGACAAACCGAGTGGAATCGGTGTCCTCTATGCGGAAAATCAACTCGCCCCCATGCTGGCGGGCAAAAAGGTAGTTATACAAAGCCGTGCGGACACCGCCAATGTGCAGCGGTCCCGTAGGGCTGGGAGCAAAACGCACCCTCACTTTTTTTTCAGTCATTCGTGTTTTTTTGCTTGATTAATGTGCAAAAATACGAAATAATTGTGAATTGTGAATTGTGAATTGTGAATTAATTCGTACATTTGTGAAAAACTAAGACATTATGAGTCGATTCAATCACTACAACAAGATTACCACACGCGGATATATCAACCGCACGCTCGTCATTCTCTTCGGAATTCTCATCCTCACCTTCTTCATGCCTCGAGGCAGCCAGGTGAAGCTCGACATCAAACAAGGCCGCCCCTGGAACTACGGCACATTCATTGCAAAAGAGAACTTCCCCATACTGAAAGCCGAGGAACAACTACAGCACGAAGCCGATTCGCTGCAAGCACTCTACAAGCCCATCTTTGAGATGGATGCAGAGATGGAAGCCGTGCAGCTGGGAGCCTTCCAGCGTACCTTCGACACCGAAATGCGCGGTGCGGTGCCCGACAACTACCGCAGTCACATAGCCCAGAAACTTACCGAAATCTACCAACGAGGCATACTGCAGTCGGCCGACTACGAACGCCTCCTGTCTGAAAAGGTCACCGGCATCGTCATATCCGTCCAAAACATGGGAGCCACCCATGCCATACAGGAGATATTCACACCCAAATCGGCCTACGAATACCTCATGCACGAGACGGATTCGCTCCACTTCCAAAGGGCCTTGCTGCAACGGTGCAACCTGAGCCGTTTCCTTGAACCAAACCTCACGTATGACAAGGAGCGCTCCGAGTCGCAGCTCGACAACATACAGAAGCAACTTGTGCGCTATGCAGGCCAAGTGGTGGCCGGACAGAAGGTAATCGACCAGGGAGACATCGTCGATGACGAGGCCTACAACATCCTGCGCTCCTGGCAAGCCCATCAGGAGGGACGGAAGCGCTCGGTGGCCGAACGCTTCAGCCAACTGGGCGGACAGGCTCTCTACGTCACCATCCTGCTCCTCTGCCTGCTGGTCTTCTACAACCAGTTCCGCAGCGACTATCTGCAACGTGCACGCACGGTGATGCTCATCACACTGCTCACACTGCTCTTCCCGCTCATCACCTATGAGGTGGTCAAGTACAGCCTGCTCAGCGTCTATCTCATCCCCTACTGCATCCTGCCCATATTCATCCGGGTATTCCTCGACTCGCGTTCGGCCTTCATCACCCACGTCACCAGCGTCCTGCTCTCCGCCATAGCCATAGCCTCGCCCTTCGAATTCATCGTAGTCCAGCTCGTGGCTGGATTGGTGGCCATCTACAGTCTGCGCCAACTCTCGCAGCGCAGCGAACTCTTTACTGCCGTCATGCTCGTCACACTGGCCTCGCTGCTGTGTCACCTCTGCTTCGAACTGGTGCGCATGAGCTTCTTCACCGGCCAGGAGCAGTATGACCTGGGCACTTATCTGTTCATCATCATGAACGGATTCCTGCTGCTCATCTCCTACCTGCTGCTTATCCCGTTCGAGCGTCTGTTCCGCTTCACCTCAAGCGTCACACTGGTGGAACTCTCGAACACCAACAACGAAGTCCTGCGCCGCCTCTCGGAAGAGGCCCCAGGCACCTTCCAGCACTCCATGCAAGTGGCGAACCTTGCTGCAGAGGTGGCCGTCACGCTGGGGGCCAAAAGCCAGCTCGTGCGTACGGGAGCACTTTACCACGACATTGGCAAACTGGATGCGCCCGTATTCTTTACGGAAAACCAAAACGGTGTCAACCCCCACGACCAGCTCTCCTACACCAAGAGCGCGCAAATCATCATCAGCCACGTCAAGAAGGGACTCGAACTTGCCGAACACTACCGCCTGCCTGAGGTCATCCGCCAGTTTATAGCCACCCACCACGGACGGAGCAAAGCCAAGTATTTCTACATCAAGTACAAGCAGGACAACCCTCTGCTACAGGTCGATGACAGTTTCTTCACTTATCCTGGCCCCAACCCTCAAACTATCGAACAGGCCATACTGATGATGTGCGATGCGGTGGAAGCTGCCAGCCGTAGCCTGCCCGAGTACACCGAAGAGTCAATCGCCACACTTGTCCAGCGGATTGTGGACAGCCAAGTCCAAGAGGGCTATTTCAACCATTGCCCCATCACCTTCCAGGATATTGCCACCGCCAAGCAAGTGCTGACCCAAAAGCTCATGACCATCTACCACACTCGCATCCAGTATCCCGACGACGAAAGGAAGTGAGAAAGGGAAACATCAAACGGGGTCAACGTCATAAATAATCTGGGCACTGCGATACTGAGGCTGCTGAAGTAAATAGTCCTGCACCTGACGCAGACGGCGACGGGCTTCCGACATGCTGGCCGAAGTCTCAATCTTGAGGATGAGCTGGCGACGCCACAACTGGGCAACGCGACTGACCGAAGGAGTGTCGGGACCGAGAACGCGCTCGCCGAAGATGCGACGCAGCAACGTGGCCATATCCTGCGAAAGCCGATGGACAACAGCCTGGTCGCGATGGCGCAGGTGAATGTTGACCAATCGTGTGAAGGGGGGATAGTGAAAGAGCTGACGTTCCTCCATTTGGTCGCGATAGAGGCCCAGATAATTGTTTTCCACGACTTGACTGATGACCGGTAGCCGGGGACTCTTAGTCTGCAGCAGGACAAGACCCTGTCGCGAACGGCGTCCGGCCCGGCCGGCAACCTGAGACATGAGTTGGAAAGCACGCTCGTGGGCACGGAAGTCGGGCTGCGAAAGCATTTGGTCGGCATTGAGAATGCCCACAAGGGCCACATGCTCGAAATCGAGTCCCTTGGTGACCATCTGGGTACCGACAAGTATGTCGGTGCGCCCATGCCCAAAGTCGGCCAACAGGCGTTCATAGGACTGACGACTGCGAGTGGTGTCGAGGTCCATGCGGGCAACGCGTGCCTGAGGGAAATGACGAAGGAGCTCGTCCTCGATACGCTCGGTGCCATAGCCCACAGACTGAAGTTCGAAACCCTGACACTGAGGACAACGCTGGGGAACCGGATAGGTGGCTCCACAATAGTGGCACTGAAGATGGCGTTGGTCGCGGTGAAGGGTGAGAACCACGTCACACTGAGTGCAACGCGGGTTCCAGCCACAGGTCTGACACTCCATCTGGGGAGCATAGCCCCGACGATTCTGAAACAGAATGACCTGCTGGTGACTCTCAAGCGACTCGCCTATGGCCCGCAAGAGGTCGGTAGAGAAAGGCCCCACAACCTCCTTACGATGACGGCGGTCGCACATGTCAATGACGCGAACCTCAGGCAATTTGACCTGCCCATAACGCTCGGCAAGACTGACCAAGGCATAGCGTCCCTGCTGGGCATTGTAGTAGGACTCAAGCGACGGGGTGGCCGTACCCAGAAGGGTCTTGGCACCTGCTTGACGGGCCAAAACGAGTGCCACATTGCGAGCATGATAACGGGGTGCCGGGTCCTGTTGCTTGAACGAGGTCTCGTGTTCCTCATCAACAATAATCAGCCCCAGCCGCTGGAAAGGCAGGAACACCGAAGAACGGACGCCCACGATGATGTCGTAGGGTTGGGATGAAAGTTGTCGTTGCCAAACCTCCACACGCTCTGCATCGGGATACTTAGAG
>OCTW011582939.1_pt1 | contig 10594 bp, 6 predicted proteins | sample 1539671 | NCBI WGS metagenome assembly OCTW01 (sample SAMN02144230, study PRJEB22623) | gut metagenome | biome: sheep rumen | host: Ovis aries | place: New Zealand
GCGCCGCCCGCGCCCGGCCGCGGAGGAGCCGATGGCCGAACAGGGCGCACACGGCGACGCACGCGATCACGCTGAGCAGCTGGCTGATCCGGAGCGTGCCGGCGTACAGGCTGTCCGTCCGGAGCCCCTCGATCAGCGCGCGGCCCGCCCCGTAGAGCAGCACGTAGCGCCAGAAGGTGTCGCCCCGGCGGCTGAGCTGCTTCCGCATCAGCCACAGCGTCAGGAAGCACAGGAAGTCCCACACGGACTCGTAGAAGAACGTGGCCTGATGCCACACGATGCCGCCCGCTTCCGGAATCTGCACCGCGAAGGGGAAAAACTGCCAGGCGGGATCCGTCACCGCGGCCCCGTAGGCCTCCATGTTAAAGAAATTGCCCCACCGCCCGATGGCCTGGGCCAGCGGCACGCCGGGCACAATGGCGTCCAGCAGGGTCAACAGCGGCTGCTTCTTCCGCGCCGCGGTCAGGGCCACCGCGAGGAAGCCGCCGATCAGCCCGCCGTAGATGGCCAGCCCGCCCTCCCAGATCGCGAAAATGCGCAGCGGGCTGTCCCGGAAGGCGTCCCAGGCAAAGGCGACATAATACAGGCGCGCGCCGATGATGCCCAGCGGCAGCAGCCACAGCACCAGGTCGAGCACCGTGTCCTTCGGCAGCTGCAGCCGTTTTTCTTCCCGCATGGCCAGGAGGATGGCAATGACCATGCCGGTGACGATCAGCACGCTGTACCACGGCAACTGGCCCACAAGATAACGGCCCGGCGACATGGGACGCCTCCTTCCGTTTTTTCTTGTATTATACCTTTCCCGCCGGAGACTGTCAAGGAAGGGCGAAAGCCGCTTCCGAAGCGGAGCCCGCCCCGCATGCCGAAAAAAGAGAACATTAATGCGAACATGCACTTGCAAAACGCGAACAAATGGTCTATGATAGCCTTGGCGTTCGCGTTGAATGCGAACGGATGGGGAGGGGCGAAGATGGAGCGCATTGTGCTGCACAGCGATCTGAACTGCTTCTATGCCTCGGTGGAGATGCGGGATCACCCGGAGCTGCGCGGGCGGCGGGTGGCGGTCTGCGGGTCGACGGAGGATCGCCATGGGATCGTGCTGACGGCCTCCTATCCGGCGAAGCGCTGCGGCGTGAAGACCGGCATGGCGAACTGGCAGGCGCTGCAGGTCTGCCCGGATCTGATCTGCGTGCCGCCGCACTACGAGAAATACCTGGCCTGCTCGCGCAGCGTGCGGGCGGTCTATGCCCGCTATGCCGACGACATCGAGCCCTACGGCATGGACGAGAACTGGCTGGCCATCCCGCGCGGGGGCGGCGTGGAGACCACCGGCCGGGAGGTGGCGGAGGAGATTCGCCGGGCCGTCCGGGAGGAGACGGGGCTGACCGTGTCGGTGGGCGTGTCCTTCAGCAAGGTGTTCGCCAAGCTGGGCTCGGACATGAAGAAGCCGGATGCGGTGACGGTGATCTCCGAGGAGAATTACCGCCGGCTGGTGTGGCCGCTGCCGGTGTCGGAGCTGCTCTACGCGGGACCGGCGACCACGCGGAAGCTGCGCGGCCTGAGCATCCTGACGATCGGCCAGCTGGCACGGGCGGATCCGGCCCTGCTGCGGCAGCTGCTGGGCATCAACGGCGTGAAGCTGTGGCACTACGCCAACGGCACCGACGGGACGCAGGTGCAGCCCGCCGGCTGGGAGGTGCCGGTGCAGAGCGTGGGCCACGGCGTCACCTGCGTGCAGGACCTGCAGCGGGAGGATGAGGTCTGGCTGGTGCTCTACGCCCTGAGCCAGGATGTGGGGCACCGGCTGCGGGCCCACGGCTTCCTGGGGCGCGGCGTGCAGGTGGCGGTGCGGCGCAGCGATCTCAGCTTTGTGCAGTGGCAGCAGCCGCTGGGCTATCCCACGCGCAGCCCGCTGGAGCTGTCGCTGGCCGGCTTCGAGCTGTTCCGCCGCCGCTACGACTGGCGGCAGCCGGTGCGGGCGCTGACGATCCGCGCGGTGAATCTGCTCTCGGACGAGGCGCCGCTGCAGCTTGATCTGTTTTCCGACGCGGCGCGGCACGAGAAGCGCCGCCGGCTGGACGACGCGGTGGACGAGGTGCGCCGCCGCTTCGGGCCCGGCGCCGTCCGCCCGGCCTCCCTGATGGCGGACGCGAAGATGGCGCAGGACCGCTGCGAGCTGGTGCCCATGCCCGGGCTGATGTTCGGCGGATAAGCGCAGTTGTGCGGGCGGGTGCTTTTCAAACCGCGCCGATTGTGATATGATGGGGTGAATGACGGAGACAGGGGGCATGCGCGATGCCGATGGACGGAATGACGCTGGGCTTTGCGGTGCGGGAGGTGGACGCGCGCATCGCCGGCGGCCGCGTGGACAAGATCACCCAGCCGGAGCGGGACACGGTGATTCTGCTGATCCGCGCCGGCAGCGAGAACCTGCGCCTGCTGCTGTGCGCCTCGCCGAGCAACGCGCGCTGCCATCTGACGGGGGAGAAGTTTGCGAACCCGCTGGAGCCGCCGGTTTTCTGCATGACCCTGCGCAAGCAGCTGAACGGCGCGCGGGTACAGGGCATCCGGCAGGTGGGCGGCGACCGCGTGGTCTATGTGGATTTTGACGTGATCACCGAGCTGGGCGACCATGAGCTGCGCCGCCTGGTGCTGGAGGTGATGGGCCGCTATTCCAACCTGATGCTGCTGGATGGGACGGGGCGCATTCTGGAGGCGGCCCGCCATGTCAGTGCGGACATGAGCCGGGTGCGCCAGATCCTTCCGGGCCTGCCCTACGAGGCTCCGCCGGCCCAGGACAAGCTGGCGCCGGAGGAGGCTACGGCGGAGGCGCTCCTGCAGAAGCTCCGCGACCAGGGCGACATCCCGCTGGCGAAGGCGCTGATGGCCAGCGTGTCCGGCCTGTCGATGCTCTCGGCGCGGGAGCTCAGCTTCCGGGTGCTGACCGCCGGCTGCGACCGCGCGCAGAGCGAGGCTGAGGCGGAGAACCTGGCCGGGCGGCTGGCGCACTTCCTGCGGCATCTGCCGGAAAAGGCGGATCCGCGCCTGCTGGTGGACGAGAACGGCGACGCGCTGGACGTGCTGCCCTTTGCCTATCTGCATCTGGCCGTGGACCGGGAGAAGCCCTGCGGCAGCCTCAGCGGGGCGATGGAGGCCTTCTTCGGGGCGCGGGACCGGCAGGACCGGATTCATCAGAAGAGCGCCGCCATGGTGCGCCTGCTGAAGAACGAGATCGCCCGCTGCGAGAAGAAGCTCGCCCTGCAGGAGGAGGAGCTGGCCTCCGCCGCGCGGATGGAGGAATACCGCGTGATGGGCGAGGTGCTCAACGCGAATCTCTGGCAGCTGCAGAAGGGGATGACCGAGGCCCGGCTGCCCAACTGGTACGACGAGGCGGGCGGCACGCTCACGATCCCGCTGGACCGCCAGCTGACGCCCTCCCAGAACGCGCAGCGCTATTTCAAACGCTATCAGAAGGCCCGCAGCGCCCGGGAGCGGGCCGGGCAGGAGAAGGAGAAGACCCTGCGCGAGCTGAGCCTGCTGGAGGGCATGCTGCTGGATGTGGGCAAGTGCGTGGGCGAGAGCGAGCTGGAGGAGATCCGCGAGGAGCTGGCCGCCGCCGGGTACATGAAGCGGGTGACCGACCGCCGCCGCCAGCGCGTGCTGCCGCCCAGCCGCCCCTACCACTACCGCTCCGCCGACGGCATCGACATCTATGTGGGCAAGAACGCGCGGCAGAACGAGCGCCTGACCGCCTCTGCCCGGGGCGACGACCTGTGGCTGCACGCGAAGGACATGCCCGGCAGCCACGTGATCGCCGCCTGCGAGGGCGACGTGCCCGAGGCGACCCTCCGCGCGGCCCTGACGCTGGCCGCCTGGTATTCCAAGGGGCAGCGCTCCTCGAACGTGCCGGTGGACTATACGCGCCGCCGCCATGTGAAAAAGCCCGGCGGCACCCCCGCGGGCTTCGTGATCTACACCCATCAGCGCACCGCCTGGATGACGGTCAGCGAGCAGGATGTCCGCGCCATCGAGCTGGTGGAGGAGTGACCATTTTCGGACACGGCAAAGGGAAGACCGCATGACTGCAGCCTTCCCTTTTTGCATGCCGCCGTGTCAGAGGATGAACTTGCGCACGTCGGCGGGGCGGTTCTCGCCGCTGAGATGGGCGCGCACGTAGTCGCCGTCGATGACCAGATCGAAGGGCGGCATGTTCTCGTCGCCCGCGTTGAAGGACACGTCCTCCAGCAGCTGCTCGAACACCGCGTGCAGGCGGCGCGCGCCGATGTCCTCGCCGCTCTCGTTGGCGGCGCAGGCGGCGTCGGCGATGGCCTCAATCGCGCTGTCGGTGAAGCTGAGCATCACCTTGTCCACCGCCAGCAGGGCCTTGTACTGGATGGTCAGGGCGTTCTCCGGCTGGGTCAGGATCTTCTCGAAATCCTCGCGGGTCAGGCTCTTGAGGTGCACGCGCACCGGGAAGCGGCCCTGCAGCTCGGGGATCAGGTCGCTGACCTTGCTGACATGGAAGGCGCCCGCGCCGATGAACAGCATGTAGTCGGTCTTGATGGGGCCGTACTTGGTGTTGACTGTGGTGCCCTCCACGATGGGCAGGATGTCCCGCTGCACGCCCTCGCGGCTGACGTCGGGCCCGTGGCCCGCGCCGCCGTGGCCGGCGATCTTGTCGATCTCGTCGATGAAGACGATGCCGTGCTGCTCCGCGCGGCGCAGGGCGTCCTCGGTGACCGCGTCGGAGTCGATCAGCTTGTCGCACTCCTCCTGCTTGAGCACCTTGCGGGCGTCGCGGACCTTCATGCGGCGGAGCTTGGTGCGCCGGGGCATCATGCCGCCCATCATGTCGCCGATGTTGATGGCGCTGCCGCCGATCTCCACCTGCGGGGCCTCCTCCTGCACCTCCACCTCCAGCTCGCGGTCCTCGAGCTCGCCGCGCATCAGCTGCTGCCGGACTTCCTCCCGGCGGGCCTTCAGCGCGGTCTGCTCGCTTTCGGAGGGCTGCGGCTCGGTGCTCTTGCGGCCCAGCAGGAAGTCCAGCGGATTCCCGGCGGGCTTCTTCTGCGGCTCGGCCAGCAGGGTGACCAGCCGGTCCTCGGCCAGCACGCTGGCCCGGGGCTCGACGCGCTTCTCATGCTCGGCGCGCACCATGCGGATGGCGTTCTCCACCAGGTCGCGGATGATGCTGTCCACATCGCGGCCCACATAGCCGACCTCGGTGAACTTGGTGGCTTCCACCTTCACGAAGGGGGCGTTGGCGAGGCGGGCGAGGCGGCGGGAGATCTCGGTCTTGCCCACGCCGGTCGGGCCGATCATCAGGATATTCTTGGGGCTGATTTCCTCCCGGAGCGGTTCCTCGACGCGGGAGCGGCGGTAGCGGTTGCGCAGGGCGATGGCGACCATCTTTTTGGCCTCCTCCTGCCCGACGATGAAGCGATCCAGCTCCCGCACGATTTCACGGGGTGTCAGTTCTGCCATGCCGCGTCCCTCCTCACACATCTTCCACGACGACGTTGTCGTTGGTGAACACGCAGATGGACGCCGCGATGTGCAGCGCCTTCTCCGCGATCTCGTGGGCGGAGAGCTCCGTGTTCTCCAGCAGGGCGCGGGCGGCCGCCAGCGCGTAATTGCCGCCGGAGCCGATGGCGCACACGCCGCCGTCCGGGTCGATGACCTCGCCGTTGCCCGAGAGCATCAGCAGGCTGTTTTTGTCCGCCACGATCAGCAGGGATTCCAGGTTGCGCATGCCGGTGTCGCTGCGCCACATCTGGGCCAGGGACACGGCGGCCCGCTCCAGGTTGCCCCCGCACTGCTCCAGCTTCTCCTCGAACTTCTCGCACAGGGTGAAGGCGTCGGAAACGGAGCCGGCAAAGCCCGCGACGACGCTGCCGCCGGCCAGCCGGCGCACCTTGCGCGCCGTGGACTTGAACACCACGCTCTCGCCCATGGTCACCTGGCCGTCGCCGGCGATGGCTGTCTGGCCGTTGCGCCGCACAGCGCAGATCGTGGTGCCGCGAAATGTTGTACTCATGATGGATTCTCCTTTGTCATGCATCCGGCTGCGGGCTGCCCTCTGCCGGATCGCCTCCGGCGGGCGGATTGGGCGCGAGGCCCTGCTCCGCGCCCCACTGCCGCAGCCAGTCCAGGGAGCGCCGGCTCACGGCCAGATAGCGCTCCTCCTTCTTGCGGATCTTCTTGTGCTCGCGGTCCACCGGCAGCGGATCGATCAGCCCGAAGGAGCAGTTCATCGGCTGGAAGTTCCGGTTGGCCGCGGCGACGTAGCGTCCCATGGCGCCCATGGCGGTGAAGCCCGGCAGGCTGACGGGCCCCCGGCCGCACAGATCGCCGGCCAGGCTCAGCCCGCAGAGCAGGCCGCTGGCGGCGCTCTCCACATAGCCCTCCACGCCGGTCATCTGCCCGGCAAAATAGCAGCGCGGCCGCGAGATCATCTCGAAGTGGTCGTTCAGGAAGCCGGGAGAGTTCAGGAAGGTATTGCGGTGCATCACGCCGTAGCGGGCGAACACCGCGTTTTCCAGCCCGGGAATCAGGCCGAACACGCGGCGCTGCTCCGGGAATTTCAGCCGCGTCTGGAAGCCGACGAGGTTGTACAGCGTGCCCTCGGCGTTGTCCTGCCGCAGCTGCACTACGGCGAAGGCCTCCCGCCCCGTGCGGGGATCGGTCAGACCCACCGGCTTCATCGGCCCGAAGGCCAGCGCCATGCGGCCGCGCCGCGCCATGGATTCCACCGGCATGCAGCCCTCGAACACCCGCTTCTCCTCGAAACCGTGCACCTCGGCGGTCTCGGCGGTCAGCAGGGCGTCCACGAAGCGGTTGTACTCCGCCTCGGTCATCGGGCAGTTCAGGTAGTCGTCGCCCCGGCCGTAGCGGGACTGGCGGAACACGCGGCTCTGGTCGACGGATTCCAGCGTGACAATGGGCGCCGCGGCGTCGTAGAAATTGAGCGTTCCCAGCCCCGGCAGGGCCGCGATGCGCGCCGCGAGGGTGTCGCTGGTCAGGGGACCTGTGGCGATAATGACCGGCCCCTCCGGGATGTCCACCGCCTCCGCCTCGTCGACGGTGATCAGCGGATGGGACCGCAGGGCCTGCGTGACCGCGCCGGAGAAGAGCTCCCGGTCCACGGCCAGCGCACCGCCGGCAGGCACCCGCACCGCGTCGGCACAGCGCATGATCAGGCTGCCCAGCGTGCGCATCTCTTCCTTCAGCAGGCCGACGGCGTTGCTCAGCCGGTCCGAGCGCAGGGAATTGGAGCAGACCAGCTCCGCGAACCCGGGCGCGTGATGGGCGGGGGTCATCTTCCGCGGCTTCATCTCGATGAGCCGCACCTCGATGCCCTGCCGCGCCAGCTGCCAGGCGGCCTCGCTGCCGGCCAGGCCCGCCCCGATGACGGTTGCCCGCTCACTCATCGGCCGTGTCCTCCGCGTCCTCCGGCGGCGTGACGACCGTCCTGCAGCGGCAGCTCTCGTTGGCGCACAGGTGGATGACCTCGCCATGCCGCCCGCGCTTCATCACCATGTAGCTGCCGCACTGGGGGCACTTCTCGCGCACCGGCATCTCCCAGGAGACGAAATCGCACTCCGGGTACCGCTCGCAGCCGTAGAAGCGGCGGTTCTTCTTGCTGATCTTCTCCTGCAGGCGGGCGCCGCACTTGGGGCAGGGCGCGTCGATCCAGGTGATGAGGGGCTTGGTGCACTTGCATTCGGGGAAGTTCGGGCAGGCGAGGAAGCGCCCGAAGCGGCCCATCTTGTAGACCATCATCGCGCCGCAGTTGTCGCAGGGCACGTCGCTGACCTCGTCGCGCACCTCGATCTTCTCGATCTCCTGCTCGGCGACCTCCAGCGTCTTCTCAAAGGACGGATAGAAGTCCCGCAGCACCTGCTTCCAGCCGAGCTGGCCGGCCTCCACCTCGTCCAGACGGGTTTCCATGTCCGCGGTGAACTCGGTGTCGACAATGCGGGCGAAATACTGCTCCATGATGTCCGTCACCATGTTGCCCAGTTCGGTGGGGAAGAGCCGCTTCTTCTCCCGGCCGACATAGCCGCGGCTGATGATCGTGGAGATGGTCGGCGCGTAGGTGGAGGGGCGGCCGATGCCGTTCTCCTCCAGCGTGCGCACCAGGGAGGCCTCGGTGTAGCGGGGCGGCGGCTGGGTGAAGTGCTGCTCCTGCTTCACTTCCTCCACGGCGATGGCGTCGCCCTCGGCGAGCTGCGGCAGGGCGGTCTCGGCGGACTCCACGGCCTCGTCGGTGCTCTCCTCATACAGGGAGGTGAAGCCGGCGGCGGTCTTCTTTTCGCCGTAGAAGCGCATCTGCAGCCCGTCGCCCTCGGCCTCGGCGGTCAGCGTCTCGAAGCGGGCCGGCGTCATCTGGCTGGCCACGAAGCGGTGGTAGATCAGCCGGTACAGCTTGTACTGGTCGTTGGTCAGCGAGGCGCGGATGGCGTCCGGCTCGCGGGTGACGTCGGTGGGGCGGATGGCCTCGTGGGCGTCCTGCGCGTTGGAGCGGCCCTTGTAGGTGTTCGGCTTCTCCGGCAGCACGTCCGCGCCGTACCGCCCGGGGATGAAGGCGCGCAGGGCCGCGAGGGCCTCGTCGCTGACACGCACGGAGTCCGTACGGATATAGGTCACCAGGCCCTGGGTGCCCTCCCCGGCCAGATCCACGCCCTCATAGAGCTGCTGCACCACCTGCATGGTTTTCGATGTGGTGAAGTTCAGCTTGCGGCTGGCCTCCTGCTGCAGGGAGGAGGTGGTGAAGGGCGGCGCGGGATTCTTCCTGCGCTCGGAGTGCTTCACGCTGCGGATGTGGAAGCTGGCGGCGGTGATGCGGTCGGCGACAGCCTGCGCGGCGGCGGCGTCGGCAATCTCGGCCTTCGCCCCGTCGATGCCGCTGAGCCGCATCGTGAAGCGCTGGCTCTTTTTGCCGCTGTGATGGCTGCAGGCGGCGGAGATGTCCCAGTATTCCTCGGGCACAAAGGCCTCGATCTCCCGCTCGCGCTGCACGACCATGCGCGTGGCGACGGACTGCACGCGGCCTGCGGAGAGGCCCTTCTTCACCTTGGCCCACAGCAGCGGGCTGATCTTGTAGCCCACCAGCCGGTCCAGCGCGCGGCGGGCCTGCTGGGCGTCCACCCGGCCCATGTCGATGGTGCGGGGCTGGCTGATCGCGGCCTTGACCGCCTTCTTTGTCACTTCGTGGAACTCCACGCGGCACGGGCTGGCCGTGTCGATGCCGAGAATCTGCGCCAGGTGCCAGGAGATGGCCTCTCCCTCGCGGTCAGGGTCGGTGGCGAGATAGATCTGCGAGGCGTTCCGGGCTTCCTTGCGGATCGCGGCCAGGATGTCGCCGCGGCCGCGGATCGTGATGTACTTCATGTCGAAATCGTTCGCAACGTCCACACCCAGCTGGCTGCGGGGCAGATCGCGCACATGCCCCTGCGAGGCTTCCACATGCCAGCCGCGTCCCAGGTACTTGGAGATGGTGCGCGCCTTGGCCGGCGATTCCACAATGATGAGCTTGGGCTTCGCCGCCGCCTTGGCGCGTTTGGGTGCTGCGGGCTTTTTTTCTCCGGCTGTCGCCATGATGCTGTTCCTCCATATGCCGCTGCGCCTCCGCGAAGGGGAAGGCGCACGGTATTGTGATACTGTCCCGATGAAGCCAGTGTGAACTGCCGCCGAAAGCCTTATGGACAAAAACAGCGGCCCGTCCGCGCTGACCTGCCCCACTGTATCACAGTTTTCCTGTCTCGTCAAGTCAAACATATAATGTAGATTCTCCCTGCACCCCGGCCGGGAAGGGGAAAGCGGGCCCGCGGAAAACGCGACGGCGGCGGTTTTCATCCGGGAAAAACTGTGCTATACTGTCCATGGAATCAATGGCAAAGGAGGCGGCGATATGTCGTCAGCGGCGGAAACGGCGGAGGAACTGAACTCGGTGGAGGAGGTCGTCGACCTGTTCAAGGGAATGGATCAGCAGACGGCTCTGACGGGGCTGATCGTGCTGGTGGTGGGCCTGGTCACCGCGCATCTGCTGGTGATGCTCTTCACCCGGCTGCTGGAGCGGGGACGGATCATCCCGAAATCCCTGCACACGATCCTCAAGACGGTGGTGCGCGTCCTGCTCGACCTGATCGCGGTGATGATCGCGGCCAGCGTCATCGGCATCCCGGTCACCTCCTTTGTGGCGGTGTTCTCGGTGTTCGGCCTGGCGGTCACCCTGGGCGTGCAGGGGATGCTGAGCAATTTTGTCGGCGGCGTCATCATCCTGGTGTCCAAGCCCTTTGAAGTGGGCAACTTCATCTCCTACGACACGATCTCCGGCACGGTGAAGGAGATCGGCATCATGCACACGCGGCTGTGCGGGCCGGACAACGTGATGCACTATGTGCCCAACAGCCTGCTGTACACCTCCCGCGTGACGAACTACTCCGCGGTGAGCGAGCGGCGCATCGACCTGACCGTGGGCGCCTCCTACGACAGCGCGCCCGGGGAGGTCCGCGCGGCCGTGATGAAGGCCATCGTCGCGGTGCCGGGGCTGATGAGCGAGCCGGCGCCGGTCATCCAGCTGGAGACCTAC
>OCTW013369238.1_pt1 | contig 10593 bp, 2 predicted proteins | sample 1539671 | NCBI WGS metagenome assembly OCTW01 (sample SAMN02144230, study PRJEB22623) | gut metagenome | biome: sheep rumen | host: Ovis aries | place: New Zealand
CCTGCCACTGACCTTCAATGAGCAGTTCCTCTGGAACCGTGACTTCTCCCTCCGCTGGGACTTCACCAAGAACCTGCACTTCAACTTCCAGTCGGCTACGCATGCAGAGATCGAGGAACCCTATACACCTGTGAACAAGGACCTCTATCCTGATCAGTATTCGGCCTGGAAGGACTCCGTATGGACGAGCATCAAGAACCTGGGTACGCCTCTCGACTATCAGCAGCAGGTGACGGCCAGTTACCAACTGCCGCTGAACAAACTGCCCATCTTCGACTGGGTCAACAGTGATGCTTCCTACAATGCCCGCTATACATGGGTACGTGGTACGCAGCGTAACGACGGCACCTCCCTTGGCAATACCATCACCAGCAACCGTAACCTGAACATCAACGGCAGTTTCAACATGGAGACGCTCTACAACCACGTGCCCTTCCTGAAGAAAGCCAATGAGCGCTTCAAGAAAGCCATCGCAGGAAGGACATCTAGGAATCCTAGGAGTGCTAGGAGTTCTAGGAGTTCTAGTAATCCTAGTAATCCTAGTACCCCTAGTGCCCCTAGGAAAGACGAAGAGCCTCTCGTCAAGAAGAACTCCTATCAGCGCGAGATAACCCTCAAGGCCGATACCACCATCACCGTCGCCCATAACAAGAACTCCAAGCGACTGATCGTCACCGCCCGTACGAAGGACGGCAAGCCCTACAATGTCAAGTACAAGGTCATCGACCAGAACAAGATTCTCATCAAGAACCGTGATACGGTGAGCATCAAACTCAGCATTACGACCAAGAAACCATGGGAGGAGATGGCATGGTACAAGCCCGCCCAGAGCATCGCGCGCCTGCTGATGATGGTGCGCTCCATCAACATCAGTTATCGTCAGCAGTACAACATGCTCCTGCCAGGCTTCCTGCCAAATGTCGGGGATATCTTCGGACAGCGCACGGGGAGCGTGATGTCGCCAGGCCTCGACTTCGCCTTTGGAATGATCGGTGATAACTATATCGACAAGGCCTTGGACAACAACTGGCTGCTGATGAACGACAATGTGGCCAGTCCAGCCACTGTCAACAGTAACACCGACCTGCAGGTGAGGGCTGTGCTCGAACCGGTGCGCGACCTGAAGATCGACCTGAATGCCTCGCGGACTGACAACCGTGCCAAGAGTATTCAATATATGTACGCGGGAAGGCCTACCACCTATAGCGGCTCGTTTAACATGACCACCATCTCTCTCCGTGGTTCACTGGCAGGCATTGGCGATGCGGCCAATGGCTACCAGTCCAGTGTCTTTGATGAGTTCTGTGCTCTTCTGCCAGAGTTCCAACAGCGTGTACAGGCCCAGTATGCCGATGCACCCGGTACGTTCGGTGAGGTTAATCTCTATAGCGCCGACGTGATGGTGCCAGCGTTCCTCTCCGCCTATACCATGGGCGCAGGCAAGTCGCTCAGCATCTTCCCCGCCATCACGAGGATGCTGCCCAACTGGACTGTCCGCTATAGTGGACTGTCGAAGTTGAAGGGTATCCGCGACTATTTCAAGAGCCTGAACATCAACCACGCCTATAAGAGCGTCTATAGCGTGGGCAGTTACGCCTCCTATAGTTCTTGGCAGGAATATATGAACGGACTGGGCTTCATCACTGACCAGACGACGGGCGGACTGCAGCCCTCGTCGATGTATAACGTCTCGACGGTCAGCATCAACGAGGCCTTCTCGCCCCTGCTGGGCGTAGATGCCACCTTCCAGAATGATCTCACGGCAAAGATTGAGTATCGCACCACCCGTGTGCTGAACCTCTCGATGACCAGTGTGCAGATCAACGAGGCGCTCAGCCGCGACTGGGTCATCGGACTGGGGTATAAGATCCGCGACTTCCGACTTTTCAACAGTTCCATGAGTCGTAAGATCAAGGGAGCCCAGAAGTCGAAAGGGAAGTCAAAAAAGACGGATGATCCTACTAAGTCAAGTACTTCCAGTACCTCTAGTCGATCGGGCGTGAACCATGACCTGAATCTGCGCCTCGATATCTCCTTCCGCGACCAGGCTTCCATCACGCGTGACATCGCCTCGGGCATCTCTTCTGCCTCGAGTGGTAATAGTGCCATCAAGATATCCTTTATGGCCGACTACACCCTGAGCCGTCTGCTTACCCTCACTGCCTATTTCGACCAGCAGACCAACACCCCGCTTCTCTCCAGTAGCAGTTACCCGACCACCACGCGCGACTTCGGTCTATCCATGAAGTTCTCACTGACGCGTTAGAACTTGTAGTCGAGGCCGATGCCGATCACGTGGTTCGTACGGCTGTAGGTCTCGTTGCCGGCACGCCCTACACCCGCACCGAGGCCCAGAAAGCCGCCATACTCTTCCTGCTGAAAGACCTCAAGAAAGAGTGCCCCTGCCTGGATGTAGCCTCAGACCCAGATTACAGGCAACTAAACCTAGATTAATTCCCCCCCCCCCCCAGAGGTGAGTTTTAGGGCTCGGTTAACAAAGTTTAAGAGAAGAAATGCGTAGGTTAATCGTTTTCTTCGTAACTTTGCGACGTACGCCGCGATGACGCTTACGCCCGGCCATCGAAACATGTTTCATGGCTCTCGCTAAATCGCTGCATTGCCCGCTGAATATCAATATTAATCAAACCATTAAAATGAAAAAACTTACATTGTTGTTAGTCAGCTTCTTTTTCGGCTTGAGCATGCAGGCAGGAGAGATAACAGAAGCTCAGGCACTTCAGAAGGCTCAGAAGTTGATGAAGGGCAAACAGTTGACGCAGGTCCAGAACCGCAGCATGGCGCGTGGCGCCTCGGCGACGGCTCCAGCCTATTACGTGTTTAATGCCGAGAAAAACGGCGGTTTCGTGGTCATCGCCGGCAACGACCAGATGCCCGAGGTGCTTGGCTATGCCGAGCGGGGCAGTTTCGATCTCTCGCAGGCGCCCGACAATGTGAAATGGCTCTTCGACTACTATGCCGAGGTCGCCCGCTCGCTGGGAAACCAGCCAGCCGACCGTCGTGCTGCCACCAGAGGTGATGCCAAGGCCGAACTCATTCCCCTGCTCACTACCCAGTGGGACCAGACCGGCATCTATCAGCAGCACTGCCCGGAAGTGAATGGCATGAAGACGCTGACCGGTTGTGTGGCCACGGCGATGGCCCAGGTGGTGAACTACCTCCAGTGGCCGCTCCATAACGTGCGCGAAGTGGCTGGATATACCACCGAGCACGGCATCAACCTTGAGTTGCTGCCGGCCCGCAAGTTCAACTGGTTTGGCATGAACGACGACGACATCGCCTGGCTCATGCGCTATTGCGGTCAGGCCGTGTCGATGAAATATGACATTGGCGAGTCAAGTGCCACTTCGGGTAATATTCCCGGCGCACTCATCTCCATCTTCAATTTCAGTAAGGGTGCCAATCTCTTGGGCCGCGAGGAGTTTTCCGACGAGGAGTGGGAGCAGGTGCTCTATGATGAGATCAAGGCAGGGCGCCCTGTCATCTACAGCGGCTTTAGCGGTGAGGCAGGCCACTCCTTTGTGCTGCATGGCTATAAGGACGGCAAGTTCTACGTCAACTGGGGCTGGGGCGGACGTATGGACGGTTATTTCGAACTGACCAACCTGAAGCCCGGCGACATAGATTTCAAGGAGAAACAGAATGCCGTCGTGGGCCTCCAGCCTGCATTGGGCAACGGCGACGACAAAGATGACGCGTTGAAGCCGGAAATCGGTTTCCGTGAGGTGCACGTGGAAAAGCAGGGCCAGTTGGCATCGCTGCTGCCCGAGGGCGAGCGCTATCGCATCAGCCGACTGAAGGTTACCGGCGTGGTGGGCGGTAAGGATATCGACGTGCTCCGTGATATGTCGGCCGATAAGTATGGTGGGCCTAATCAGGGCCGTCTGTCGAAACTCGACCTCTCAGAGGCCCGCATCGTAGGCGGACAGAAGTATGTTGACGATAACTATGACTGCATTGATGATACATTTAACGACTGGCAATTCGCCAATTGTTTCACACTGACCGAAATCGTGCTGCCTAAAACGCTGAAAGCCATTGAAATAGGGGCGTTCTCTGGTACAAGCATCACCTCTGTCTTCATTCCGAAGTCTGTCACACAATTGGCGAGTTATGCCTTTGACATTTCTACGCTGAATTCAATCGAGGTGGAAGAAGGCAATACGGCGTATTATTCCCAGAACAATGCCATCTACGATAAAAACACACGCGTGCTTATCAGAGGCTGCAAGGCTACAAGCATTCCCGAGGGCGTGGTGGAAATCGGCGAAGGTGCATTCGCATCGGCCGGACTGAAAAACATCGCCCTGCCTAAGAGCATCAAGACCATCGGGACGCAAGCGTTCTCGAGTAATTATGATATAAGAAATCTCTATATCCCGGCTTCTGTGGAGAAAATAGCCCAAAGCGCTTTCTTCTCCTGTGCTAATCTGGTGTCGATCACGGTCGATAAGGATAACAAGAAATTGGACTCGCGCGACAACTGTAACGCCATCATCGAGACGGCCACCAATACCCTTATTCAGGCTTCAAATTCCACTGTTGCCATTCCTGCCACGGTGAAGGCTTTGGGTGATTATGCCTTTGCCCGTTTGGGAATTAGGAAACTTGATATCCCTGAGACCGTTTCCAAGATGGGCCAGAATGTCTTTGAAGGAACTTCAATCATGACTTTCATCGCACATGGTGCAACGCCTTTATCCATTCCTAATGATGCTTTCGGCTACCTCAACCCGAATACTGTCCTGATTGTGCCCGACGGCTCCAAGGCGAAATACGCCGCAGCCCCGGGATGGCAAGACTTCAAATTGGAAGAACGCGCGATCGTGGAGGCTTCTGAATTTGAGAATCAACGGATCTGTAGCGTCAACCTCTCTTCTGCCGGTACGCTCGAGTCGGCATTCCCTGCCGATAGGAAGTCGATCATCAGGGAACTGAAAGTGACAGGCTCCATCAACGGTAAAGACTTTGAGTTCATGAGAAACTTATGCGGCCGTAATTGTCCGCTGTCGACCATCGATCTCTCTGAGGCTAACATCGTCAGCGGAGAAGGCACCGTCGCCAATGAGTTGCCGGAATCCGCCTTAATTAACACCTTCTCTCTGGAGAACATCATTCTGCCGAAGAGCCTGACAGCCATCGGCATGTTTGCCTTTCAGGACAGTGGCATCAGGGAGTTTGTGCTGCCCAAGAACGTAACCACCATCGGCAGGGATATCTTCTACTATGCCGATAACCTCGAGGTGCTGAGCGTAGAGGCTGGCAACCCCACGTTCGACTCGCGCGACAACTGTAACGCCATCATCGAGACGGCTACCAACACGCTGCGCATCGGCTGCAGGACTACTGTCATCCCCGAGTCCGTCACCGCCATCGGCGAAGCAGCCTTAAGCGGCAAACGCGGACTGAAGGAAGTCAAACTCCCCAATAGCGTCACGTCGATAGGATGGGCAGCCTTCTGGGCCGATGAAGATCTGACCACGGTGAAACTGTCGGCCGGTATCACCGATTTAGGCGAATCGCCCTTCGGCGGATGTGAAAACATCACCTCGTTCGAGATCGACCCGAACAATCCGAAATACGACTCGCGCGACAACTGTAACGCCATCATCGAGACTGCTACGAACACGCTGATCCAGGGCTTCTCTACCACGAAGATCCCCGAGGGCGTGAAGAAAATTGCCGCAGCCTCCTTCCGTAGTATTTTCACACTGACGGAGATCGAGATTCCTGCCAGCGTGGAGAAAATCGAGGCCGAGGCCTTCCTCTACTGCAACCAGTTGACAAAGGTGGTGTCTCATATCAGGAAACCCTTTACCGTGTCATCGATGGTGTTCAGTGGCGACAACATGAAGTCAGCCGTACTCTATGTGCCCTATGGCACGAAGGCGGCCTACGCCAACACCCCGGGATGGGACAACTTCAGGAAGATTGTCGAGATGGACTATGTGGAGGGTGAGTATGCGAAGTATGCAGCCAGCGTAGCAACGACCGACTTCGGCAAGGCCTATGCGGCTGTCAACAGCAGCGTGGAGGTGCCCGTCACCCTGGTTGGCGAAGGCATCGAGCCCGTTACCAATATCGACTATACCATCACCACCGGTTCCACCACGACCGAGCACCATCTCGATCTTCCGTCGCCTGTCAGTTTTATGATGACCTCAGAGATCCTGGTTCCGCTGGAGGCCGACGGCGCTCTCGGTTCGCAGGACAAGACCTTCAAGGTGACCAAGGTGAACGGCGTGGCCAACGAATGCACCACAGAGAACTTGTCGGCCAAGGGTCAACTGGTGACCTTGGCCAAGAAGCCCAAGGTGACGGCATTTGTCGAAGAGGCTACCGGCACCTGGTGCGGCTGGTGCGCCCGTGGTATTCCTGCTCTGGCGCTCCTGAATAAGATCTATGGCAAGAACGTGATTACCGTAGCCGTTCACGGTGGCGGCAATGACGACCCGATGATCCTCGACAACTATCAACTCAACGTGTCGGGCTATCCCAGTTGTATGGTGAATCGTGGTGAGACTGTCGATCCCTACTACGGCAGCAACAGCAAGCCCTTTGGCATCAGCCGTGAGGTAGAGGCCGTGCACCGCAGTTATGTGCCCGCCGGCATCGAGGTTGAAGCCTCATGGGCCAACGACAACACGATCGACGTCAAGACCACAACCACCTTCGTAGAGGATGTGGCCAACGCCAACTACCGCATCGGCTATCTGCTCGTGGCCGACGGTCTGAAAGGCACCGGCGACACATGGTGCCAGTCCAACTATTACGCTGGCTCAAGCACAACCGACGAGAACCTCGCCCCTCTGACGAAGGATGAGTCTAAGATGAAGAATGTGTCGTACAACTATGTGCCCGTCGCCGCCTACGAGCCGTTCGACGGTATTGAGGGCAGTGTGCCCGCATCCATCGCCCAGGATGCGCCCATGACCCACAACTATCAGATCGACATCACCGGCAATACGCGCATTCAGGACAAGGAGAATCTCACGGTCGTAGCCCTGCTGATCGACAAGAACGACGGCAAGGTTGTGAATGCCGCTAAGTTCTCGTTCAACGACAAGGGTGGATCAGGCACTGGTATCAGCGACACGACGTTCCAGCCCGAGTCAGGTGCCGCCAACGGTGCCTGGTACTCGCTCGACGGTCGCCGCGTAGAAGCCCAGCCTGCCAAGCCCGGCCTCTACATCCACAACGGCCGCAAAGTCGTGACTAAGTGAGCGAAATGGGAGTTTTTTTACCTCTGGGGCCTGACCCCAGAGGTGAATATTTAGTAGTTTTTGTTTGGTGGTTTGCTAATTATTTCGTAATTTTGCACCGGAAAGTTAGGAAAAGTGTATAGATCTTACACAAAAACGAACTTTCCAGTGCTGTTATGAGGATAGAAAGAGATGTTATCAACCAGTTCAAAGCGTGCCCGTTCGAAGGACTATGAAGACGCCCTGATGTGGCTTGAAGATGCAGGAATGATTTATCGTATCTTCAGCATCAGTAAACCAGGCATGCCTATTTCAGCCTACGAGGAAACGGATGCTTTTAAGGTTTATGCCTGCGACTGTGGTCTGCTTCGCCGTCTGGCACATTTACCTGCGTCGGTAGTAACCGATCCAATTGCCAACTATACAGAATTTAAGGGAGCAATGGCCGAAAATGCAGTCCTTCAGTCAATGATGCCCTTAATGGATGACCAAAGACCCTATTATTGGACATCACCCGGAACTGCAGAAGTGGAGTTTGTCATACAGTGGGATGACGAGATTATCCCCGTTGAAGTTAAAGCCGAAGAGAACATTACTGGTAGCAGTCTCTCTGTATATAATAAGACATACTCTCCCCATTACCGCATGCGCTTTTCGATGTTGAACCTTCAGTTTAACGAGGGGTTGCTAAGCAGTCCTGCACCTTTGGCGAGTTGGCTCGACAAATGGATGTCTCTGCTAAAGTAGCTCCAAAAACTTAGTGCTAGGGTCAGGCCCCAGCGATGAGTTATGGGGGTGGTTAACAAAATTTAAGAGAGGAAATGGTGGAGGTTTGTCGTTTTCTTCGTAAATTTGCGGTGTTACGCCGCGATGCCTGCCAGAAGTGGATGCGGCTTCATTAATCAAGTACGAATAAACCATTAATAGCCAGCAATATGAATTCTAAAACCATTAACTCTTTTTCAGCGAGGACAGTCGGCAGACTGATGAGCGCCCGGCGGGCTGTTCTAACCATGCTCGCAACATTCCTAATTGCCATGACCGCCCATACGGCATGGGCACAAGATCCTGCGACCATAGGCAGCATCAGTTACAACGAAACGTTGGAGGCCTATGAGATTAATAGTGTTGACAACCTCAACGATTTGGCCGTGTATGTTAACGGCTCAGGCAACTATTCCACGAATGGCAGCGAGACCACCCCTCACGATTGCCAAGGACTGACTTTCAAGATGACGGCCGACATCACCTTTAACACTACCGTGGATAATAACTTCACGCCCATCGGAGAACAGAATAAAAACTTCTATGGTACCTTTGACGGACAAGGACATACCATCAGCGGTATCAGAATCAATAAACCATCAGATGATTACATAGGCATCTTTGGCGCATTAGGAAGTACTACAGCAGGAGTAGTAAAGAACCTTGTTGTCCGTAACTGCAGTATTGTGGGTGACGCTTATGTAGGTGTTATTGCTGGAGATTTAACAGGCGGCGCCCCCGGCGCCGGCATCATCGAGAACTGCCACGTCGGTAGCGATGTCACCCTCAGTGGTAATTCCTATGTCGGCGGCATAGCCGGAATTAGTTATAAAGGAAGAATAGTAGGCTGTACCTGCGCTGCTACTATTACAGGTACAAACTCCGGCGGCTATGATGCTACAAAACTTGGAGGTATCACCGGTAGAACACATTCTTCAGATCCCTCTACGCTGACCAACAATCTTTTCACTGGCGCTATCACCGGTGTCCTTAATAATTATATCGGTGCCATAGTTGGTGAGAAACAAAGTGGCACCCTGACGAACAACGTCTATACTTCTACAGAATTCAAAGGTATTGGTAAAGGAAATTCTATAGAAGGCGATGATGCCGACGGAGAAACCAAGCACGCCTACAGTATTACTGAAGGTGCATATGTCACCGTGGATTTCGCTGGAGACGCTACCACCAAGTATAGTCCCAATGGCATATCCGTCTATGATGCTGGTATGAAATATGCCAATGCGCTGTATGTTGGCGGCACTGAGGCCGTCAGCCTCTTGCTCAGCAAAAAAACAGATTATCCACTTCTCAGATATTCGGCCACAACGGGTACGCTCAGTGGTACCGCTATTACTGGCAATAAAGATGCCTACACACTGACCATGGCCGAACCTGCTTCCACCATCACGGCAAATATAGCTTTTTGGGGTGAGAAGAATGGAGCCGACGGTTCTTCCGAAGAAAAGGCTTATGTCATCACCGGCACCGAGGGCCTCGACCTGCTGGCGCAGAGTGTGAATGCAGGAAACACGTATGAAGGTAAGTACTTTAAGTTAGGCGACAACATTGCCTATGACAAGGATAATAACTTTACGCCCATCGGTTGTAGGATAATAGAAGAAAATAATCAGGCTATTGAATGCCCCTTCAGGGGTCATTTCGACGGTAACGGCAAGACCATCAGCGGCATCAATCTCAATAATTCAGATGTTGATGATCATGGTATCTTTGGGTATTTATATGGAACAGTGAAGAACCTTGTTGTCAGTAACTGCAGTATTGTGGCTGACCATAACATAGGTGCTATCGTTGGAGTATCATTCGGCACCATCGAGAACTGCCATGTCGGTAGCGATGTCACCCTCAGTGGTCATTCACATGTCGGCGGCATTGCCGGCTGGTGCGCAACTGCGACAATTAAAGGCTGTACCAGCGCCGCTACTATTACAGGTACAAATAGTTCTGGTGACAATGCCAATAATCTCGGCGGCATCGTCGGGGCAACAAATGGACCATCATCATCTCTGACCGACAATCTTTTCACTGGCGCTATCACCGGTGATCTTGGGCAATATATCGGCGCAATATTTGGTTGGGGGAATGAATATGCCACCCTGACGAACAACGTCTATACTTCTGCAGGATTCGGCGGTATCGGCGCTGAAGGTTCTGCAACAGGTGCCGACGGGGCTGGTGCCCGCAAGGCTGTGGTTATCGGCGCGGCCGAAGGCGTGACCATCACCCCGACGGGCGAGGCTACGACCTACAACGTCAGCGGCATCACCACTTATGCCGATAATAACGTTCTCGGCTACGACAGCAAACTCTATGCCGGTGCCACCGACGCCGTCAAACTCTCCATCGTCAACACAGGTACACCAGAAACGGGCTACGAATTCAGCGGCTTCACTGCCGGCGAGGGCGTGACAATTACATCCAGCGAGAATGTCTATACCCTCACGGTGCCTGCCAGCGATGTCACCGTCGATGTGGTTTATCAGGCTATTATCTATAACATCACCTACAAGGGCGTCGAAGATGAGGGTGTCACCTTCACTGAAGATAATCCTGAGGCTTACACCGTAGAGACCGAGAGTTTCGCGCT
>OCTW011580347.1_pt1 | contig 10592 bp, 10 predicted proteins | sample 1539671 | NCBI WGS metagenome assembly OCTW01 (sample SAMN02144230, study PRJEB22623) | gut metagenome | biome: sheep rumen | host: Ovis aries | place: New Zealand
TTTATTATTGCTTTTATATGGATAACTTGTGTAATATGCTTGAAATCTTTTATTATTTTCAGTTGTTTCAATTAATGGTACTTCTCTAAATACTTGAAATATATTATTTTTATTTTTATATTCATATCTGATAATAAACGCAGGTATTATTATATATAGCAAATGCTTTATATCAGTTGAATAATTATAGATAGTTAATTCATTATCAACGAAGTCTATTGATTCATTCATTATAGTTTTAAACATATTATTATCCATAGCAATCTCCTATTATAATTATAACTTATTATTTCATAAAAAAACAGGTAATAATTACCTGTTTGTCCACTTTGATGGAATACTAATTAAACTAAATGGATTAATTGTACTTTTCTTATATGTAGCATAACTACATCCACCACCTGCATTCCAGTCACATGTTGTTATTTCTAAGTGTAAATGTGGTCCTGTTGACCATCCAGTAGATCCCATATTTCCTATACTTGTAGCATATGAGATGTATTGTCCTTTTGATATATTTCCAAAACTTCTCATATGAGCATATGTTGAATAAATATATCTACCATTATAGTTATGTTTAATTTTAACTACTAGAGCTCCATAACAATCATATCCTTTGAAGAATACTTGACCATTAGCAATAGGATAAATAGGAATTGATTTATTTGAACTTGATAGGTCTACTCCTAAATGTCCACCATATCCTCCATATCCTTGTGTTACATAACCATATTCCATTGGTCTATAAAATCCATTAGTACTTGGTATTGAGCCACCTCCAGATGATCCTCCTGATGAAGATGATCTTGCTTGTTCAATTCTATATTGACATTGTAAGATATCTTCGTTTTGTCCACAACCTAGTGACTTATAATATTTTACATTTGCTTGTGCTGATTTAATTTGTTGCTCCACAGAAGGCATTGATTCTTTGATTGCAGCTGTATCTTTTTCTATCTTAGCTTGTTCTTCTTCAAGTTCTTTTTGTTTAGCATTTAAATCTTTTTGTTTTTGATCTAATTCAGTCTGTCTTATTTTATTTTGTTCAATTAGATTTTGTAATTCTTTCATTAGATTATCATTGTATTCTGTTAATTGTTCTACTACTGACATACGATATATCATATCTGTAATAGAAGTTGCGCCAAACACATACTCTAAATATGAGTTTTCTCCATTAGATACTTGATAATACTCTATTAGTTTTTTTGATTGAGCTGTTTTTTTCTCTATTTCTATATTTGCTTTATCAATTTCTGCTTGTAAATTAGTTATTTCTTGTTGAAGTGTTTTTATTTCTGATTGAATTGATTTAATCTTTTCTTCTATTTCGGCTACTTCTTGATCATTTTTAGCTATTGCATTCTTCTTAGCTTGTAGTTGTGCAGTATATTTTGCTACCTCATCTTCAAATTGTTGGATTGTTTGAGCATTAGTACTTTTTGGAATTATAAATGCTATTCCTATTATGAATATAAATAGGAATATCGATAATTTCTTTATCATACTTTTAAATATCTCCTTACAGCTCCAGCTGATCCTATCATACCAACTATAATACCTATTATTAAAACAATAAGTGCTGATTGATATATAAATGGATAAGGTGAAACTAACTTAATTACTTCTGAATATAAATGTCCATCGAAGTGATTATAGAAAGCTATATAACCATATGTTGCGAATAGTATTGGTATTATTGAACCTATAATTCCTAATATCATTCCTTCAATAATAAATGGTAATTTGATAGTAATATTACTTGCTCCTACCAATCTCATTATTGATATTTCTCTACTTCTTGCTGAAATAGTTAATTTGATTGTATTAATAATTAAGAATACAGTTACTAATACTAAAGCTATTACTACAATATAAGTTATTTTTTCTATTGATTCGAAGGCAGAAATCATTCTATCTACCATTCCTTCTCCATAACTTACTGATGAAACATTATCAAATTCTTTTATTTCTTTAGCATCTTTACTAATTTTAGTTGCATCTTTTACTTTTAATTTATATGTATCTCTTAGAGGAGATTCTTCATCATCCCATTCTGATAATACTGTATTGAATACATCTGATTCTTGTTGCATTTGTTCTTTTACTTGTTGTTTTGATTCAAATTCAATGCTATCTACATTTGGCATATCTTCAAATGTATTTTTTAATTCAGCTATTTCTTCTTCAGTAGTATCATTTTCTAAGAATACTACTATTGTTAAATCTCTTTCAATTTCTTTAGTAAAACTTTCAACATTAAATGATGCAATTAGTGCTATGGCTACTATTATTAGTGTTATTGTTATACATGATATTGAAGCTAGAGATAAAGAAAAGTTTCTTATAACACTTTTAAAAGCATCTCTAATACTTCTTCCTAACATTCTAAATGGCTTCATCGTTATATGTTCCTTTCATTTTGAAGTTTACTAAACGTCCATCTTTTAATGTAATTACTTGCTTTTTCATTTTATCAACAATTGCTTTGTCGTGTGTAGCCATAATAATTGTTGTTCCACGACGCTTATTAATATCTTCTAATACTTTCATAATTTCCATACTTTTTTCAGGATCTAGGTTTCCTGTAGGCTCATCGCATAATAGTAATTTTGGATCATTTACTATTGCTCTTGCGATTGCTACTCTTTGTTGTTCTCCTCCTGATAATTGGTCTGGATAGTTATGGATCTTATTTTTTAATCCAACATCTTCTAAAGCTATTAATACTTTTTTTCTAATTTCATCATGAGGTGCTCCTATAACCTCTAATGCAAAAGCAACATTTTCATAAACAGTTTGCTTTTGTAATAATCTATAATCTTGAAATACGATACCTAATTTTCTTCTTAGTTTGTATACTTTTCTATCTCTTAATTTAGCAACATTTAATCCACCAACAATTATTTGTCCTCTAGTTGGTTTTTCTTCTCTATATAACATTTTAATTAGAGTCGATTTTCCCGAACCAGATCCTCCAATTACAAATGTAAATGATCCTTTTTCAATTGCTAAAGATAAATCATATATAGCTGTTACACCGTTGCTATACTTCTTTTCGACATTCTTAAGTCGAATTAGGTCCATATAATCACCTACCTTTGTATTTATCATTTTATCATATTTTTGTTATTATTTAAATAAATCAACATAATTGTTACATTGTTTACAATTATTTATTAATATTATTTTTTAGATTACTTTCTATAAATTCATCTAGATCTCCATCTAATACTCTTGAAACATTTGATGTTTCTGTTCCTGTTCTATGGTCTTTTACCATAGAATATGGGTGCATTACATAACTTCTTATTTGTGAACCAAACTCTATATTAGATTGTGTTCCTTTAATAGCATTTAATTCTTTTTCTTCTTGTTCTAATTTTAATAATAGTAATTTACTCTTTAATACTTTGATAGCTTCTTCTTTATTTTGAATTTGGCTTCTTTCATTTTGACAAGTTACTACTATTTTTGTTGGTAAATGGGTAACTCTTACTGCTGAGTCTGTTGTATTTACTCCTTGTCCTCCTGCTCCAGTTGATCTATAAACATCTATTTTTAAGTCTTTTTCATCAATTTCAATATTATTATCTCTTTCAATTTCTGGAGTTACTTCTACTGCTGCAAAAGAAGTGTGCCTTCTATTATTTGAATCAAACGGAGATAATCTTACTAATCTATGCACTCCTTTTTCATTTTTTAAATATCCGTATGCATAATTACCTTTTACTTTAAATGATACATTTTTTATTCCTGCTTCGTCTCCAGCTTGATAATCAATTACTTCTATTTTAAATCCTTTTTTCTCACAATATCTAAGATACATTCTATAAATCATATCTGCCCAGTCACAAGCTTCTGTTCCACCTGCTCCTGAGTGAATATCAAATATACAGTCATTTGTATCATATGGACCATTTAATAGTAATAATATACTTAGATTTTCTACATCTTTATTTATTTTTAGAATATTTTTTTCTAATTTTTCTTCTGTATTTGGATCTTCTTCAATCTCTAAAATATCTAATAAATCTTTATTATCAGCTATTTCCTTTTGAATGTCTTCTATAGATTTAATTAAATCCTTTTTATCATTTAATTCTTTAATTACTTTTTCTGCATTTTCTCTGTCATTCCAAAAATCAACTTTTTCAGTTTCTTTTTGCAATCTTTCTATTTCTTCTTTTATCTTTGGGACGTCAAAGTCTCCTCCATAGATTTTCTACTTCATTAGAATTTTTCTCTAAGTTTTCCTTTATATCTCTTCTTTCCATTTATTCTCCTTATATACATATGATTTTTTCACTTATACTATTATATTATATTCTTTTAGAGATTAAAAGAGAACTTTATGTTCTCTATATTTTTATATAATTACTTTTTAAATTTACAAGTATAGTCTCTTGCTTCTAATGCTAATTCAAAATCATTATACTTTAGATTTGTAGAGGATATATTTTGAGATTTTCTATATTCATCAATTGTTCCTTCTATTTGATAAACTAATTTAGTATCTGTTTCTAAAGTTAATTCACAAGACATATTTGCATCCAAATAAGTTTTACATAATTTTTCTCCATTAATTGTGTAATTTTCTCTTTTGTTATAGACAAATTCAATAATAATATCTGTAACATAACTATTTTTTGTTTTCATATTATATTTTGTATCAAAGTTGCCTTCTTTTCCTTCACATATTAAGGTTCCTGAATTTCCATCTGAGTATAGTACTCCAACAATTACAATTATCGATAGTATTACTATTAATGATACTATTATTCTTATTAATTTTTTATTTTTATTTGTTCCCTTTTTAATAGTATCACACCCTTTTTAATTATTTTTTTCTATTTTCTAAATAATCTAATAATTCTAATAATAGATTTTTTGAATCATTATTTAAATCTATATCTTTTAAATCTTCTTTTGCTTCTTTAAACAGTTTTTTCATTTTTAATTCAGCTTTTTCTAATGATTTAGTATCCTCAAATAATTTCTTTATTTCTTTCTCTTTATTCTTTTTGCCGTAGTTTTTCTTTAAATTATCCTTATCTTGTTCTTTTGCATAAGAATATAATAGTGTTTGTTTATATTCTTCTATATCAGTTGTAGTTTTACCTATGTTATTACCATATATACCTAGTATATCATCTTTTATTTGAAATGCGATACCTATTTTAATTAGGGGTTTATTCATTTCATCTATAGTCATATTACCTAATAATAAACCTAATTTATATGGTCCTAATATAGAATACCAAGCTGTTTTTAATTCAGATATGTTTAATATTTCTTTTTCTAATTCTTTTACATCAAAAAATTCTTCTTGAAAAGGAATTATTATATCTAACATTTCACCTTTAGAAGTATTTTGTGCTATATGTATAAATTCATCTAACAATTCTTTATTATTATAGTTATTTATTATTTTTATACTTTCAAATAGTCCATAATCCCCAATGCATAATGCCATTGAATTAGATATATTATTTAATTTATGATTAAAATTATCAGTTTTATCATCTTTTTTATATTTTTCTTTATAGTTTTCATGAATGGTAATTTTATCTCTTCTAAGAGATGATTCATCTATTATGTCATCATGAATAAGAATAGATGTTTCAAATAATTCATATGCCATTGCTAGATCTAGATATTTATCATCATTATTACCTGATGCCATATATCCCATTCTAATTAAGGTTCCTCTGATGCATTTTCCTCCACTATTCATTCTAAGTAATTCATCTAATGCTTCTTTTAAAAATGGAGATGTTTCTTCGTTCTTATAGTATTCTTTAAATCTTTTTTCTATTTTTATTTTTGTATCATTAATTAACTCTTTAAAATTCATAATTACACCTCTATTTCATTATATCATAAGAAAAAGACCCTCGGGTCTTTTATTCACTTCTTAACGCAACTGCTGGATCTTGACGAGATGCTACTCTAGATGGAATTAATCCTGCGATTAGAGTTAGAATTATACTTAATAATATTAATCCTATGCCTCCGGCAATTGGTAATAGACATAAATTAGATACATCTAATTTGTTTTCTCCAAATATATTTACTGGTATTGAGATAAGTAATGTTATTACTATTCCAAATATTCCTGCTACAAATCCTTCAATTACAGTTTCTGCATTGAATACTCTTGATACATCTTTTTTAGACGCTCCAATAGAACGAAGTATACCAATTTCTTTAGTTCTTTCTAGTACACTAATATATGTAATTATAGCAATCATTATTGAAGAAACTATTAAAGATATAGATACAAATGCTATAAGTACATAACTAATAATATTAACTATTCTTGAAATTGAAGAAATCATTATTCCTACAACATCTGTATAATTAATAACATTTTCTTCTTTATCATTTGCTTTTTGTCTTTTGTTATAATTTTCTATTTCATCAATTATTAATTCTTTTGAATTAAAATCTTTTGGATAAATATTTATTAAATATGGGTCTTCTAAATCAACAGCTCCTAGTTTTATTAAATTATTTTCATAACTAGATTCACTATTCTCTTTATATGCTTCTATTAATTTAGTCATTTCTTCTGTTGATAACATAGCAAGATTTCTTTGTTCTTCTATAGATAAAGATGCCATATTAAACTCTTCATTTATATCTTTTGGGAATTCCATTCCTGTTAAAATGTTAACATTTTCATTTGCTTTTTGTTCTTTAACAATTTCTGATTCATTAGATTTGTTAATCACATATTTTGTTAGATTATTAGTATATCCTATGCCTCCAGTAGTTGTTCCAACTGACTCTTTGTTTTGTTTAATTATTCCAACTATTTTTATAGTTTCTGCATTATCTACTAAATTTTTCATATACTCTTTGTCTTCTGATTTATCTAGCCATATATTATTTTGTTTTTTATAATAATCACTATTTAAAACTAATTTAAATTCTATTTTTAATAAATCATCATAATTGTATGAAGATATTTCTTCTTTTGATAATTTTTCTCCATTTAGTATCTTGTTCCATCTTTCTTTTATTGTTTTCTGATCTTTTACTCCTATTGAATAAAGGGCATAATCACTGATATTTCCATCTTTATCAGCTATTAAAACTACTTCATTATATTCTTTTGGCCATTTACCTGCGACTAAATCATATTGTTTATGAAGTAATTCTTCATTTGTAAATAATTCTTGCCATACGTTAGTTCCTGTCATCATGGCTGAAAAACCAGATGCATCTACAGTAGTATTTATATTATCTATAACAGTACTTGGGTTAACTCTTTTTACGCCATCCGTTGTATCTGATTCATATATATTAAGATTTAAATTATATGAGTATTGAATATCATTACTGTAGTTAGCTATTTTATTATTATCTTCTTCTAAAAAACTTTTTAATTCTTTTAAATTATTACTTGTTGCTTTTTCTGATAATGTAGTCATCATGTCATCCATTACGTTAGAAGAATAAATTTTATTAGAATCTCTATCTTTATAATCTTTATTTCTTTCACCCATCATAGTCTCTAACATACTATTGATATCTACTGTTTCCTTTTCAATTGATAATGGGTAAGATGATAAAGTATCTCTTTCAATGGTATCTATATAATTTTGAATTCCATTTGATAGTGACATTATTAAGGCTATACCTATAATTCCTATAGATCCAGCAAAAGCTGTAAGTGCTGTTCTTCCTTTTTTTGTCATTAAATTACGGAAACTTAAAGATAAAGCTGTTGAAAATTTCATAAAAGTTTTTTTATTTGAAACATTATAATTAGATTTTTCTAGATCTTCTTTAGTAGCGTTATATGGATTAGAGTCATCAGTTATTTCTCCATCTAATAGTTTTATTATTCTTGTAGAATACTTTTTTGCTATATCTGGATTATGGGTTACCATGATGACTAATCTATCTTTAGAAACCTTCTTTAATAAATCCATTATTTGAGCTGATGTTTCTGAATCTAGTGCTCCAGTAGGCTCGTCTGCTAATAAAATATCAGGATCACTTACTAGTGCTCTTGCAATTGCTACTCTTTGCATTTGTCCACCTGATAATTCAGATGGTTTTTTATTAATCTTTTCACTTAATCCGACTATTTTTAACGCTTCTTTCGCTTTTTTTCTTCTTTCTTTTGGTTTCATTCCAGCTAAAGTAAGGGCTAATTCTACATTTTCAAGTATTGTTTGATGTGAAATCAAATTATAACTTTGAAATACAAAACCAACTGAGTGATTTCTATATGTATCCCAGTCTCTATCAGTATATTCTTTTGTAGATTTTCCATTTATTATCAAATCTCCAGATGTATATCTATCTAGTCCACCTATTATGTTTAATAAAGTTGTTTTTCCACATCCTGATGGTCCTAAAACAGATACAAATTCACTGTCTCTAAAATCTATTGATATACCTTTTAATGCCTGAACATGATCAGATATATCTTTACTATTAATTCCATATGTTTTTCTTAATTTTTTTATTTGTAGCATGTTCTCACCTTTACTTTCATATATATTTTACTAAATTGTAATGTTTTTGTATATATTGATTATTGTTGTTTGATTTAATTAATAATATTATGTTATTCTTTATATAGGATGTGATATATATGAATTATACTGATCAAAATGGTAATGTTATGAATATTGAAGCAATTAAAATATTTAAAATCGATGAATTAGGAAAAGAATATATTATTTATTCTATTATGGATAATGATGATTCCAATCCAGATGGAGAACTATTATTTGGAGAAATAATAAGAAATGATGATTCTATTCAAATCTTAGGTATTCTTCCAAGTGAGGAAAATATTGTAATTGCTTATTACAATGAAATTAAGAGTCAATTAGGAGGTTCAAATGAATAATGATGAGAGAAAGCCTTTAGTTATAAAAGAAGCTAAAGATACAATTAATCGTATTAAAGGTAGTAAAGTTGAAAGATTAGAGGTAGTATCTAAAGTATTAGGTACTGCGACAATGGTAGCTGGTGTTATTACAGCGATTGATTTAATAGTTCCAGATCCAGTGTTTGGACTTGATGAAGCTGCTCTTACTGCTATAACTGCTCTTATTGGAACAGGTAAAGGAATTGTTGATAAGCAAATAGCTAGTTTAAAAGAAAATAATGATTATAGTTATGATCAAGATCAAGTTAATGAATTAGCTAAAAATATAAAAGGAGTTCATGACGCATTTAAAACATCTAAATCAAATACAATTACAAAATAAGAACTAACTGTTTTGTTAGTTCTTTTTTTATCCACAAATATTGTGGAAATTATTTTTTCTTGCTATTAATTAATTTTAATATTTCTTCTTTTCCATCTATTAATGGCGAAATAGATTCATGATTGTTTAATACATTTATTACTTTAGCAACAAACATTGAACAATCTACACTATTAAACCATTTCTTTTTAAATGCTTGAGGGTTAGTATAAGTAAGATTTGTCGTATATAATTTATCAAATAATTTATTTTTATATGCTTTATTAAAAGATTCTAATCCACTTGTAAACATAGAAAATGTTGCAATTAAATATACCTTTTTAGCACCTCTATTTTTTAATTCTTCTGCCACTTCTAGCATTGATCCACCTGATGCTATCATATCATCTACTATGATGATATTTTTATCTTTAACGTCTTTTCCTAAATATTCATGCTGAACTACAGGATTTTTTCCATTTACTACTTTAGTTAGATCTCTTCTTTTGTAAAACATACCTACATCAGTATTTAACATATTAGCATAATAAATAGCTCTTTCCATTGCTCCTGTATCAGGACTTATAACTAATAAATTGTCATAATCTAAATCTTCTTTAGTAACAAAGTCTTTTAAAATTATATGTGTTGGATAAAAGTTTTCAAATGAGAATAATGGAGTTGCATTTTGTATATTTGGATCATGAACATCAAAAGTAATTATTACTTTAACTCCAAGATTTTGTAATTCTTGAATAGCTAATGCACAATCAAGTGACTCTCTTCCTTTTCTTCTATGTTGTCTTGATTCATATAGTAAAGGCATTATTACAGTTATTCTTGATGCTTGTCCTTTTATTGCTGAGACAACTCTTTTAATATCTTGAAAATGTTCATCTGGTCCCATATGGTTTTCATAACCATACATTTTGTATTTAATACTATGATTTCCTATGTCTGAAATAATATAAACATCTTTGTTTCTAATAGTATCATTTATTACTATTTTACCTTCCCCATTACTAAATCTATCTTCAGTAATAGGAACTATATAAGATTTTGTATTTCCTCTCAGACCTTGTATGTGTTCATCAATTTTCTTACCTAACTCCTTGCAATTACTCATAATAATAATTCTTAATTCGTCATTTGATAATACTAACATAAACCCTCCTATATCATTTTTTATAAAAATACTACAAATTTATTATAACAATTTTTATATATTGTTTGTTTATCATTTTATTTTGTTTACTTTTATTTACAAAAAAAGGATAGTGTTAATTATGAAATGGTTTACTTAAATTTAATACATAGAACTTGAAAACAAATATTAATATATATTATAATTATTTCGGTGTAACAAATGAAAGA
>OCTW011613212.1_pt1 | contig 10592 bp, 20 predicted proteins | sample 1539671 | NCBI WGS metagenome assembly OCTW01 (sample SAMN02144230, study PRJEB22623) | gut metagenome | biome: sheep rumen | host: Ovis aries | place: New Zealand
CCGGGCCCCAACCACTCCAACTACGCGAACGCGGCGTTCGACGCCGAATACGAGGCGGCGATGGCCGCGCCCGACGCGGCCGCGCGCAACGTCCACTGGCGCGCGTGCCAGGCGATCCTGCGCGAGGACTGCCCGTGGATCTACACGCATTTCCCGAAGTCGTACACGCTCGTGCGGCCGACGGTCGAAAACTACATTCCGAGCGATTTCCCCTACGGGCAGGAGCAGTATCTGAAAGCGGGAGCGACGGCGCGATGAAGACGATCTACCTTGAACATTCGGCGGGCACGCACCGCATCTGCGACTGGCGGGCGGAGACGGACCTGACGGAACGGCCGCAGCGCATTGTCGTGGGGACAGGCCCCGGCTCGTTCGCGGGCATCCGCGCGGCGCTCGCGTTCGCGCAGGGCTATGCGCTCGGCGCGCCGGGCTGCGAGGTGCGGGGGCTGCCGTCGGCGTGCGCGCTCGTCGAGCCGGGCGACGGGCCGCTCGCGGTCGTGGGCGACGCGCGGCGCGGGCTGTATTGGGTGGCGCTCTTCGAGGGGTTCCGCCTCGTCACCGACATCTTTCTCGCGACGGCCGCGGACCTGCCCCGGCGCGTGCCGCTCGGCGCGCCGGTCGTCACGCCCGACGCCGCGCGCATCGATGCGTTCCTGAAGGAGACGTTCGGCGCGCGCTACCGGGGCGGGCGCACCCCGACGGCGGAGGGTTTGCGGCGCTTTGCCGAGGCCTGCCCGGCGATCCTCAAGCCCGAGCCGCTGCCGCTCTATCTCAACCCGGCGGTGCGCGAAAATAATTAAAATTACCCTATTGCGGGGTTTATGCAAAATATGATATACTTTTAGACAATCTTCGCAAGAAGAGGGTTGCGATACGGGCGAGTACATCCCGTCGCGTCGTACCCGATGAGCAACGCTCGCGGTTACGACAACGTGCCGCGAGCCTTGTTTTTGCGGGGGTTACTGGGCGGAAACCCAGTCGCGGGCGAGGCGCCGCCATGGGCCTCACGCGCCAAGGGCGGACCGAAAGGAACGCCACGCGCGGCGACCGCGACCGTCGAAGCCCAGGTCTCGGGGCGAGGCGCAAGCCAAAGCCGGAACAAACGAAAACAAAAGGAACACAGAATGCAACAGCAGAGAGTCCGCATCCGCCTCCAGGCATACGATCACCGTGTGCTGGATCAGGCCGTCGGTGGCATCATCGACACGGCGAGGGGCACGGGTGCGCAGGTGGTGGGCCCGATCCCGCTGCCGACCCGCGTCGAGCGTTACACGGTGAACCGTTCGCCGAACGTCGACAAGAAGTCCATGGACCAGTTCGAGATGCGCACGCACAAGCGCCTGCTCGACATCGTCAACCCGACCGCGCAGACGATCGACGAGCTCAAGAAGCTCAATCTTCCCGCCGGTGTCGACATCACCATCAAGGTCTAAGGAGGTCGCGATGGAAGGATTGATTGGCAAGAAGGTCGGAATGACCCAGGTGTACGACGCCGACGGCAGGCGCACGACGGTGACGGTGCTGGAAGTCGGGCCCTGCCCGGTCGTTCAGCTCAAGACCGCCGAGAAGGACGGCTACGTCGCCGCGCAGCTCGGCTGGGGCGAGCAGAAGGTCCAGCGCCTGACGAAGGCGGTCGCGGGCCACCTCAAGAAGACGGGCGGCCTCGAAGGCGGCGTGCGCATCCTCAAGGAGTTCGCGCTGGACGCCGGCGAGGAAGTCAAGGTCGGCGACAAGATCACGGTCGCCAACTTCGAGGGCGTCAAGTACGTCGACGTGACGGGCACGACGAAGGGCCGCGGTTTCGCGGGCGTCCTGAAGCGCTACAACTTCGCGGGCGGCAACATGACCCACGGCGGCCACTCCAAGCGCCGCACGGGCGGCCTCGCGGCGCGCGACCTCCCCGGCTGGATCGAGAAGGGCAAGAAGATGCCCGGCCACATGGGCGACGTCAGCCGCAAGGCGACCAACCTCGAAGTGGTGCAGATCCGTCCCGAGGACAACGCGATTCTCGTCAAGGGCTCGGTCCCCGGCGCGCGCAACGGCACGGTCTACGTCCGCAAGTCCCTCAAGAACAACGTCCTCGCGTTCAAGGCGAAGAAAGGGGCTAAGTAATGAAGAAGATCGAAACGGTATTCGACCAGTCCCAGCTGACGCTCGACAAGGGCGCGCAGGCGGTCAAGGACGCGGTCACGGCGATTCGCAACGCGCTGCGCGCGGGCACGGCCTCGACGAAGGGCAAGGGCGAGGTCGCGGGTTCCAACAAGAAGCCGTGGAAGCAGAAGGGCACGGGCAACGCCCGCGCGGGCTTCCGCCAGTCGCCCGTGTGGCGCGGCGGCGGCGTCGCGCACGGCCCCAAGCCGCGCGACTTCTCGCAGAAGATCAACAAGAAGGTGATGAAGCTCGCGTTCGCGCGCGCCCTCTCCGACAAGCTCGTGGCGGGCGACGTGATCGTCGTCGACGAGTTCGCGTTCGAGGCGCCGAAGACGAAGCTCATGGCCGCGCTCCTCAAGTCGCTGGGCGTGGACCGCACGGCGGTCGTCGTCCAGAAGGACGTGGACGACACGACGCTGCTCGTCACCAGCAACCTGCCGCGCATCGACTACTCGACGGCGCAGGCGCTCGACGTGTACACCGTGATGGCGAACCGCAAGATCGTCTGCGACAAGGCGGGCTACGACGCGCTGCTCGCGCGCATCGCCAAGTAAGGAGCTGCCGAAATGACGAACGAAATCATCAAGAAGGTCATGATCACCGAGAAGGGCTCGCGTCTGAGCGCCGAGAACCGCTACCTCCTCGAGGTCGCGGTCGACGCGACCAAGCCCCAGATCGCGGCGGCCGTCGAAAAGAAGTTCGGCGTGCACGTCCTCAAGGTCCGCACCGTCAATGTCAAGGGCGGTCTTCGCTACATCCGCGGCACGCGCCGCGCGGTGACCGAGGCCACCTACAAGAAGGCGTACGTCACCGTCAAGGCCGGCGAGCGCATCGAACAGGTCTAACGGGGAGTTAACACATGGCACTCAAGACATACAAGGCCCGTTCGTGCGGCATTCGCTTCCGCGAATCCGCGACGTTCGAGGAGATTACCGAGAAGCGCCCGGTCAAGAGCCTGACCAAGGCCGTCCGCAAGACGGCGGGCCGCAACAACCAGGGCCGCATCACGACCCGCCACCACGGCGGCGGCGCGAAGCAGCGCCTGAGGATCGTCGACTTCAAGCGCAACAGGTTCGACGTCGAGGCGACGGTCAAGGACATCGCCTACGACCCGACGCGCTCGGCGTACCTCGCCCTCATCGAGTACACCGACGGCGTCAAGAGCTACATCCTCGCGCCGGAAGGCCTCAAGCCGGGCATGAAGGTCATGAACGGCACCAAGGCCGAGGCGACGGTCGGCAACTGCCTGCCGCTCGCGCAGATCCCGCTCGGCCTCATGGTCCACGCGGTGGAGCTCGTCCCGGGCGAAGGCGCCAAGGTCGCGCGTTCGGCCGGCAACGCCTGCCAGGTGATGGCGCGCGACGGCGAGAAGGTGACGCTCAAGATGCCTTCGGGCGAAGTGCGCATCTTCAACGGCCGCTGCCTCGCGACGGTCGGCGAGGTCGGCAACAAGGACTGGAGCTCGATCAAGCTCGGCAAGGCCGGCCGCAAGCGCCACCTGGGCATCCGCCCGACGGTGCGCGGCGTGGCCATGAACCCTGTCGACCACCCGATGGGCGGCGGCGAGGGACGCACCTCCGGCGGCAGCGATCCGCGCTCGCCGTGGGGCAAGCTCGCGAAGGGCGGCAAGACCCGCGCGAAGCGCAAGGCTTCTGACAAGATCATCGTCAAGAGGAGGAAATAATCCATGTCACGTTCTCTCAAGAAGGGACCTTACGTGGAGGAAAGCCTCCTCCGCAAGGTCGAGAAGATGCAGGCGAGCGGCAAGAAGCAGCCGATCAAGACCTGGAGCCGCCGTTCGATGGTGCTCCCGGACTTCGTCGGGCTCACGTTCGCCATCCACAACGGTCGTCAGCACATGCCGATCTTCATCACCGAAAACATGGTCGGCCACCGGCTCGGCGAATTCGCCCCGACGCGCACGTTCAAGTCGCACGGCAACTCGGCGGCGAAGGCCGAAAAGAAGTAAGGGGTAGAAAATGGAAGTAGTCTCTATCACCCGCAACGCGCGCATGTCGGCCTTCAAGGGCCGCCCGCTCGCCCGCGCCTGCCAGGGCCTCACGGCCGCTGACGCGCTCAAGGTCGTCGAGTTCTCGCCCAAGAAGGCGGCGGAGATCATCAAGAAGACGCTCCTGAGCGCCATCGCCAACGCGAAGAACAACAACGGCGTCAAGGAGCCCGGCACGCTCAAGGTCAAGCTCTGCGTGCTCGACGAGTCGACGCGCATGCGCCGCTACTGGCCGACCGCGCGCGGTTCGGCGCACCCGATCGCCCGCCGGCTCTGCCACTGCAAGGTCGTGCTCACCGACGTCCAGAAGGAGGTTCAGTAATGGGTCAGAAAGTCAACCCCATCGGTTTCCGCATCGGCGTGACGCACGCCTGGGGCAGCCGCTGGTTCGCCAAGAAGCGTAACTTCGGCGCGTATCTCGTCGAGGATCAGAAGATCCGCGAGACCGTCAAGAAGCGCCTCGCCGAGGCGGGCATCTCGAAGATCTTCATCGAGCGCTTCGCCAACCGCGTGCGCGTGACGCTCTTCAGCGCCCGTCCGGGCGTGATCATCGGCCGCAAGGGCGGCGACGTCGAGGCGATCCGCGCCGAGCTCGAGAAGATGACCAAGAAGGAAGTCTACCTCGAGATCAAGGAGGTGCAGGGCGCCGACGCCGACGCGCAGCTCGTGGCGGAGTCGATCGCCCAGCAGCTGGAGCGCCGCATCGCCCTCAAGCGCGCCATGAAGCGCGCGATGAAGGTCGCGATGGACATGGGCGTCGACGGCATCAAGGTCCATGCGGGCGGCCGCATCAACGGCGCGGAGATCGCGCGCGTCGAGTGGTCGCGCGAGGGCAAGGTGCCGCTGCACACGCTCAGGGCCAACATCGATTACGGATTCGCGGAGGCCAACACCACCGCCGGCAAGATCGGCATCAAGGTGTGGATCTGCAAGAAAGAGGGCTTCCAGGCCCGTGCGCCGCGCGGCGACCGCCGCGGCGAGCGTCGCGAGCGCGGAGACCGCAAGGAGAGGAGCTAAACCATGCCACTCATGCCCAAGAGAGTCAAGTACCGCAAGGTCTCGAAGGGTAACCGTTCGGGCTACGCCACGAGCGGAACCGAACTCGCGTACGGCGAGTACGGCCTCAAGGCGCTGACGCGCGGCCTTCTGACCGCGACCCAGATCGAAGCCTGCCGCGTCGCGATCAACCGCGAGATGAAGCGCAAGGGCAAGCTCTGGATCCGCGTGTTCCCCGACAAGCCCGTCACCCGCAAGCCGATCGAAGTCCGCATGGGCGGAGGCAAGGGCAACCCGGAGTTCTGGGCGGCCGTCATCCTCCCCGGCAAGGTCCTCTTCGAGATCGGCGGCGTCAGCGAGGAAGTCGCCAAGGAGTGTCTGCGCCTCGCCGCGACGAAAATCGGCATCCACACCAAGTTCATCACCCGCGCAGGAGTCAAGATCTAATGAGCACCGAAACCAATGTTCGCGGCGCGCGCAAGCTGCGCAAAGGCGTCGTTGCGTCCAAGATGGGCGCGAAGAGCGTGGTCGTCACGGTTTCCTACCGCGAGATCCACCCCGTCTACGGCAAGGTCATCACGCGCACCAAGAAGTATCACGTGCACGACGAGGCCGATACCGCCAAGGTCGGCGACACCGTCACCATCATGGAAACCCGCCCGATGTCGGCCACCAAGCGCTGGCGCATCGTGGCGAAGTAAGGGAGCGGCACAATGCTACAGGAACTCTCGAACCTCGTCGTTGCGGACAACACCGGCGCCAAGCGCGCGATGTGCTTCCGCATCCTCAAGCAGCGCAAGGAGTACGCGCACCTCGGCGACGTGATCCGCGTCGCGATCAAGGAGGCGTCCCCGACCTCGACCATCAAGAAGGGGTCGGTCGCCACCGCCGTCATCGTCCGGACGGGCCAGCCCATCCGCCGCGAGGACGGCTCCACGGTCCACTTCGACCAGAACGCGTGCGTCCTCGTCGACTCGAAGCTCAACCCGATCGGCACGCGCGTGTTCGGGCCGGTCGCCCGCGAGCTGCGCGACAAGAACTACATGAAGATCCTCTCGATGGCCCCGGAAGTGGTCTGACCGAAGGAAGGAATACCAAAATGGCTATCGCACGAATCAAGAAGAACGACACCGTCATCGTGACGAGCGGCACGGACGCCGGCAAGACCGGCACCGTGACGTCGGTCGACCCCAAGAAGGGCGTCGCCATCGTCGCCGGCGTCAACGTCCACAAGAAGGCGATGCGCCGCACCGAGAAGACCCCGGGCGGCATCATCGACAAGGAAATGCCGATCCGGCTGTGTAAGCTGATGCCGTACGATCCCGACAAGAAGGCGGGCACCCGCGTCAAGACGGGCGAGAAGGACGGCAAGAAGGCGCGCATCTCGGTCAAGAGCGGCAAGGCCCTTTAATTAAGGAACGGACAACATGGCAAGACTCAAAGACGAATACGCGAGCCGCATGGTTCCCGAGCTCGAGAAGAAGCTCGGCACCACGAACAAGATGCTCGTTCCCCGCCTTCAGAAGATCGTCCTCAACATGGCCTTCGGCATCGTCAGCAAGGACGAGCAGAAGGCGCTCGTGGACGACCTGACGGCGATCACCGGCCAGAAGCCCCTGCTCTGCAAGGCGAAGAAGTCGATCTCGAACTTCAAGCTGCGCGAGGGCATGGTCATCGGCGCGAAGGTCACGCTGCGCGGCGAGCGCATGTGGGAATTCGCCGAGCGCCTGATCTTCTCGGCGCTGCCGCGCATCCGCGACTTCCGCGGCGTCTCCAACCGCGGCTTCGACGGCCGCGGCAACTACACCCTGGGCCTCAAGGAGCACTCGATCTTCCCGGAAATCCTGGAAGCGGGCGCCGCCCACTCCGGCATGGACATCACGTTCGTGACGAGCACCACCGACAACAAGGCCGCCCGCGAGCTTCTCGTCTCCATGGGCATGCCGTTCGCAGGGAGGAACTGATCATGGCCAAGCAATGTCTCATCGAAAAGCAGAAGAAGGCCCCGAAGTTCAAGGTGCGCGCCTACAACCGCTGCCAGCGCTGCGGCCGTCGCCACGCCTACCTTCGCAAGTTCGGCGTCTGCCGTCTGTGCTTCCGCGAACTCGCGGTCGCCGGCCTCATCCCCGGCGTCACGAAAGCCTCGTGGTAACCTAACAGGAAAGGAACCGCAAAATGTCATTCGATCCCATTTCCGACATGCTCTCCTCGATCCGCAACGGGCAGAAGGCGCGCCTTTTCTCCGTGAAGACCCCGGCGAGCGGCACCAAGGCGGAAATCGCCCGCGTCATGAAGGCGGCCGGCTACATCACCGACGCCGTCGTCACCTCGGGCTTCCCCAAGGAGCTGATCATCACGCTGAAGTACTCCGACAAGGCGGTCCCCGCCATCACGGAGCTCAAGCGCATCTCCAAGCCGGGACTTCGCAAGTACGTCTCGGTCAACGAAATCCCGGCCGTTCTCGACGGCATGGGCCTTGCCATCGTCTCGACCTCCAAGGGCGTCATGTCCGGGGCGGAGGCGAAGAAGGCGCGGCTCGGCGGCGAGATCATCTGCACGGTCGCCTAATGAAGGAGTCAAAAGACAATGTCTCGAATCGGTAAAGAACCCGTCAAGCTCGCCGATGGCGTCACCGCCACGGTCAACGGTCAGGTTGTGACGGTCAAGGGCAAGCTCGGCGAGCTGGCCTACACGATGCACGACGGCATCACGGCGAAGGTGGAAGACGGCTTCGTCAAGGTTGCCTGCGCCGACGACGGCGTGCTCGGCAACTTCCACGGCCTCGCCCGCGCGCTGATCCACAACATGGTGGTCGGCGTGTCCGCTGGCTACACCAAGGTGCTGACGATCGAGGGCACCGGCTTCAAGGCCGTGCTCAAGGGCAAGGAGCTCGCGCTCTCGCTCGGCTTCGCCTCGCCGAAGATCTACGTGATCCCGGAAGGCCTGACCTGCAAGGTCGAGAACGACGGTCTCAAGGTCACGCTCACGGGCGTGGACAAGCAGGCCGTCGGCGAAGCCGCCGCCCGCATCCGCGACTTCTACCCGGCCGAACCCTACAAGGGCAAGGGCATCAAGTACGAGGGCGAACACATCCGCCGCAAGCAAGGCAAGAAGGTCGCCTAACCGGCGTCAAGGAGAAACGAAATGTTCAATCGCAAAGTTCAGCGCCAGAAGCGGCATCTCCGCCTTCGCCAGCGCGTGGTCGGCACGGCGGCTCGTCCGCGCATGTCGATCTGCATCAGCAACAAGCACATGTACGTGCAGTTCATCGACGACGATGCGGGGCGCACCCTCGCGTCCGCCAGCACGATCAAGGAGACCAAGGCCAACCTCGAGGTCGCCAGGGCGCTCGGCGCCAAGGCCGCCGAGAGCGCCAAGGCCGCCGGCATCTCCACGGTCGTCGTGGACCGCGGCGGCTTCAAGTACACGGGCCGCGTCGCGGCGATCGTCGATGCGGCGGTCGCGGCGGGGCTTTCCATCAGCAAGAAGGAGGACTAAAGAATGGCTCAGAATCGTGACAAGCGCGGCGACATGAACGCCCAGGACGATCTCGACGAGCATACCGTGTTCATCAACCGCTGCGCCAAGACCGTCAAGGGCGGGCGCCGGATGTCCTTCTCCGCCGTCATCGTGGTCGGCGACCGCGAAGGGCGCGTGGGCGTCGGTTTCGGCAAGGCCAACGAGGTGTCGGACGCGATCCGCAAGGGCGGCGAGGCCGCCCGCAAGGACATGCGCAAGATCACCCTCCACGGCAAGACGATCCCGCACGACGTCGAAGGCACCTGCGACGGCGGCCGCGTGATCCTGAAGCCCGCGCCGGCCGGTACCGGCCTCATCGTCGGCGGCGGCATGCGCCCGGTCCTCGAAGCGCTCGGCGTCAGCGACGCGGTGGGCAAGTCCCTCGGCTCGAAGAACCGCCTCAACGTGGTCAAGGCCACGATGAACGCGCTCCTCAAACTCCGCTCGGCGGAAGAAATCGCGGCTGTCCGCGCATAAGGAGAAAGACAATGGAACTCAGCACTCTCACGAACACCCCGGGTGCGCGCACCGCGCGCAAGCGCGTCGGTCGCGGCTGCGGCTCGGGACTCGGCAAGACGTCGGGTCGCGGCCACAAGGGCCAGAACGCGCGCAAGGGCCACAAGCACAAGCTCCAGTTCGAAGGCGGCCAGATGCCGCTCGTCCGGCGTCTGCCGAAGCGCGGCTTCAACAACGCCCGCTTCAACGACAAGGCGCTCGCGGTCAACCTCTCCGATCTCGAGAAGAATTTCGAGGCCGGTGCGGAAGTGACGCCCGAGACGCTGGCCCAGAAGGGATTCTGGGACAACAAGCAGCCGAAGCTGAAGCTCCTCGCCAAGGGCGAACTCACCAAGAAGCTCACCGTCAAGGGTGTGCCGGTGTCCGCCGCGGCGAAGGCCAAGATCGAGGCTGTCGGCGGCTCCGTCGCCTAACGCGGCGGTCGCGGTTCATCGGACTGTAGCTCAGTTGGTAGAGCACGACACTTTTAATGTTGGGGTCGCGGGTTCGATCCCCGCCAGTCCGACCAAAAATGCAGTTTCACCCGGTCAAGGGTGAAACTCATTTTTTTTGATAAACGCGTCTGCGGCGTCCGTCAAATCCCCTTGACCGCAGTCATCAGTTCGCGGAGCTTGCGGTCGGGGGTCTTGCTTTTCAGTTCGCGCACCGCCGCGACGTCGCGCGACCCGACGCGGTAGAAGACCGCCCGCGCGCCGGCGACGTCGATGTGCCGGATGCGCGCGCGCGCGCACGCCACGCGCAGTTCGCCCAGCCGCAGCAGCCGTTTCGCCGCCGGCGGCGGCGGGCCGAACCGGTCGGCGAGCTCCGCCGCGAGCGCCTGGACGACTTTCACGTCCGTCGCCTCCGCGAGCCGCTTCATGAAGCTCATGCGCTGGGCGTCCTCCTCCACGTAGCCGTAGGGAAGCGCCGCGGCCGCCGTCTCGTCCGTCGAGGCGGGCGAGAGGTCGAGGAAATCGAGGTTGAGCCCGACATCGACCACCTCGGCGACCTTTTCGCCCTTGAGCCGCGCGATCGTGCGCTGGAGGAGCTGGCAGTAGAGCGTGAAGCCGACGGCGGCGATGTGGCCCGACTGCTGCGACCCGAGCAGGTTGCCCGCGCCGCGGATCTCCAGGTCGCGCACGGCGAGGTTGAAGCCCGCGCCGAGCCCGCCGTGGCGCTGGAGCGCGGCGAGGCGTTCGCGCGCGTCGGCGTCGATGAGGCCCGACGGCGGCAGGAGGAAGATCGCGCGCCCCTGCGCGGCGGCGCGCCCGACGCGCCCGCGCAGCTGGTAGAGGTCGGCGAGGCCGAACGTCTGCGCCTCGTGGACGAGGATCGTGTTGGCGCGCGGGATGTCGATGCCCGATTCGATGATGGTGGTCGACAGCAGCAGGTCGTACGCGCCGCGCTCGAAGTCGCGCATCTT
>OCTW011210983.1_pt1 | contig 10590 bp, 3 predicted proteins | sample 1539671 | NCBI WGS metagenome assembly OCTW01 (sample SAMN02144230, study PRJEB22623) | gut metagenome | biome: sheep rumen | host: Ovis aries | place: New Zealand
TGACAGGAGCTGGCAAACCGCGTGATGCACATTCTTTTCGTACCTGATCTTCGATAGAATGATTGCCCGATTTATGAATAAATCTCGGTGCAATAAAGGGCGTATAGCATTCCCAAACCTTTGATTTACAAATCACAGATGGCGTTTTGCCCCATCTGTCTTTGAGCTGTTTACGCATCATTTGCAATGATCCCACTCCAGCGACAGAAACTATCATTGCAGGACAATCTGTTGCATATATTGTTCTGATAGACATTAACGCTCTTTGTGCCTGTTCATCCAGTTTCATTGCTGCATAAACCAGAACATGATCGATGCGTTTGTCACCATCCAGATCCAAAGGAAGATAACATGCATGTTGATGAGGGCCTTTCAATGGATTGCATTCACGATCTTTTCCTATCAGACATGGACAGTCACATTTTTCTCCCTCATTCAGCGTTTTTGTCAATTTTTCTACGGCAGCCTTGTGTATCTTTTCCATCCACATCAGCGCGTCAGTCAATAATGGCCTCACTGTTCCTTTAACGGTATCGGATGTTAATGCCAACAACACGCATTCTACAGGCTCAAGATGTGACTTTACAAATGATACCTGTGCCGCTGCAGGTTCCAGTGCATCAGACTTTCGCCAGTAATATACTTTTCTGGAACCTGGTGGCTGGCTCCAATTGGCATCGCGCCATTGTGATGTCGATAGACACAAACATCCGAGGATATCTTCAGGTAACTTCAGGGCTTTAGATTTTTTCTGCGGTTTTGGCTGTCGTTTTAACCATTCAGAATAATAGTTTTGTTCAACAGGCGCATACAAACTGATTTGATCCCATCCCTGTCTGGCACAGTCATTCATATCCACTGGTTTAACCCAATTATCATCTGGTTCCGATGTATCTTCATCCAAAGAGGCTTCAATCCACGATTCTCGACGCCCCAAATAGGCCATGCTACAAACAAGGTTTTCAAGGCATCCAACTTCGCTTTCATTCAAGTCTACTGGCCAGTACACTTTTAACAGCTGGGAAGATGTACTATTCGATTCTGCAATGCGTACAAATGCATCCAACACCTTTGCACAGTCTCTTTTGGTAGAATCATACAAAGGCATATAATGTCGTGTATGAGCAACTGCTCCCACTGGCAATAAATAGGATGGCAGACAGGCAGAAAGTTTATTCAAAAGACTGCGTGCAGAGGCCGGAATGGTCTGAATATCATCCCCCCAGTTTTGTTTCGCAAAACCGACTGCAATCAGTGATCTGAGAAGACGCCAGGGAGATGGCGGCCATTCAACAAGTCCCTCATTCGCGTGGTTTCCCCATGGAGTCGCATGATATTGCCCGTTCGTAAAACGGATTGATATTGTAATGGACATGTTCCACTCCACTTATTGGTTAATGTAAAGAGTATATCTGTTCATCATGCTATCGGCTTTCGCCGATACGCATGATTGGCCGCGCTATTGCTTCGCAATACGCGCGGCCAGTGCGGCTATTTGCCTGCCAGTGGCATGGCAAATACGCCGCACCTGCTGATTATTCTTTATCCTTAGACTTTTTCTCTTTTGATTTGTCTTTTTCTTTATACGATACAGTTGTAATGTTGTTCTCGTTTGCAAAAAAACCGCTTTTTTGGCACGCCTGAATACTTTCCCGAACAGCCTTTTCCAAATCACTTAGTTCTGGCAAAACATAAGAATGCTCGTTTTCTGAATGATAATTATAGTCAGACTTTACTTTCAGATCACAAGCTGTTCTCAGACGCATGCCGCCATCAATAAATGATCGGATTTTGTATAAAGAAATCAGAATTATCAGATTGGTTACATCTTCCGGCAAACCATAACTATAAATCTGTTCCAAATCTATCGAGAAGTATGCGATCATTTCTCCCGATGTAAATTCTTCGCGATGAAATGGTACATTGCCAAAACCTTTTGACGTGTCGCCAGATGGATCGACAGAATCATTTTTCACACCGCCAGACGCCGCAACGTTGATATGGGTTGCTTCAATAAACGCAGACAAAGCACGTGGAATTCTCAAACGGCCACCGGCATAGTCGCTTTTAGAAATAAATACGCCATGTATGAGTGCATTCAAATCATACTTTGCTACAATTTCATAAAAGCGCTTTTTATTCACGATGCCGATTTCTTTGGGAAATTCTTTGGCAAGTATGTCGGGAATCGTTTTATTCTCTCCCTCAAGTATGTATGGGCTATTGATGCGATGCGCTTCAATCAGGCTGGATGTGAGATAATTGCCATCTTTGGTCACTTGAATATACGGCAGACCTTTGAATGCATCTTTGAGTTCCTGCCTGCCCTCATCCCATATCTGCAATTCGAGGCGATTGGCCATGCTTTGCGCGGATTCGACGAGCAGGCAATCGACATCACCGGCCTGATAGGTGGCTGCGCCCAGATCTGGAAATCCAGTCGGCTGAAATCGCGTTCCCTGAATGGGTTCTACGGGGACATTGAATAAAAGGCGACGAAGGTTGGTGCTTGGGAGAATACTCATAAAAAACTCCTTTTAGAGAAAAGATGTTCCTGTTGAACTTGTATCCGGGCGTTGCGGGGCGAAGTCCCGCAGAGGGGGTAGCGGCGTATTTGCTTTGCAAATAGCCGCGCAGGGGGAGACTTCCCCCAACAAATTCAACTCAGAACAAAGTTATAAAACGCATAGTAGTATGATGATGTTGCCTACGAATTATCCGTTTCATCGGTTGGCCTGCACAATTGCGAAATAAGACGCCCAAGTGCGTATGAATCGATTGGAAATAGCAACGATGCGGCGACGCGCTGTGCCAGGGATTGATTTGCAACAATTGTTTGCAGATAGGGTTTTAGACCAGATGAAGTCAATCGTCTGATAGCAGTCTGTCCTGCGGCTCGAATATTATTTGCGAGTAGCAGGTTCAGAATGGATGCGTCAGCTTTCACTGTAAACGATTGTTCCTTTTTCTGTTTTAACAAATCTGTAGGGAACGCTAAACGTATTAAAGAATAGATGGCAGGCAATGAAGTTTGTTCTGTATTTGCACCTTTCAATTTATCGTTTTCAATTGCATTCCAGTCTGAAATCGCCATAAGTGGCTTGGCAAGAGCCCAAATCTTATCGTCATTGAGAGATGCATTCAGAAAGGCAGCAATATCATTGAGTGTTGCAGAACAGCCATGCGCACAGGCAATCGGAAATGTTCCGTTTTGCATTTTTAAGATTCTACGGCGCAAAATATTTGTTGCATCCTGTATAAATTGTCCCGAATGGGCGACATATTCCGGGGAAGCTTTTCCGAAAGTATAAGATTGCCAGCTTTTTTTATCTGCATTCCATTCAAAAGGAAGGAAATACCCACGTAATGTATTATATCGCTCAAGCTCAACAGAATTGTCATGTTTTGAAGTTCCGCAAACATTGGCAAGTGATAGCGCCAGTCGCAATTCAGGTGAGTTTTTATAGTTTGGCAGTAAAGTTATCCACTCGGGAGGAAGATTTTTGAGCGGCATTGGGGGGCGATCCGGCATTTTTGCACTGACATGCGCTCCAAGTGCACATTCGAGTTCACCCATAGCAATCAGCAGCGTTTCCCAGCGCGCGGGACTGGCATTTTTTAATATAGCCATCAGGGCTTCATTTGTGCTGCTATAAAGCGATTTCAGTTTGTTGGATGCATTATCGCTGTTGATATATACAGCCATGTTATCCAGCCATTCGGCTGCATGATCGATGACTTCCTGATGTGCCTGAGCGGCAACATTCCAACGGCCAAGAGATATTGCAAGATATGCCTGACCGTTCCTTTCGAGGTAGCCATATCGTTCGAATGCACTAATGCCACGGGCTGTGCCAAGACGACCAATTGCACGGGCGATTTCGGCCGGATGTACTGCTGTTTTGTCTCCAAGCTGAACTCTGCCTTGTTCAAAAATATCAGACACTTCCCGAAGCGATGATGGCTTATTCCAGATTGGAACCCACTGTTCTCCGCGTGAGTTTTCACTGTTGACAGCTCCACCATAACCAATGCCCTGACCAAAGATGGCAAACGGCGCACTTCCTGATGGCAGCTGCTCTGTATTGCATCGACGAACGACGCCGGTGGCAAATAGAATGGCCCCTTCAAGCATTAATATATAATCCCAGGGATTGACGCGGCTGCCACAATCAAAAGTATTGCTGGCATTTGCTTTGCCGCCGACTGCAGCCGGCGAAAAAAATCCGATGGGAGATTCTGTTAATCCGGTCGTCACTTCTAAATTATAAAGTGCCAAATCCAACAACTGGCGTGCATTTGATGTTGCATGACAATCTGATTTTGATATTTCAAGCAACTCTGTTAATCTCTGCATGAAATTATTGGTAAAATCAAGGCGACCGTCATTTCCACCTGTTCCCAGTATGGCGGGATAATTAGGTTTTTCGTTGTCTGTCAGAATGGCTACCGCTGACAGCCATTCTGCGGCACAGTCTCTCAAATGTTTTTTTAGCTTCAAAATGAGATCAGTTTTTTGTTTATCTTTGGGCTGGTTTTCTGCATCACCCAGAATATTTTGAGCCATACTAATTGTATTTCTGTAGTTTTCAAAACGCTCAGACTGACTTTGAAGAATCTTATTAATCGCCTCCTGATTGTCTTTTTTATAAAAGCCGCTCCCGCCGTTCCATGGTGCAATAATTGGCGTAGGTTTGTATTCATCTGCAAAGAATTGAAGCAATTCTTCTCTGGATAAAAAAGAAGCTAGTACAGCGTGTTCATTTTCCCACCACAGACGGGCATTAGGGTCCTTTTGTTCGCTCACGAGCCGCAAAATGCCCAATGCTTTTAGATAGTTTGCCAATGGTGTTGGTGTACAGCCTGTAAGATGTATGATGTGAATACTCATAATAAAACCTCCGGCTATTCAATCGTGGACGGCACCGACAAACCTTTAGATGCCTGTATATCTGCAACGCGAACAAGTGATTCGAACCAGGCAAGCTGGTATGGCCCGTATTTTTCGATAATCTGATGAACTCGCTCGCTCCAGCTTGCACCGTAGCGATTGGACAATCCCATATTGGCAATATCCAAATGCAGTTCAACTGCTGGCGTTTGTATATTTTCATTATCCGGTAAAATGATATCAATCGTTGGAAGTATATCATTTTCGTATATGCCGCGAATTGGCATGTCGTATTTTTCTTTAGCAATTTCGCGCAGACCCTTTTGGTCTGCAGGTGTCGCATGGAGTGCAGCCCTGACTTTGCCATGATGTGCCGCGACCAGATAAATCAACAAATTGAATTCATCCCGGCTGAGTTCGTTCAACAGAAGTCCAATTTCTGACGATTGACCTTCTGATTCAATTGGTTTGATTACCCCAAGGTCAATATAATCCTGCCAATCTCCGAGCAAAGCCGGATGCATTCGATTTGTTTGAGCGAGTATTTCGATAATTCCAAGGGCGCTGGCGAATTCATGGCGAATCCATTTGTGCTTTGGCGGTTGCCATTTGTCTTTTGGGGCTTTTGCATAATTACAATTTGCATTTTCCTTAATCATACTTTGAAATTCAGGATGACACTTTCCATAGTCGTGCAGAGATAACGCAAGTAATAGAATTCTCGATATATCATCAGGCAATGAAAGCTTTTGACTAAAATACTTCCCCCAGTTGATCGCTTCGGCATCGTGAACAGCAATTGTCTGGTAACACTCGGTCATACTGAGGTTATCAGCATCCTGACCGGAGTCTGCCTGAACATCGGCTGGTGTGCTGGAATGATCCAGCTGTGGTATTGGTGCAACGACATCAGATGGATCGCCGGTAAAACCGCGTTCAGAGCTATAACCACCGACCTTTTGATTGAGCAATACAATTCTTCCTGGCTGAATCGGTGAATTTAACGGCTCCCAGCAGTTATCGAGATAGTTCCAGATAAATGATGTGGATTTTAAATCTTTTTTCTTTTCTTTCGCTTTTTTTAGAAATCCATCTTTAAAATTATTGATCGCATAAACCGGTACACTGCACAGCTCAACCCTGTTCGGCTGAATGTGATTGAGTTCGGAAATATCTTTTACGGAATCCAAATCTCGCCAAAATACACTGCAGTTTCTATCATCACCTGTGCGGATATATCTTGAAATATCCAAGTCAGCTCCCGTCAAATCTGCGGTTGTATCGAACAGTTCACCGATTTCGTGACGCATCAGCAAATGCTGTGGTTCGTAGGGATATAATGCCTGGACGTCATCGGGCTTCAGGCTAGCATCCAGTAAATCCAGGTGATACAATGAGGCGTCTTCTAGTTTTTTCACTGCCAAATCTCTCGCAGCGTTCAGTTCATCGATGTCGTAGGGAAGAGCATTCGTTGCTTTTGACGTGTCGATATCAATCACATGTATTTCGCCATGTCCGCCATATCTTGCGCATCGGCCAAATCTTTGAATCAACGATGACCATGGGGCTAACTCCGTCACGAGAATATCTGCGGAAATATCGACACCAGCTTCGACGACCTGTGTGGCAATTACTAATTTCTGATGCCCGAAGTTTTCCCGACTCAAAAAAGTTTCTCGCCACTGGTTGCGTTCGAACCCTCTGAATTGCGAATGAATGAGACGGATTTTTCTCGCAAGTGATTTGTCTTTCTTAATGATTTGCTCATACAGGTTCGTTGCGCGTTTGACCGTGTTGACGACGACTAGAATCGTTTTTTCGTCATTCAGGTGCTGCAGGTACATGGATAAAATGTAGTCTGTCAGCAATTTGTCATCCATGAAGTTTTCCAAAGCTAGTGGTTTATCAGTCTCTCTCCAGATGGACTGATGCTGATCGGATTCCGACAATTTGAGGATATCTGATTCGAGGAATTCGACCATTTGAACCGAATCGACAGATTTGAGCCATGATGGCTGAAGTGTGGCGCTCATCCACCATGAATAGCAAGGACGACACATTTTTTGTGTAACTTCATTGCGAAACTGCTGCAGCTGTGCGCTGGTCGCAAGTCCCACATCCATGAGCTGAACTTCATCCAGCACCCATAAACAATCATTATTGAGCAGTGAAAAATCCATGGGCCAGCGAGCGCGGGCAACACCATAGCCGCGGTTCAGAGCACGGGAGAGCAGCATATCCTGAGTCCCCACCAGAATGGCGTTCTTTTCAGGTTCAAGATGATAGTCTTTAGTTGAAATACCACCCATGAGCACATGAACATCGACATCCATATCGTGACTAGAGACGATTTGACGCAGTGTTTCTGCCGTTTGCTCGACCAGTGTCCGCATTGGGAGACACCACACAAGCCGTCTTGACCAATGCGCATTTTTTAGGACCACTCGCTGATACAGCCATGCCGCGGCCACGCCAAGTGTTTTGCCAAATCCTGTTGGGATTGAAATAAGGCGATTGCGAATATCTGCGTCTTCACCAAGTCTTAGCTGCCATTCATAGGGGCGCTTATCACTGCAGAGTCTTTCAAAAAACTGACCATACTGACTCATTTGATACCCTCCTGATGTTGTGGTCATCCATTATCGGCGACCTGATGACATTCAGTATGGCAGGTGAAGATTCATGAGTCAAACGATTTTTGATTTCCAGTTCATTTTATTTATAAAACTTTCTGTGGGTTGATTAATCAAAAAATTGCATCGCAGCCAGTTCTTGAATATGGTTAATCCGCCTGTGCATGCCGGCCTCATTGAAGCCAGTTTATTTTATTTATTCTTGGATCCAAAAGACCATTCCGGTAACGCACAGGTATTTTTTTTACCCTCACTCATCCCAGAGCAGTTTCCCTATTTCAGCTGTATCTGCCAGGTGCACCACGAGCGGCAGCCATTTGGGTTCGCCATTGGCGGCTTTTTTGCCCCAAAGAGCCTGTATTTTAGCTTCATTACCCATCTTCTACCCCATCAGGAACGAGTGCTTATTTTTGCATATTGGTGGTGTTCACCCATGGCGAGTGTACCTAATTGTTGCGATAGGCTCAAGCTGATCATTTAGCAGATCATTGGGCAAATTGGGAAATGATCCGGATTCGAAGTATTTCGATTTGGGTGATGGCGAAGATTGGCAAATTATACATTCGGATATAAAAATGGTTACAGTGTATCTGTAAATACGATTGAACGCACCATGGATTGGTGCACAGCCTGATGAATTGTGCGGTAGCAACAAAAAAGTCCGTATTTGATGGTAGGGGGACTTTATGTGGTCGCATGAAAGCCAATGGTGTAGTGCGTCGGTCTGTCAACGTAGATTATTTGAATATATGTGAGAATCGTATTTTGTGGCAACGGCTATCGGCTTATCGCCGATACGCCGTATGCAGCCGGCCTATTCCCTGCGGTCATACGACCGGCTATTTATCTTTGGCAATGCCGCATTGCTGTGCTTCGAATGCATGTCCGTACACCGAAGATCATATTGTGTAATCTCATTGGGCGTTGTTTTTACACAAAAAAAAGTCTGTGCGTATTTGCTTGCAGGGGCGACCCGAAAGCAAATAGCACAGACCAAAGCGGCGTAATGGCGCAGCCATAGCCGCGAAAAGCAAGGCGTATGGCGGCATTGCCGCCATAGCCGCGTTTAGAATATATTAATTAATCGCGTTCAGAAGATATTAATTAATTTCACATCCTGTAATTTCGATTTCGTCCGTATTGTTAGATTCGTTACATTCGACGGTCGTTTTGCCACCTTTGCCATCGTCATTGACGACGAGTAATATCTTATCAGAGACTTTGGATTGTATTTCACAGCTGACCGGCAGGCATCCACCGATGGGAACGTTCTCGGTAGTATAGGACGTGCAGAGCAGCGTTTTATCTCCATTTTCCTGGATTTGATAGAACGTGGCAGGCATCTTGCGGGCGACCATTTTTGTACCGCGGTTGCAGACGACAGCATTCAAAGTAATTGTGCCATTCTTGTCTATGCCGCAGACGCTGGCAGCATCGGTGAATTTACCGGTGATATCCGGTGCAGTATTGGCACCGCGGACGCCCTCGATATTCTTTCGATAGTTGTTCATGGTGGCATCGGTGAAATTCTGTTTCCAACTGGAAAGTGCAGGAACAGAGCCGTCCGGATTGATATTCGTAATCGAAAATGCATGCTGGTTCCAGATATCTCTGGAGGATACCCAGCGATCCAGACGATCGCGCAGCACGACCAGGCCCTGATGTGAATCGCCATTGCGATGATAGGCACGGCAAACCTTGCCATCGCTTTCTTTTTGCGGTGCAAGCGGTGTTGTACATTGATATTGCTGCATCAGCTTGCCTTCTGAATCGTATTGCCAATTGCATTGATCATCAGAGGTGCATCTGCAGTAGCCATCGACGCACTTTTGGCTGAAGCAATCGCCATTTTCGACGCATTTGACACCATGATGCAGTTCATCAATCTGAGTGCAGCCTGGTGCTACAGAGTTGGCCATGATGACGATTTCGACGGATTCATCCTTATCCATATCGGAGATGGTTGGATATTCGCGATCAATTTTGGACATGCGATAGCTCGAAAACAGGACTTCGCCGTTTTTACCATCGAGAATGCGCGTAAAACATTCATCGCTGTAGACGACTTCTGCCTGACCATCGCCATCGAAGTCGAACAGTGACGAAGAGGAAACGGTATTGTCGGCATCCTGGCTCTTAATGGACCAGAGAGTATATTTATCCTGGCATTTATCGTTCTTTTCTGTGCACTGGGGATCGAAGACGCTGTATTTATTTTTGCCGCCGACGGCGATTTCCGGCAGTTTATCGGCATCGAAATCGCCGATAGTCGGCGCACCGGCCTGACCTGAATTGACAGTAAATACTTTTTGTCCGGAAAGTGTATAAATACTGATGGATTCTCCGCTCGCGACGACTTCTGCTTTGCCATCAAGTTTGGTAAAATCAAAGGATTCCGGCTTATCGCCTGGGGTTCCGAAATCTGCAAAGGCAAAAGTTTCGCCATCGATTGCGAAATCATAGGCTTTTTCCCAGGAATTCTTTTTCGAATCCCATCGCACGATTCCCGAAGATGTAATGGCTTCGACGCTGCCATCCAAATCGAGGTCGCCGGCGATCGTCACACCTCCGAAGCCGGTATTTTGAGCCTTCGGATTGAGGCACTTTCCGTCTTCGCCCTGAAGGACATATTGCTGGTACAGAATTTCAGGTTTTCCGTCGCCATTAATATCGTGAATGCTGGCACCGCCCCAGGCTTTTTTGCCGCCGCATCCGGATGATGTCCACCCATTGACATATTTCTTTTGTTTGTCATCCCATTTGAATGTCGTGATTTTATCATGGGAATTGGAAATAATCTCAATTTTGCCGTCTCCGTCGAGATCGGCGAGGCTGATCTGGTCGCTGCCGCTGCCGACGTCGCTGTTAGGAATTGCTTGCAGTTCTTCGCATGTCTCTGCATTGAAGATACGAATACTTCCATCCATTCTTGCTATAATTTCGGAAGAACCATTGCTGTCAAACGGGGTGTCGGCGACGAGAACTGTCGATGCATCATTGCTACTCGCTTTGAGTGACCATGTACATTGAACGGATGCTTCAAACATGCCTTTTACGGTTTTAAAG
>OCTW011582425.1_pt1 | contig 10589 bp, 1 predicted proteins | sample 1539671 | NCBI WGS metagenome assembly OCTW01 (sample SAMN02144230, study PRJEB22623) | gut metagenome | biome: sheep rumen | host: Ovis aries | place: New Zealand
CGAGGCCTGTGCCTTCTGGAGCTTGTCCCATGCCGACAATTCCGCCTTCGTCGCAGTCCCTGCCGCGATCTTCGCCTCAAGGTCGTCGTAACCAGGGTCGTGTATCGTCACCGTGCAGACACGCTCCTCGCCAAGTTCCATGCCCACCGGCTCCGCAAGTTGCAGCGTGAAGAACTCGTCGTCTTCAACAGTCTTGTCCGTCTTTGTCGGGATCGTGATTACCTTCTCTCCGACCTCGCCCGCCTCCCAGCTGAGCGTCAGCGGGAACTTCAGCCCGCCCTTCGGCGTCACGCCGTCCACCGCGCCCTTCGCTAAATCAAGGTCCGCCGCCGCCGCGGTGTTGTACGTCAGATACACCTTCACGCTACTGGCCGTGTACAAATTCCCGCCCGTCACGCGGATTACGGCATTGCTTCCCTCTTCCGTTTCGACAATCGCCTCATTGAACTTCGCGTTCCCCGTCGTCGGCGCGACGGTGTTCCACCATGCGGGGTCGGTCTTGATTGCGGGATTGTGGTCGAAGACTATGTCCGCGCTGTTGGAAATGACCAGGTTCGCGGGGGCGTCCGCGCGCACGCAGATGCTGTAGGTGATGTGTCCCTCGCCGCGATGCGTCTCGTCGTTCGGCGGAAGGAAGCCGGCCACGATGTCCGTCGGCCAGCCCGTGTCGGTCGTCGGATCGACGATGCGCATGTACCATTTCGCCTGGTAGGGGCACGCGTCCCGCGTGCCCGCGTCGCCGTTCTCCTCCAACACCAACTCCGTCCTCACGACGAAGTTCGTGCCCTTCATCGTCACCTCGCTCGTGCCGCTGCTCTTGTCGACCAACCCCAGGTCGATCTGGTCGCCGAACGCCACCTCGTGCATCTTGAACGTGCTCCAGTCGAGATACTGGCTCAAACTGTTCGTGACATACACCTCCTGCGCCGCCGCCGTCGCGTTCGTCTTGTTCTCGAAGTAGATGGTGTAGGTCAACTCCTCGCCCGGCTTCACGAAGCGCTGAGTTTCAGGGTCGCCCACGCCCAGCGGCCCCGCCATTTCGTTGGGGTCGTAGGAACGCGGAATATTTGGCGTCTTTTTATCATCATATGGTTGATAAGGCGGATCTGGCACTGGGCAGGAGGCACAACAGAGCGGATACTCATTGAATCCCGGCGCATACGCTTCATATGTTCCACGCCAAGCCCCCAGACGATATGCCAGATCACGCATGACATCCATTGCGTCATCCAGTCTTTTCTTCTCGTCCCAGAATTTTCGGCAAGCCTGCCATGTCTCATATAAATCGTTTCCAAGAGTTACTACTGTTGAAGCTCCGTCGACCAACTTCCCGAATTTAGAATAATCGCCAAAATGGGAGTAATACGATTTGTTGTTCAACTTGTCTGTGATGTATTTTATCGTCTTGGTTGCAAGTGTAACTTTCTCAACATCGTCCACTGCGCCAGAGAGGATGTCCACCGCATCCTTGAAGCTAGACACTTCTTCAGGAGATAAAATCTGATTTTCCTCTGCCAATTTATCTAAGCGATCTCTAACAAGCGTATTAGCAACATCCAAAGCGGCTCTCTGCAATGCCGACGCCTTGCCCTTTGACCATTTCGCCCAAAATGCATCCCACGCCAGATTAGAAAATTTATGGACAGCCCAAAAGCTTTCAGCGGCAAACTTCCAACCATCAACGTATATAAGGTTACGTTGAAACTCCTTTAAGGCCTTCTCATACTCATCTCTGATTCGCCGATCCCTAGTGTATTTATCCCTGTTGTGCTCGCAATCGTAATCCCCTGCTGGAGGCCGCGGAGCCCCATAACTGAGAAAGATATTCCAACTCTCCCAGAAATACTCCGAAAAGATATTATATGCATTGCTAGGATCGAACCAGTCTCCTATTTCGGCCATGGCATTCTTGACTTTTTCCCAAAGGCTCCCAGAGTTAACAGTACGCAACATTAATGGATTCATTTCACCTTGTGCGGAAGTGTTGCTCTGCATTGTACCCATCAATTGACTCTGTCCAACAATCTGCAAACTCAAGTTGGTTGTAACATCTGTCTCTGCAAAAACAACAAGGCCATCCTCATATTCTATCGAACACTCATCTCCATAAAACAATCCCAAGGCGTAATACCCCTTCGGCAAATCTCCGAAAGCAAACGTTCCATCCTCTTCGACTCTCCTTATCTGCTCCAATCCTACCCCACTTAATCTGACATTGCAGTATTTTGCATTTGCCCTGCCATTCACCACACCAGAAATTGTCAAGAAAGAATGTGGCGACAATTCTATCGAAGCAGGAGTTTCGTCACTGTCATAAACAAAGAACTGTTCGCATAATTTCTCAGTTTCTTCACAAACCACAACTCTGTAAAGACCTTCGCACAATCCAGTAAAATTGCAGGTATGCATTTCATCAAATCCGGAAATAAGCGAGATTCCACTTGAAACGTGGGTCAAATAAAGGATGCTATCATCCGGGAAACCATTGCCAATGATTTTACAACCATTTTTCTTGCGCGCAATCAATCGTATACCAGTATAATCACATCCCTCCTCAACCTCAATTTCCTCATTCAAGGCAGAAATATCAGCCGAGAATTTCATCGAATAAAGTCCTGAATGGACACGATCAAACACAAACATTCCGTTATAATCCGACTCGGCAAAGTAGGCAACATTTGAATTCCACAATGTTACACCGATGTTTCCAAGGGCTTCCCCATCCTCGTCAAACACGACACCAGAAACTGTTGAAAACACTTCGTTTGTCGAAATACGGCAAGCAATTTCATATACCTTCGCAAAATCCGTACCATCTCCATACATACGGCCAACGCGAGTTGTGGCAGTGGCAATGTTATTCATATATGACGCTGACGTTTTCCAATATTCTCCTACTTGCGCCTTATCTAGCGAAGTCCCCAACGCAAGAGATTCTCCATCATCAGCACCAGGGACAAAATAGAAACTTATTCTACGAGAATAACCCGATGGCAAATATCCCGCCGAGAGAGTATCTCCAGCCGCCACGAATTGAACCGTCTCGTATTGGGAGTCATTTCCGATATAACCCACCCTACCTTTCGGTTTTAGTATCGCTCCATCTCGTCCAACAACACTCACCTGCAAGACCTGCGCCATAATATCCGCATTGCCGTCGTTACCATACTCAACATAGCAAATCGCCTTGCGGCCTTCTCTCACCGAATCCGGTACGACGAGCCTCGCCCAGAAATGTCCCTTCCCCTCTGTTTTCATCACCGCAACCGCACCCGGCAGTTCTGCTGCGTTCTCGCCGTTCTCCACGCGCACGGCGTAGGTCTGTCCAGCCGTGAGCGCCGCGCAGTCGACGGTGGCGATGAGGTTGCCGGAGGCGTCTTTCTGCGGCGCGTTGAGGGCAACGCGCCCTACCGAGCTAATGAGCGAAATCGCATTCGTTTCACCAAAGCCCGCGCCCGTAATGGTGAGCGTGGTCGTGCCGCTTGATGGCAGTGTCGCGGGCGTCACGCTGGTGATGGTCATCTGCGTCGATTCGGTCGAGAGGTTGTAGGTCGTTGTCGTGTCGCTCTCGAGAATCACGTACACGTCGGTGGCGCCGTCGGGGACGCGGAACATCACGCCGTCGCCGGACGCGGTCATGGAACCGGATGCACCGGAGCGCGCCCCTCCCGGCATGAAGCCGAAGCCCCAGGTCGCCTTCACGCCAGCCGGGACGTCGAACTTCACCATGCGGTTGTCATCGTTCTCACCGAACGCGAGCTTCAGGACCGTCGACGTGCCGCCGTTGATCACGCCTTCGCGCGCAATTGAAGGATCGAGCGCCTCTAGGCCCACGGATACCGCTCGTTCGCCCGTCAGCGCGTTGTTCGCGGCAAGCGATCCCTCGAAGATGTCGTGGTAGCTGTTCACGTTCACCTTCGGGTACCATGTACCTTCCGCAATCGCAGGCACGGTGAAGTAGCCGGAGCAGAACACGCTGCCGCCTACACCGATGCGGCTCGACGTCGTCTTGACGCCCAGCACGACCTCGCGTCCGCTCTCCGAAACGAGCGACACCGTGTCGCGCCAGGCGGCTTCGACTTCGCGTCCGCCGACGTTTGCAATCTCCCATTTCACGAAGAGAAGCTGCCCGGGAACGGCGTTTGTCGTCGTCCGCACGCTCTGCGGCACGAGGTCGATGTCGCTCACCACGTCGCGCGGCATCACTTCACAGATGCCGATGTCGGCAAGCTGTCCGACAAGCTCTTCGCCATGTTCGACAATCGTTATGCGAGGCTGCCCATAGTAATCGTATTCGGGCGCAGCCGCACTGTCGGCTGCGTCAACGCATGGCGACCCCTCCATCACGCGGAAGTCGCCGTTCGCAGGATCGACGAAGAGCGGGTCGCCCCAGATGTTGCCGCCGGAGCCAACACGCCCACATGACTGCAGCCCATAACCTTCTGGGTTCCAGAAAACACAATTTGCCACATCAATCGACGATGGCGGATCTCCATGTGAACTACCACCCAGCTCGCACCATCCAAGGCTACATTCGTTGAAAATGCAATTACTGTAAGTAGGCTTGCCACTCCAATGCGACCAATAACACATGCCCACATTGTTACCATAAAACACACAGTTTACATATTCATTTAGCGAGCCCCTGTACGGAGCAGTTGCATAGCCGGTGTTTATCACGACCGTATTTGTTGCAGCAATCGCACCGCCCCAATTCCAGATACCATCGTATTCTGCATGTGCAACAATGCAATTATTAAGCGTCAACACACCAGAATTACGTGTCTCGACTATGCCTCTCTCATTACCCTTGCCCGCATACATCATAGTCGTGTATTCAAAATCTGCCTTTCCAGAGACCCAAATACCTTGCCAGTCACCACCAGCAGGACGCGAATTTGAACCATCACCATTCGTGTCACCCGAATACGAATCATCCTTAATAGACGTTATAACAATCGGCGAAGCTCGCGTACCCTTTGAAATAAGCGAACCACCAGCGGACACCTCTATCTTGGCTCCCGTCTCCATTTTCAGAACAGTTCCTGCAGGAATGGTGAGCGAACCGCCGCTTGCAATGGTGAGCGTGCCCGAAACGCGGTACGTACTGCCGCGCGAGAGCGTCTTCTGCGTGGCGATCGTGCCAGTGAGCGCGTTGTTCTGCGTGATGCCACGAAGCTCCGTGTCGTCGCCGAAGGTGAACGCACCCGCAAGATAGTAGGCGTCCATGGGCGGGGCCACCGTGAAGCCGTCGTTCAGCGTGTCGCCGCCAACCGTGTCGTCGTTGATGTGCGTGAACACAATCCTATTCGCGAAGAACGCGCCGCCCTGCGAGATGTCGATGCCGGTCCCGGTCATGAACTTGACGATGGCATCCGGCTCGATGAAGATCGTGTAGATCGACGGCACGACCACCGTTTCGTAAACCACGTGCACCTTGCCCGCCGCCCAGACTTCATTGGCTGTAAGGACGCCTCCATGCAGGACAACATCCTCGTCGTCTGCAATGCTGAACGTCTTCTGCATCGTGGCAAGCGTCTCGCCGAGGTCGTTCAGGATTTCGTGCTTCAGCGTGTAGTAGCCCACGGGATACTGCTTCAGGTCGAGGTCGAACGCGCCCGTCTCGGATGGCGACGCCTCTTTCAACACCGTCGCGCCGTTGTCGGTCTCAAGCGTCACGCGCAGCACCGCCGCCTCGTTTTCGTCGTAAGGCTGCCACTTGCCGCTGTACTGGACCGTCTCAGTGTCGTTGAGGAAGAGCGGCTGGGTCTTGATTCCGCCGTTGACGGCAAACTCATTCGACTGTGCGTCGCATTCCGTCAACGCGACCTGGCCCTTGGCGTTGTAGTCCGGCTCCAGAACCGTCAGCACGGACGTGCCTACCGAGATGTTGCATCCTCTCGCCGCCGTTATGTTGATGGCATGGTTCGTCGTTCCGCCAATCGGCTCTGCGGCTATCGGAATCTCTATCCATTTCGTTCCGTCGGAACTTGAAGACCATGTCAGCGTGCCGGAATCGCCCTTGTCCGTTGCCCAATCGACATTGAACGACTGGTTGCGCGTGGTTCCGCTCAACGAGAACGCGACCCACATCTTCCCCGCTTCTCGATAGGTCGTGGCCTCATTGACCGTGATGTACGGATAGGCGGAATAGGGTCTATCCATGTACTGTACGTACATGTTGTCCGTATAGGTTCCGTTCGGCATCTTGACGACGCCGATGTAGTTCGTTACGCCCGCAGCCCCGCGAATGATCACGTCATGTCCATTCGCGCCGACGATGTTCAGCGTGCCGCCATCCTCGATCTTGATGCGCGTCCCCTCATAGAACTCCACGACCACGTCCGCTGCAAGCGTCAGCGTCACGCCGCTCGGAATATAGACATCGCTCGCAATCTTGTGCGTTCCCTCCCATGTCGCATTAGCGGCAAGTCTGCCGCCCTCCCCTTCAAGGTCTGCGGCCCATTCGCGCGACTCGAAGGCGATGTAATCGGCCTTGGATTCGTGCGATGCGATATCGGAGACGATGAAGTCCGATATCTTGATGCTGCATATATTCGGCAACGTTTTGCACGCCCGGTCGACAGCGGCCCGCAACGTGAAATTCGTGTAGCCGTCGAGCTCCGCACCGTAGTTGATGGAGATGTTCTTCGTCCCCTCGGAGACGCCGTTCCACTTCAGTGTCCCAGTCTTGTAGGGAGCACCGTTCGTTTCGGCCACCCAGTCGATCGAGAAAGCCGTCGAGCGCGAACCGGAAACCGTCACGGGAATCAGGGCCAGTCCAGAAGAACGGAATGTCGATGAATCATGGAGCGCGACGTTCGCAAGCGCACCATACGTAAAACCTTCGAACCGGAAATAGGTATTGTCGGCGAATGTTCCATTCGGCATCTTTACGATGCCGCCGAAATTCGCGACACCATCTGCGCCGCGCAGAATCACGTCGTGTCCGTCCGCGCCCACGATGTTCAGCGTGCCGCCATCTTCGATCTTGATGCGCGTCCCCTCGCAGAACTCGACCACCGCACCTGCTGCAAGTGTCAGCGTCACGCCGCTTGGAATATAGACATCGCACAAAACAAGATGCGTTGCATCGGGGCCCCAGGTAGTATTCGACTGCAGTCGACCGCATTCGACTGCTATCGACGCATCGTTTGTCGCCGCCTCGTACATCTCCGCCGCCCATTCGCGCGACTCGAAGGCGATGTAATCGGCCATCGCCTCATGGCTGAAGATGTCGGTCGTGATGAACTCGCTCAGCATAACGACACATTCGCTCGCATTGGGCGAACAGCAGCGGAACGTCACGGCCCGAATGACGAAGTTGCTGCAGCCGGGCAATCCATCGGGATAAGGAACCGTAATGTTCTTCCGCCCGTCGGAAACGCGGTTCCACGACATCGTTCCACTCGCGAACGTCACGCCGTTCGTCTCGGCGACCCAGTCGAAGGAAAAGGCCGTGTCGCGCGAACCGGACACATCGACCGGTACAAGCGCCTGTCCTCCGCCCAAAAAGGCCGTTGTGTTGTTCAGGCTCACCGTGGCGTATCGACCGAAGTTGAACCCGCGCACGATAACGAAACTGTTGTCGGAGTAGCTGGCGGCGCTCGACTGCAGAACGATTCCCGTAAACACGGTCTCATCGTCATACCCTTCGAGGACTACCTCATTTCCACTCGCGCCGTTGATGACGAGGCTGCCGCCGTCCTCGACTTTGATTCGCGTTCCTTCGCGGAACTTGACGACGGTTCCCGCGTTGATCGTCAACGTCACGCCGCTTGGAATGTAGATGTCGCTGACGATGACATGCTCGTCGCCCGACCAAACGGTATTCCGCTCTAATCGACCGCCTTCACCGACGGCATCGGCGGCCCAACTTCGTGATTCGAAGCAGGTATAGTCCGCCATCGCCTCATGCGAGGCGATATCAAAGGTCAGATAGTCGCCGCGTACCGGGAAGGTCGCACATGTCGCGACCGCTCCCGCTGCAACTATCAACCTTAATCTATCCAATGCCCACTTCATGGGGACACTCCAAATCACTTACTCCGACACCGGCGAACACATCACGCGGAAGCCGGTGTCGGCTGAGGTGCTAGGAGCGTTCATGTATGTATCACGATAAGCCGAACGGCACCGATCTGAATCTGTGAAACAACCTCCACGATTAACACGATACCTGCGGCCGCCATCATAATTGTGGTCACGACTTGTTGCAGAACCTTTGGGGTCAATTACACCACCATTGCCCAGTCCGTAATTCCAGAAATCTCTACAGATTTCACGAACATTGCCATGCATGTCATATAATCCCCAATTATTTCCAAGATAAGACCCTACGATTGCGGTGCAATCATATCCTCCCTTCCCATCCCAAACCTGCTGGCTTCCATAATTTATATAATTGTACCACCAACGGGCGACCTCGCTAAGGTTTGCCCATCCATCATAAATCTTTCCGCTATTAAGCCCCGTTGAAGTTCCCGCTCGGCAAGCATACTCCCATTGAGCCTCTGTCGGAAGATCAAACAACATGTTCACCTTACTACGAAGGCGGCCCATAAACGAGTTGGCATCAACTTGATTATGCGTAGGCCACCCAGCTCCATTTACAGCCCCCCGAATATCATTATAGGAGACGCGCTCTACAGGCCGCGTATTACCCTTGTAATTAGAAGGATTACCCCCCATGATAAGCTCGTATTGTTTCTGCGTCACCTCAAACACTCCGATGTAGAATGGCTTTGTCAACACAACGCCGTGCAAATCCTCACAACTGCTACGCCCATTCTCATCACTCGGGCTACCCATCATGAAACTGCCCGGCGGAATCAGGCGTAGGACGAGCTTTGTAGTCTTATATTCATCACCCCAGCCGCCTTCCGGCACGGACGAAAGATACGAGACGGGATAGCTAATCGCATCAACGCCGCCTGAAAGATCGACCACCATGTAAGGTGCCGCGCCGACAAGCGCAATCATCTTGACCGTAAACGCCGTCGAATGGAAGTCGGGATAATCCTCCGTCACCGTCCATGTCATGCGATGCGTACCGGCCTTCACAGGAGCGTTCACGCCATCGCCCGTCAGCGCGCGCGGAGCCATGCTCGTGTTCGAGTCCTTGTCATAGCCAATCGGATACACCCACACATCGGCATTCGGATCATCGCTCGTCACCGTATAGTCGATATCCACCATCCCATTCCATGGATACCGCTGTTGGCACTTGATGTTGGTCACCTCGACCTTGGAAGCGGTAGGCATGATGGGCACCAAAGAAAGATCATCAAACCAGACGCACTCTTCATATCCTGATGGATTATAATTATGCCTTCGCTGGAAACTGAATCGTACATTATGAGTACCAGGTACAAGAACATGTCTGGCATTATACCAGTCGGCATTTCCTCCGGTAGTATAGGAAGCATTATCAATAGTTTCTATAACCCTATAGTAGTATTGATCGTTATACATTGATCGCTTAATCCAGTATGACAACACACAAGCTTGTTTCGCCTCAATAGTAAAGACAAGATCCGAAGTTCTGAAATTGGAAGAATCTCCAGTTATAGCACCGCTTCGAATGGAAGAGCCCCCTGCATGATATGTTCCCGAATCGATGGTAAATTCCGAAACTCCACCAAGGCTAAACGTCGCGATATTGGGATCGACGCCCAATGCGTTCGCAATCTCCTCAGAGGTGATTGCATTGGCAACTCCGCCCATGGCAACCGCCGCGAGCGCGATCATAACTGTCTTCATGTTCATCCTTGTTTTCCTTTCTGTTTTGTTTAAAATTTTCATTTCGCTTATACTGGCGGGTGGTGCAACCTACAGTTACAGACCCACATTGAAGGATTTTTCCATGCCGCGTATTTGTATTATACCAAAAAATACATTCTCCGTGTGACTCCCGACTTTGCCACTTCATTTTTTGAAATTTATTTTGCGCCTGTGAAGTCCAGAAGCAAATGCAAGTTTCGTAAGCGACGTCCGGCGAGGATTTCTACAGCATCGCATGCAGAGCGAACGATCGTGCGGCGCACCCTTCTCGTCGAAACAACGAAGTTTCATCGATTCCGCCCTTGACCTGACAAGCGCGGGTCTTCAGGGACTAGGGATTCAAGGGTTTCTCGCCGCTTGCTTGGATTCGTCATCGATGGTATTTCTTGAAATGCTTTCGGATTTTATACGCGAGCTTTCCCCAAAACATCCTGATTCCACGATCAGCACCAAATTTCCGCACTCGGGCTTCAGACCTTCTGGTCTTGAGAATCTCTTCATACCGGTGCAACTCGACCTCTGTCCGGTAGTCGCCGACAGCGAACAATTCGCCTAGAACGGCGGCGACGTCTTTCGCGATCACGCTATACGGTTGCGCACCGGGTCGGTTGTCCTTGTAGGCAAAAGTCGTGTAGAGCGCATGTTCGCCAAGGGGCACGAACGCACGTTCGTCAAACGGGATCGCCGCATCATGCTCTAGAATGCAAAAGTCAAACGTCTTGCCGCGGCCAAACTTGCGTTGTAGCGCTTCGACACAGCGATCAACCACCTGTCCGCCACCGGCACGCCCGAAGGGAAGTCGTGGT
>OCTW011489534.1_pt1 | contig 10587 bp, 7 predicted proteins | sample 1539671 | NCBI WGS metagenome assembly OCTW01 (sample SAMN02144230, study PRJEB22623) | gut metagenome | biome: sheep rumen | host: Ovis aries | place: New Zealand
CCAAGCTTAGCAAGCTGAGCGCCTGTCTTGTAGTTGCCGCAGTTGATGAAGTATGGAGCCTTACGTCCGCTCTTGAGAGTGAATTCTCCGAAAGTGAGAACTCCGCAGTCCACCATAAATTTAATAAAGCTTTCTTTGTAAGTCATTGTTTTACCTCCGTTATTAATATGCTGCTTTAAGTCATGGTTCACATTCTACAGCCATACCCTGTTTCAGGCTTTCCTGACAGTCGATATACCGCTGATTTGAACTTCCTCTGAATTTGATCTCCCAGTCCTTTTTATCAAGGATGAACGGTCCGTCGATAAGATAATCCGTCACTGAAAGAAGCTCTCCCCAGCCGTTCTGTTCACGGTTTTCGTAGAGTTTTTCAAAGGTATAGCCTGTGTATGTGATAATATCCATACCAAGCGACTTGATCTCTTTACCAAGTTCAGCAAGAACATGAGCCTGACAGAATGGCTCGCCGCCGCTGAAAGTTACACCGTCAAGAAGGGGATTACCCTTAATCTTTTCCAGCAGTTCATCGGTATCAACTAACATACCGCCGCTGAAATCATGGGTCTGAGGATTATGACAGCCCTCACAGTTGTGAGGGCAGCCTTGTGTGAATATTGTAAATCTGATGCCGGGACCGTCAACGATAGAATCATTGACAGTTCCTGCTATTCTGAGTTCCATTATATCACCTTATACATTATGTTTTACACGGTCGTGTTCTTCCGAGCGCTTACCGTCATTGAAACGATCAAGAGTACCAACAAGATAGCCTGTGATACGGCGGATCCTGTCGAATGCCACATTATTGCTGTGTTCCTTACGTCCGCAGCATGGGCAGGTCTCGCCGATGATACCTGTGTATCCGCAGCATGGGTCACGATCAACAGGGTGGTTGATAGCACCGTAGCCGATACCCGATTCCTTCATGCAGCGAACTATTTTCTCAAATGCATTGAGGTTCTCCAGCGGATCGCCGTCCAGCTCGATATAGCTGATATGACCTGCATTTGTAAGCTCATGGTAAGGAGCTTCTATCTTGATCTTCTCAAATGCACTGATAGGGTAGTATACAGGCACATGGAAAGAGTTTGTGTAGTAATCACGGTCAGTTACGCCTTCGATGATACCGTAGCGCTTCTTGTCCATGCGGACGAATCTGCCTGAAAGTCCCTCAGCAGGAGTAGCAAGGAGAGAGAAGTTAAGGCCTGTTCTCTGTGACTCCTCATCAAGACGATGTCTCATAGTTGAAATGATCTCAAGACCAAGCTCACGAGCCTCTTCGCTTTCGCCGTGATGAGCGCCGATAAGAGCCTTGAGAGCCTCAGCCAGGCCGATAAAGCCGACTGAAAGTGTACCATGCTTGAGCACCTCACCAACTGTGTCATCAGGTGAGAGCTTCTCAGAATCGATCCAGATACCCTGTCCCATAAGGAAAGGATAGTTCCTTACACGCTTCTGTGACTGGATATTGAAACGATGCATAAGCTGATCTATGACCAGATCCATCTTCTCTTCCAGCTTCTCGAAGAAAAGACCGACGTTGTGATCCGACTTGATAGCCAGCCTTGGGAGATTGATAGAAGTGAAGCTGAGGTTGCCTCGTCCGGTAACGATCTCACGGGACGGGTCATGAACATTGCCGATAACACGGGTACGACATCCCATATAAGCGATCTCTGTATCCGGATCGCCCTCCTTGTAGTATTTAAGGTTATAAGGAGCGTCAATGAATGAGAAGTTAGGGAAGAGTCTCTTTGCTGAAACTCTGCACGCTAACTTGAAAAGGTCGTAGTTGGGATCTGTAGGATTGTAGTTGATGCCTTCCTTTATCTTGAAGATATGGATAGGGAAGATAGGAGTTTCGCCGTTTCCGAGACCTGCTTCCTGAGCGAGGAGAACGTTCTTGATAACCATTCTGCCCTCGGGTGATGTATCAGTTCCGTAGTTGATGGAGCTGAACGGAGTCTGTGCACCTGCACGGCTGTTCATGGTATTGAGGTTATGAATAAGGGCTTCCATGGCCTGATAGGTTGCTCTGTCAGTTTCCTTGACAGCATTCTTTACGGCAAAAGCCTGTATCTTCTTGATAGTCTCGCTGTCAGTGTACTCAGCGAGGAGTTCAGCTTCCTTTTCGCTGTAGCCGTTATCGTTAGCGAGAACCGGTCTGAGATCGTACTTCTCACGGAGTTCCTTCTTGATCTTATCAGCTATCTCGAATTCGTTATCAACGCCGACGATAAGTGAAAGAGCTCTTGCAACGTTCTGGATGTATCTTGCGGCGTAGGTCTTCTTTACGCCCTCAGCCATTGCATAATCAAAGGTAGGGATACTCTGTCCGCCATGCTGATCATTCTGGTTGGACTGAATGGCTATACAGGCAAGTGCGGAATAACTTGCGATGTCATTGGGTTCACGGAGATATCCGTGACCAGTTGAAAAGCCATTTGTGAACAGTTTCTTCAGATCAATCTGCGAACAGGTAGTGGTAAGAGTATAGAAGTCAAGATCATGGATATGTATGTCTCCCTCTCTGTGAGCCTTTGCGTGGGCAGGCTCGAGGACATACATTTCATAGTACTCCTTAGCTGATACTGAACCGTATTTCAGCATGGTACCCATAGCAGTATCGCCGTCAATGTTAGCATTTTCTCTCTTTATATCGCTGTCTTTAGCGGCACTGAAAGTAAGTTCGTTAAGTACACACATAAGGTTTGTCTTCATCTCACGTGAGCGTGTGCGCTCATAGCGATAGAGGATATAAGCCTTAGCAGTCTTAGCGTGACCTTTTTCAATGAGAGTTTTCTCGACGAGATCCTGTATCTCTTCAACGGTAGGAGTTTTTCCGGGGTTCTGCTCCTCATACAGTTTACATACTTCTACAGCGACGTCCATAGCGGCATTGAAGTCAGTACCGCCTTTAGCCTGAGCAGCCTTGAATATAGCATTAGCTATTTTTTCAATGTTGAAAGGAACTTTTCGGCCGTCTCTTTTGATTATGTGAATTATCATCTATAGTCAAACCTCCGATCAATATATAGTGTCTCTTTCTTTATGGTTCTATATTAGTATAAAACAAAAGACGAGGTTTGTCAATTATGCATTTCTACCGATATGAGTATTAATACCGTCGTCATATTTATAAGAAGTTCACATTTTTTCTTTTAAAAATCAGCCATTTGGCTATTCTTCGTTCGACTCTCAACATAGTGTTGATAAAAAATACCCACCACAATATATTGTGGTGGGTATACATTATGCTGTATGAGTAAGTATATATCCTGTGATGGTGCTGTAAGCAGTTTCATTGAACTTCTTTGTCTCTTCATCGATATATTCAGGAGCAAGTACGCCATCCTGATTCTTCATAGCAGTATTTGTATCGATGCAGTAGACCTGATACTTATCAGCCATTGCCAGAAGCTTTGAATTATATTCGTTGATCAGTTCGTTCTTTGAGTTGTCTTCACCCTCAGCCTTGACAGGAGGAAGCTGCATAACATAGATCTTCATGTCAGGTCTTGCTGAGTGGAGATTATCTACCAGCTTTGAATAGTTTTCGATCATTTCGTCAACAGGTGATGAACCAATATCGCTTCCGAGCATGATATAAAGATTCTGAGGCTTCTTGATCTGTATTGTCTCATATGCAGTAACTGTACCGTAATTAGTTACGATCTTGGTTGTATTGCAGTTGAGAGCATTGAGCGCCTCACTTCCGAGAACATCAGTGAAGTTTGTAAAGCTTGCCATATCAAGCAGAGTAGAGTCAGTGATAAGACAGCAGTTGTCAAAATAGCCTGCTTCAGCAGCCTCTGACTGAGGAACGGGATTAGTGATCTCAGCCTTTGGAACAGTTGTTGCTTCTTCGTCTTCTTCCTCAGGTTCACTTGCATCCTCAGTTTCTGTATCAGCATCCGTAGTTACATTATCCTCAACGGTTATACTTCCGAATTCATCATCAAGGAAATCCGAATTGATATTTGCTTTGAACATATATATTACGAAGCAGGCAAAGAAAGTAAGGGCAACAATAAGGATAAGTCCCCATATGCTGAATCTTACCTTTGGTCTTCTTTTCCTTTTACCGGAACTTCTGTGAATGTTTCTGCTTTTTGACTTAGCCATATACGATACCGTCTCCTTATAAAAAGCAGCAAAAATGCTGCTGATAGTTCTTTTTAGCTTCCCGTCCTTACATTGGCACAGGTACTTTTATATTATACCTCATTTTATATTTTTTTGCAAGTAGTTTAAGTGATTTTTTCTATTTTTTATTTCTTAACAATATCCGCTATTGCATTTTTGGTTCGGATAGACTATAATATTATAAAAGAATTATTACAAACTACAAACACAAGACGGGAGGGAACATTATGATGATCTGCGGAAGATGCGGAAATATGATGGTACAAGGGGACTTTTCCATGCAGAAGGAAGGCATAGGCCGGAAAGGCGGTGCTTTCATTTATCCTGTTGCCGTTTTTTACAAAGATAATGAAATGATCTGTGAAGCTGAGGGAGAGACTACTATCGGATACTACTGCCCTGAATGCGGACTTCTTGTGGGCGTCTTTCCGCTTACCCATCCTACCGGCTTCGTAGGAAAGTACCGTCAGGACCTTGACGATAATGTGGACAAGCTTCCCACTAAGAATTGTCCGGAGTGCGGTTCGGATATTGATGTGGATTATCCCAGGTGTCCTTTCTGCGGATACCAGTTCTGATATGTGAGGCAGATACATGAAGGACGTTACAACATTATTCGGCAGCGCATTGGATAGATCCGGTTCCTATCTCTATACGTCTGTAAGATCTGCTCTTGAAGCTGATAATGATATCTGGTGTCTTGCCGATTCCGATACCAACGAAAAATGGGCGTATATCGGTAAAACCGACGGCGAATCCCTGACAGAATATTACGGTATTCTCTGTGAAGCATATCCCGTTGCTTTTCTGTATGATAATTGTCCCGACAAAATAAAAGCTGTACTTGACAAATGCGGTGTAGAATATACAGCTTTCGATGAGGAATTATCCTGCGATGAGGCGATTCTTCATCATTATATCACCGATACTCTTATAATAGACGACCGATTCTTAGAGGATGACTCCCTGCCGTTCGATCAGGAAGCTTTCGATATGATAGTTGACGGCCGCCGATACCTGACGCCTTATAAATTTGCATTTGATGACCTTATCTACAGCTGTCCGCACTACACTGTAAGTGAACTTGCAGGGATGGATATAACAGAAAAAGACAATGTTATTTTCCGCAAAGCCACCCCCGGGGAATACGTGCTGCTCGAAGATTTCCTCTACGAAGCCATATTCATCCCCGAAGGAGCAGTCTCTCCGCAGAGAGAGATAATAAAACGCCCCGAGTTGCAGGTCTATATCGAAAATTTCGGAAGCCGACGCAGTGACATCTGTATGTTTGCGGAAAAGGACGGAAAAGTGATAGGTGCCGCATGGGTGAGAATAATGAACGATTACGGCAGCATCTCTCCTCATATCCCATCACTTGCCATCTCGCTGTATCCTGAATACCGTGGTCACGGTACCGGAACAGCACTTATGCGTGTACTTCTCAATGAAGTGCGAAGAAACGGCTACGGATTTGTATCGCTGTCGGTTCAGAAGGCCAACTACGCATACACGATGTACCGGAAGCTTGGCTTTGAAACTGTCAGAGAAACAACTGATGAATACATAATGAAAAAATATCTTTTCTGAAAAGACGATCACTAACCGTGGTACTCTTACAGCAGTTTTTACACGTGTCTATTGAGGGAAACCCATTTAAAAAAAGGTTCTCCCAGATAAATACATATAAAGCTGCCGTATGGGTACCACAGCTATGAGCGTCTTTTTAATTTTCTGTATATATTCTGAAAAAAATTACAATTTGATATAATCCTACATAAAAATGATGATTTTGTGTATAGATTTTTTCCTGTTTTTATGATATAATAATAACGCAGGATGGTTTCAACAAATTATTTTATTTATAGAAGGGAAATGATCGTATGAAACTATTTTCAAAAGCAGTTGCATTCGTAGCAGCTGCAAGTATGGCTGTGCCTTTTATCGGCACATTTCCGCCATCAGCAAATGCTGCGGCAAATGTTACAATTTCGCCGAACAATACCTATGAAATAAACAAAGGTATTTTCCAAGGCTGGGGTTCTTCACTCTGCTGGTGGGCAAACCGTGTGGGATATTCAGACTCTCTTTCTCAGAAAGCAGCTGATGCCTTCTACGGAGACGATGGACTTCGTCTTAACATTGCCAGATTCAATATCGGCGGCGGTGACGATCCGTCTCACCACCACATCACAAGAACCGACTCAAATATGCCCGGATACACCAAATACAACAACGGTGTAGTTACCTATGACTGGACAGCAGATGCAAACCAGCGAAATGTCCTCGACCGCTGTATCAAAGCAGCAGGGGATGATATGATAGTGGAGATGTTCTCAAACTCACCTCCGTATTATATGTGCAAGAGCGGCTGTTCAACAGGTAACAAGAACGCAGGACAGAATAACCTCAAGGATGATCAGTATACAGCTTTCGCTGAATATCTTGCTGAAGTCTGCAAGCATTTCGAAGAAAACTGGAACGTCAAGGTACAGAGCATCGATCCTATGAATGAACCGTATACCAACTTCTGGGGAGCTTTCAGCGCCAAGCAGGAGGGCTGCCATTTCGATATCGGCAACTCCGAAAGCACTATTCTTGTTGAACTGAAGAAATCTCTCGCTAAAAGAGGTCTCAACGACATAATTATCAGTGCATCGGATGAAACTTCGATCGATACACAGATCGAAGCATACAACGCACTTTCTGCTGATGCAAAAAGTGTTGTCGGACGTATAGACACCCATACATACGGCGGAAGCAAGCGCTCACAGCTGAAAGATACCGCTATCAAGGCCGGTAAGAATCTCTGGATGAGTGAGGTTGACGGCAAGGGCACAGCCGGTGTAAACGCAGGCGGTATGAGTGCAGGTCTCTGGCTGGCACAGAGAATAACCACCGACTGCAACGACCTTAACGCAAGCGCATGGATACTCTGGCAGCTTATCGATAACCACGTAAGTTCCGTTGGTTACAACGGCAACAAGGACTCCGGTATGCCGAATATCAATGACGGCTTCTGGGGCGTAGCTGTTGCAGACCATGACAAGAACGAGATAATTCTCTCAAAGAAGTATTACGCATTCGGTCAGTACACCAGATACATCCGTCCGGGCATGACTATGCTGAAGTCATCAGGTTCGACAATGGCTGCTTTCGACAAGAAGAACAATCAGCTTGTCATAGTTGCATACAACACTTCAGGAAGCGCAAGCGATATCAATTTCGATCTTTCACAGTTCGATGAGTTAGGCGCTTCAGCTCAGACTATACGTACAAGCCCTTCCGAGAACTGGGCCGACATCGGCAAAACAGCCATAAGCGGTTCTTCACTCAAGGCTTCACTTGCCGCAAATTCCGTTACCACATTCATTATCAACGGAGTAAAGGGCGGTGCTGATCTTACTAATAAGATCAACGTTGATGCTGCTAATGTCACAGGTACAAAGTCATGGAAAGACTCATCTGACAACTACTCAAAGGTATTTGACGGAAGCACAGGCACTTTCTTTGACGGACTTGAAAACGGCTGGGTACAGGCTGATCTGGGACAGAGTTACGATATTTCAGCTATCGGCTTTGCACCAAGAAGCGGTTACGAATATCGCTGTGCTGACGGTAAATTTATGGTTTCCGACGATGGCGAGAACTGGACAACGATCTATACCATCAACGGTAAACCTGCTACAGGTATGAATTATGTTTCAAAATTCTCTGCCTCAGCAACCGGCAGATACATAAGATATGAGATTCCCGCAGGCGCTCCGAACAACGAGTATAACAAAGACAACGTTTACAACTGCAATATCGCAGAGATAGAGGTTTACGGAACACCTTCCAAGCTGGCCGATCTCAACAAAATAGAGATACCGACATCTTCTGTAACAGGTTCAGCATCATGGAGAGATTCATCTAACGACTTCACAAAAGCATTTGACGGCGATATCAATTCATTCTTCGACGGACTTGAAAGCGGCTGGGTACAGGCTGACCTCGGCGCTGTATACGATATCGACACCATCGGATTCAGTCCACGTAAGGCTTATGAAGCACGTTGTACAGACGGAAAGTTCCTCTTCTCACTGGACGGCGAAAACTGGTCTGAAGCTTACACCATAACAAATAAACCTGTTTTCGGTATGCAGTATGTGACAGATCTCAAGGGTGATACCAAGGCAAGATATATCCGCTACGAGATACCTTCCGGTGCACCAGCAAATCAGTACAACAACGATAACGTTTATAACTGCAACATCGCAGAAATAGCTGTATACGGACAGAAATCAGCTGAGCTGAAAGGTGATATCGACCGCAACGGAAAGGTTGACTCAGAAGATCTCATTCTCCTCAGTCAGTTCCTCCACGGCAAAAAAGTCACACTCGACAATGATTCAGCCGATCTCAACAAAGACAGCGTTCTTGACGTATTTGATCTTGTAGAGCTCAGAAAAATACTTAACAAATAACATCAAAGCCGACTTTGCATAATGCAGAGTCGGCTTATTATATATCATGATATAACTAAAATATACAAACAAAAAAACTAATTAGAGTATTATATCAATTGTTTGATTATAACAAATTTAATAAATTCGACAATCTTGCAGACTTTTCGACATATTATATCACAACAAACTCTTGCATTTTTCTTGTGTTTATTGTAAAATATATGTAGTAGGAAATTTGAAAAGGAGATATATTATGGAAAACGATAGAATAAAAGTACTAATAGGAGACGATACCGCTAACAACGGTATAAGACTTGCTTCAACGCTGCGAGAGAAGGGAATATACGCTTACACCAGAAAACGAGAAGGAAAAGCCCTGTTTGACTCTGTGCTGAAAGAGAAGCCTGATGTTGTGATAACTGATCTTACTTATCCTGATTCAGATGCAATAATACTCATGAAAGAGATTCGGACAGCTTCTAAGAATCCGCCTGCATTCATAGTAGTGTCAGATATCTACAACAGTTTCATCGAGCGCCAGGTCATCGAAAACGGAGCGTCTTATTTCTTCGCCAGACCATACGACCACGACGAGCTTGAAAAGATCATCAGAGGAGTGGCACATAAAAGTGAATCAAAGAAGAGCAACGATGTGGAAATGATGGTTACGGATGTTATCAGAAATCTTGGAGTTCCAGCCCATATCAAAGGCTATCACTATCTGAGATGTGCTATCCTCAATTCTATAAGGGACTTCACACTTATGGAATGTGTAACAAAACAGCTTTATCCGTTTGTTGCACGTGAATACAATACCACATCTTCAAGAGTTGAAAGAGCTATCCGTCACGCTATCGAAATAGCCTGGGACAGAGGCAATTCCGAGGAGATCAGCAATTATTTCGGATACAGATCTGATAATTACAGATGCCGACCCACTAATTCTGAATTCATCGCTCTCATCACTGACAAACTGAGACTCCAGCTGAAAAACGCAGGAGAGATATGATATAAAAGCCCGAACACATTAACCTCGGTACTCATATAGAAAACTTTATACGCATTTATCGGGAGAAACCTTTTCTCAGAAAGGTTTCCCTCAATAGACACGTGTAAAAACTTCTGTACGAGTATCAGGGTTAACGTGATCGGGCTATTTATTACAATATCTTTTTCCCTGCCAGGTATTTCGTCTTACAAGTTCTTTGTCAATGCCGCCGAGTACCGATTTTTTATCCGCACTCCATGCAGGAGCGAGAAGCTTTGATTTATCGCCGTCGCCTGTAATACGCTCGATGACCGTTTCCGGAGGCAGAAGTTCAAGCTGCCTTACTATGATATCTATGTACTCATCCCTGCTGAGCAGTGTAAAACCGTCATTTTCGTATATTTCTGCAAGACGGGTACCACGTATTACATGAAGCATCTGAAGCTTTACTCCCTCAGGAGCAAGTTCAGCTATTTGCCTTGAAGTTTCGATCATCATTTCTGCGTCTTCCCCCGGAAGACCATTTATGATATGCAGACAAGTACGGATATGCCGTTCTTTCAGCTTTTTATATCCATCAAGAAACTCTGCATGAGTACAGCATCGATTTATATACCTTATCGTTTCATCATGAACAGACTGAAGCCCCAGTTCAACTGTAAGATCAGTAACATTATTCAGTTCAGACAGCAGATCAAGCACCTCATCGGAAAGACAATCAGCACGTGTACCTATTGAAATTCCTTTGACATATGGATAATCAAGCACCGAAAAGAAAACCTCTCTCAGCTTCCTATCAGGAGCATATGTATTGGTATTCGCCTGAAAATAGGCAATTACCGCTGATTCTTTGTGCTTTGCCGAAATTCGTTTATACTCAGCTTCAAGCTGTGCCGCAACAGAAAGCAGGGGAGAGGTAAAATACCCGCTCCCCCCATCACAGAAGATACACCCTCCTGTGCCTTTTGTTCCGTCAATATTAGGACAACTGAAACCGCAGTCGATCAC